>Ga0181568_10000015_pt1 | contig 155755 bp, 158 predicted proteins | sample 101ome_20_FD_133758 | JGI IMG/M metagenome (GOLD analysis project Ga0181568, IMG submission 133758) | Coastal salt marsh microbial communities from the Groves Creek Marsh, Skidaway Island, Georgia - 101404AT metaG (megahit assembly) | ecosystem: Environmental > Aquatic > Marine > Intertidal...
GTACGCGTTGAGATTGCACTCCCCGTCGAATGGATCTTGTTGCTGCGACAAATGCACCCACTTTGATTTTAGTGGATGTTCTGGTTCCTCCACCTTTCCTAGAACCGATTGAAATGGATTTCCCTTCTCCACCACCTCAACTTCCATTTGGAATTTGTCAGGCACCTCAATCAAGTTTCCCGCAGCATTGTACCAACCCCATCCATAGTATGGTTTGACAAGTAATTTCACGGAAATCGCCCAACGATTAAATTGGCGTAACTCAGATATTTTCTTTCAATCTAGCCGCCAATGTCTGCCTTTGGCTAATTACGGAAGTATAGACCATTCCACCGCAGATGTCAGCTTATGACCCAAAACGGACATTGGCAGTCTAGTATGATAGCTTCAGACCATGACTGACACTGACCGCCAACCGCCAATGCACTGGCGGGACATGAAAGAATTTGAAGGGATCTATCTCGAAGACTGTTACGTATTTTCTTGGGAAGAAACTGAAGACGAGTTGCGTTTCTGTATCCAGGCAAGTTTGTGGCCGGGCCACCCTGACTATACAGAGCCAAAGCCGGACGAGTGGACCTGCTACAAGGATGCAGTGTTGGTATTCACGAAGAAGAAAAGTGTTTCTGGGTTACCTGCAATGGATCAGGTTCCCCACTCCATAGATCCCGATGGTTCGATCGACTATGGCTGCTTAGACACACTTTCCTTAAAGCCTGACGGCACATACTGCGTTAGTGGGGAATTCGGTGAGGTATCAATAGAGTGTAGCGGCCTCGAAATTCAGATTTCATGAATTGGTCTGGAAAACTAACTCACAGCAGTTTCTGAATATCCAGAAATCCATTTCTCACCACTTTCACAAAGTTGCGTAAAGTCCTGATCGTCCGCTTTTGGCTAAAAGGCGACCTACCGGTTGGCAACCCATTTCCATCAGACAGATTGACTTTCTCCGAACAATCCCTATATAGCGCCCATACGTTTTACTTTTGTTCTGTGTTACTTGAACAACCGGTACGCCGGAAGCTTAGCTATCCCTTTACATTGTGAGCGCATACGGACCGCCCGTCGCATAGTGTGACGCGCGGCAATAACTCCTATTTAGAGGAAATATCTATGACTACTGGTACTGTTAAATGGTTCAACCCGGCCAAGGGATTTGGATTTATTGAGCCTGAAGATGGCTCTAACGACGCATTTGTTCATATCTCGGCCGTCGAACGCGCCGGCCTTGGTACGCTCAATGAAGGCCAAAAGGTCTCCTATGAGCTGCAGGCAGGACAGAACGGCAAATCTTCTGCCGAGAACCTGTCCCTGGTTGACTAACTAGTTGTGGCGTTGCCTCTGGCACCTGTCAGAGGCAACCCACCCCTGACGCTGACATCCTACACCGGATCTTCTCGAGTGCCGTTTGCTTAATTCAAGACACAAACGTTCTCTTCTTTGCGGTGTGGCTTATTACATTCCCAACCTGCTCCTGAGTAGTCGAGGTGCGCATTTTCAGGCACTTCTACCGACACGCATTGAGCTTGTTGTTTGGCGTAGCCTCTTTCACATTTCCAACCGTCACCATAATCTGAGCCATCCAAATAGGCATTGTCAGGAAGTTGGATCGGCAGGCACTGGCTGCCATTCTTCCGATGAGCTCTTTCGCATTTCCAGCCATCGCCAAAGCGGGATCCATCAAGATAGCCGTTAACCGGCACCTGAATGGGCGCACATTGCTCCCCTTTTTTACTGTAACCCCTGTTACATTCCCATGATTCACCAGACGGCGTGATGTAAGCATTGCCAGGCAATTTGATGGCAAGACACTGAGGACCCGCTTTCCTAAATCCCCACTGACACTCCCATCCCCCGCCATATCTGCTATTCGTGAGGTAAGCGTGATGGGGCACCTCAATGGCAACGCAGTCTTGGTTGAATTTGCGATATCCGATATCACACTTCCACCCGTCGCTATAAGCGTTTGCTGTGGCGTTTACCGGGACATTGGACGCATCTGACGACGCTGCCATTGGTATGGAAAACATCAGGAAGCTGACGATCAATATTGTAATAGAGGCAGTCGAAAACAATTTTTTGGGTAACCCGTAGGCCATGACAAAGTCCTTCTTCCTCACTTGAGAGCTGCACTAAGGCTTTGGCAAGGCTGTCGTTCCGCTGAGGATTTCAGTCCTGGCAGCGTCGCAAGAGTGTGCGACATATCCGTCCTAGGTTGCTTGTACCCAGAAAAAAGAAGATCATGCTTCGTCCCATGAACCTCCACACTATAGCAATTGACAGGCATTGACATACAAATGCGCTGTCCAATGAGAATAATCTGCTTACACGCTATGTCCGCATATGGTTAGCAGCTGACCTTCCGCTTTTCGCTAATAGCGGCCTCAGTGGTTGGTAACCCGCCGCCGTCACGAAGATTGACTTTCTTCGAAGAAACCCTATACAGCGCCTGTACGTTTTACCTTTGTTCTGTGTTACTTGAACAACCGGCACGCCGGAAGCTTAGCTATCCCTTTACATTGTGAGCGCATACGGCCCGCCCGTCGCATGGTGTGACGCGTGGCAACAACTCCCATTGAGAGGAAATATCTATGACGACTGGTACTGTTAAGTGGTTCAACGCGACCAAGGGTTTCGGCTTTATTGAGCCAGAGGACGGCTCTAGTGACGCCTTTGTCCATATCTCTGCCGTCGAACGCGCCGGCCTTGGTACGCTCAATGAAGGCCAAAAGGTCTCCTACGAACTGCAGCCGGGACGGAATGGCAAATCTTCTGCCGAAAACTTGTCTCTGGTTGACTAGCAATTAGCGTGCTGCTCTCAATTTATCTTGAGAGCGGCCACATCACGTCGGCGATCTCGTGTGGAGGGCAGACTATGCCCCGTCGTCGCCAATGCGCTTGAAGTTGGGTTTCCGCTTTTCGCGGAAGGCCGTCATGCCTTCTTCCACATCGCTGCCCGCGCGGGCGGCGGCAAGGGCATCGCGGGCTTCATCAAAAGCGCTGCCAAAGTCCTGCTCCAGCGACCGATAAAGCTGCTTTTTCATGGCATGGATAGAGGAGGGCGCATTGGTGTCCGCGAGCATCTGGATGAAGGCCTTTGCCTCACTCAGCAATTGTTCGCCAGGAACGCATTTCTGGGCAATACCCAGCTGCACGGCTTCCGGCCCGCCAACCTTGCGGGATGACCACATAATTTCCAGCGCATTACCGATGCCGACCATCCGGGGCATCATCCAGGCAATGCCATTTTCGGCTACCAGCCCGCGCTGGCCGAAGGCGGTCATGAAATAGCCCTTCTCTTCAGCTACATAGCGCATATCGCACATCATCGCCAAAACAAAGCCTAGCCCTACACAGGGCCCGTTGACGGCGGCGATCACCGGTTTGCGCAGGGTCGCCAGATAGGCATAGGACCGCGCATAGCCATCCCCCACTTCAGGGTCGCCTAACTCGACCGGCAGGCTGCCGTCGCCTTCCGGCTTGGATGGGCCGCTGGCCCCGCCGGGGGTGATGTCGCGCCCGGCACAGAAGCCGCGGCCCTTGCCGGTGATGATGATGCCCACCACCGCCGGGTCGGCTTCCGCCTGGGCGCAGGCATGACGCAGCTCGGCGAGCATTTTGTCGCTCGCGGCATTCAGCCGATCTTCTCGATTGAACTCAATGATCGCAACAGGGTCTTCAACATTGTAGATGATATCTTCGTACATGATGTCTCACAGATCAGGTGCCAGTTTGCCAGCATCAGACCATGAGCCGACGGCAAGGTCGATTGAAAAATTGGTGATCAGTGCTTGTAGACAATGCTGACACCGCCGCCACCCCAGACCACACTTAGGCCGATCAGGAAGCCGAAGTCGTACCAAGAGCCAGTATTGGGGAACGCATACATACGTATGTCGGATAAGAGGCCGCCAACAAAGGCGATTGGGGCGAAAGCACCATGCCAAAGTCCACTGAAAAACCCAGGCACATCAGGGATGGGTGGTGATGGCTGAGAGGCACATGCACTCAGCACCATCAGTAGAAGCGCCGGTACGCCGTATTTCAACATCCTATGCATGGTTCAGATTCCTCCCGATAATGAATTCCAACTCATACGAACTAGCTACTGATGCCAAATCCGTTACGGTGAGAACACACTAAGTTCCCACAGGCTTTGCGGGGTTTCCAACAACCGTAGCTCCCGGTTCGACGTCTTTTATTACCACTGCGCCCATGCCGACGGTTGCGCCATCGCCGATCCGCAGAGGGCGTTCTCGGGTACCCTGATGAATGAGCGCACCTGCGCCTATCAGGACATGGTTGCCAATTTCCACATGGCCACTGCAAAAGGCGCGGGGTGCCAATCGCACATAGTCGCCGACAATATTGTCGAGCCCGATATGGGACATGCCCACCCCTTGAAAGAAGCGACCAACCACGCTATTGGCGGCAATCATCGTGTGATAGCCGATTAACGCACCCGGTCCGATCACACTACCCGGATGCACATCTGCGGTTTGATGAGTCACGGTCAGGGGTTCAGCGCCGCCTGTGATCAATTGCCCTGCCAGGCGTTCACGTGCGTCGCTTGCAGCCAGTGTAAGGGCGAATAGCTTGCGACCTTTCAGGTTCAGAAAGTCGTCGACAGAAATAATGGGTACGCCATCTAGTTCCCGGTGCGTGGGTTCACTCTCTACATAAAATATCTTTCGGGGGTGGAACCGGCCCATCGGCAACGCCGCGTTGAGCGAAGGGAGTGCATAATTCAGGATATCTGGGGCCATGCCGCCGGCGCCAATCAAGCCGAAATATACCAATTATGCCTCCTGCACAGTCTATGTAATCTCAGATGCTGAGAATAAAAAGGGCAGAACCAAGGTCCTGCCCTTTGCGTTAGATATGGCGAGCCTTACTCAGCAGCCATGGCCGTCACGCCTGCATTGCGGATCACTTCACCAGCGCGGGCACCGGTCAGTTTGTCATCCCGCAGGATGATTTCACCGTTACAGATCGTCGCCTTGTAGCCCTGCGCGCCCTGGATGAAGTGCGATGCGCCATGCGGGAAATTATTGTGAATTTCCGGCATTTCTTCACGCAGGTTCTCCAGGTCGATCACATTGATGTCGGCTTTCAAACCAACCTGCAGTGCACCACGGTCACTCAGGCCCATGATGCGGGCAGGCGCCGACGTCAGGCGGCGCACGGCTTCTTCAATGGTGTAAAGCCCAACATCGCGGGTCCAGTGGGTCAGGGTAAAGGTGGCCCAACCACCATCTGTCACCTGTGACACATGCGCACCCGCATCGCCCAGGCCAGGCAGGCAGGTTTCACAGCTCAGCAGATTCGCCACGGCCTTCAGGTTCTTGTTAAAGAACCGGCGGGTAAACCAGGCTGTGCCATTGCTTTCGATGGACATGCGGATGAAGGTCTTTGCCGGGTGTTCACCGCGTTCATCGGCAAATGTCTGCAGGCTCTTCTCATCGCCAGAGATATAGTCCGGCTGGCCGTCTGCACCGAGCCAGTATAGTTCGTTTGACGGGATCGTGTCGTCCACCTTGGCTTCAGCCAGCAATTGTTCAACGCGGGCCGGGTCCTGAATGGCGGCGAGTTTCTCGTCGAGCGTTTTCATCTCGCGCACTTCGTTCCACGCATTGGTGCGCCAGGGCAGGCCGGCCTGTAGGCCGAGTACATTGCCGGTGCCGCGCGGGACGGAAATAGCGTTGATGTCGAGGTCATTGGCGGCCATGTCTTCCAGCATGGTGCGCACGCGGGCGCCGGAATTGTCCTTGTCACCAGCGGTGATGGAGAACAACACGCGACCATCGGCAGCGTTGGCTTCTTTGCGCAAGAGTGCCTCTTCGCCTTCATAGTCGCCGCCCAGGTTCAGCACGTTCTGCATCAGGCCACCTTCCTGGCCGACGGCTTCAGCAATGGCGACTACTTCGTCATGCTTGGCGTGGGTGCCGGGAATATTGCGGCCATCAGGCATAAAGTGACCCAAGAAGCGATTGGTTGAGAAACCAATGGCGCCGTCTTTCACGGCTTGGCGGGCGATGTCGACAATCTGTTCCTGTTCTTCAGGGGTCGGGTCGCCTTCAACGCCGCGGTCGCCCATCACATAATAGCGAATGGCACTATGGCCAACGAGGCCGCCAATATTGATGGCCGGGTCCATTTTCTCAACAGCGTCGAGATATTCGCCATAGGTGTCCCATGTCCAGGGCAGACCGGTCATGATCGCCTCACGGGGAATGTCTTCCACCGTTTCCATCATGGCTGCGATCAACTGTTGGTCTTCCTGCTTGCAGGGGGCGAAGGTGACACCGCAATTGCCCATCAGGGCGGTGGTCACACCCTGGCGGCTGATCGGTGTCAGCAGCGGGTCCCAGCCAATCTGCGCATCAAGGTGCGTGTGCAGGTCGACCCAGCCGGGGGTGACAATCTGCCCGGTTGCATCAATTTCTTCCTTGCCGGTTTCGGCAATTGTGCCGATTGCGATGATTTCATTGCCGTTGATAGCGACGTCGCCTTCAAAGGCGGGTGCACCTGTGCCGTCCACAATGGTGCCGCCCCGGATCACGAGATCATAGATCATTTCTAAACTCCCCAGTTTGTTTGGCGGGGATTATCGACGGATGTAGTCCTCCATGGCAAGCGATAACGGCGCAAACAAACTGGATTCAGGCATAAGACGCGGTATGGTGCCTCCCAAAGGGATCATTCAGGAGGAATAACATGGATCTGAGTATTCGTGGCCGCAAGGCTATCATCAATGGCGGCAGTGCGGGGCTGGGCTTTGGCAGCGCCCGTGCCTTGGCCAAAGAAGGTGTTGATCTGGTCATCTCAGCGCGCGGTGAAGAGCGGCTTGTGCGGGTCTGCAACGAGCTGGCGGCGGAAACCGGCGTCAGCGTCACACCCGTGGTGACAGATCACGCAACCGATGAAGGCCGGGCTGCCATTCTGGCGGCTTGCCCAGAGCCAGATATTATCGTGGGCACTTGCTCACCGCCCAAGATCACGGGGGATTACACCACCATCGTGCCTGATGACTGGTCGGAAATACTCGAGACGACCCTGATCAGCCCGATTGAATTCATGCGTGCCTGCGTGCCGGGCATGGTCGACCGCGGTTGGGGGCGCATCGTGAATATCGGGACCGTTGCGGCCAAGAATCCCACCGAACGTCGGCTGCTCTCTGGTACACCTCGCGCAGCGCTTGTGAACTATGCTGCGGCAGTAGCCCGCAAGGTGGCGCGTCACAATGTTGTCATCAACACCATGCTGCCGGGCATGTATCACACTGCATCGATTTATGATCGCTATGCGCCCCTGGCTGAAGAAAACGGCACCACCTATGAGGAAGAAGTGCTGGCCATGGCAAGGAAGATGCGCATCCCGACCGGGGACTTTGGCTATATCGACGATTTTGGGGCTCATACGGCCCTGCTGTGCAGCGAGTTTGCCAATTATACTGTAGGCCAGGCAATCGTGCTGGATGGCGGTATTACGAACGGTATGTTCTAGCCGTTCTTCGCGTGACAAAGCGACCTCACCGGCATAGGATGCCGCGATTTTGAATCAGGTGAAGAAGGGCAGTAAATGCCCCACACCAATACAAAAACAGGTGAGAAACAAATGTTTGAGACAACCTCAAAGTCGGTTGTGGCCTTGGCCATTGCCGGTTCTGTTGTGCTGGGCACCCCCGCATTGGCCCAGAACAATAGCAGTGACGAGCGCGGTAGCACCGTCTCGCGCATGATGGATGAAGTAACCGTGAGCGCCCGTAAGCGCGAAGAGGGCCTGCAAAGTGCCCCGATCGCCATTACGGCCCAAACCGGTGAATCGCTGGAAGCGCGTGGCGTGACCCAACTTGATGAAATGGCGGCATTCGCCCCCAATGTAACCTTCCAGAACAACCCGGGCTTCTCCGGCGCGTCTTCTTCTGCTGCAGTTTACATTCGCGGTATTGGTCAGCAGGACTTCCTGCCGACGGTTGAGCCGGGCGTGGGCCTTTATGTAGACGGTGTTTACATCGCGCGTTCCGTTGGTTCTGTACTGGATCTGGTAGACATCGAACGCATTGAAATCCTGCGCGGCCCGCAGGGCACGCTGTTTGGCCGCAACACCATTGGTGGTGCCATCAATGTCACAACTAAAAAGCCGCACGACGAATTTGAAGCCAAGGTAGACTTTACCTTTGGCAGCGGTGAACGCATTGATGCCAAAGGCATCGTGAACATCCCGCTTAGCGACAAATTGTTCCTGAAGGTGGCTTTCGCCAGCCTGAACCAGGAAGGCTATGTTGAACGCATCGCCGATGGCGTTGACCTGGGTGACCGGGATTCTGTCACCGGCCGCGCCGCTTTACGCTGGGTGCCCAATGACCGGTTGGAAGTGAACCTGGCCTTTGATGGCACCCGGACCCGTGAAAACGGCCCGGCGCTGACGCTGGCTGACACCCGCCTGAACCGGGTTGGTGGCACGGACCTGAACTCCATGATCTTCAACCCGCTGGACGCCAATGGCAATTTTGATCCCAGCCTGTTGAACCCGCCGCTTGATGCGCCGTCAGACAATTTTGCTCTCCTGCATAATTATCTGGCGACATTTCTGGGCGGCCAGGATTGCCTCGGCCTTGTGCCGGGCCAGCCCATCGATGGTGGCGGCAATCTGAACAACCCAGCCTGTTATAATGACCAGTTCGTACTTGGCATGGACCAAAATGCCGGCACCGCGCCGTCATACTCCAACATCGATATCTGGGGTTTGGCGCTGACGGTCGACTATGACGTCAATGATTCCGTGGCAATCAAGTCCATCACGTCCTACCGCGAAATTGATGCACAGGCCGCGCGTGACGGTGACCAGTCACCACATACAATTGCGCAGTTCTTTGATGACATTCAGCAGGAGCAGTTCTCTCAGGAACTCCAGCTGTCTGTGAACGCATTTGATGATCAGCTGAAGTGGATCACCGGCTTTTACTTCTTCCAGGAAGATGGCCTGAATGTGAACCTGCTGCAGTTTGTGCCGGCCGACTTCCGTTCCGGTGGCTTCTTCGATAACCAGAACTGGGCGATCTTCACCCAGGCGACTTATTACGTCACCGATGCTTTCAGCATCACCGGTGGTATTCGCTATACGGATGAAAAAAAGAAGTTCCTGCCGGATCAGATCATTTTCGCCGACCGCACGCTGGCACCGCAGCCCGGTGGTGGTCTTGGCCCGGCATTTGGTGTGGGCACCCGCATCCTGCCGTTTGAAGAAGTGCAGACATCCATCACCGAATTCACCCCCATGGTGAACGTGGCCTATGAATTCGACAATGCGATGATCTATGCCACCTATTCTGAAGGCTTCAAGTCTGGTGGTTTTAACCAGCGCGTGTTCCCGCCGCTGCCTGAAACCCCATCCTTTGATCCGGAATTCGCCAAGGTGTTCGAAGTGGGTGTCAAATACACCACGCCGGACAATCGCCTGCGGGTGAATGCGGCTGCCTTCCATACGGATTATGATGACCTGCAGGTCCAGATCTTCCGCGACGTTGCGCCGATTACCTCGAATGCAGCCAGTGCCAAGATCAAGGGTTTTGAATTGGAAGTGGCTGGCCAGCCGTTTGAATCCACCTTTGTGGAAGTGACGCTTGGCTACACCGATGCAGACTTTAAGGAAATCGACCAGCGGGCGACTGAAATCAGCCTGGCGTCCAGCTTTGAGCGTGTCTCCAAGTGGACATTCAGTGCTGGTATCTCCCATGAAATCATGGTCGGTAACGGTGGTTATGTGATCCCGCGGCTTGACTGGTCCTATCGGTCCAGCTTCTACAATGATGCGCTCAACTCGCCGGAAATCTTCCAGGATGGGTTCCATCTGTTGAATGCCAACATTGCCTGGATCGCCCCGGACGAGCAGTACTCGCTGACGGTTGGCGTCACCAACCTGACCGACGAGCGATTCCTGCGCACAGGCATTTATAGCTCCACGTTCAACGCCGCTGAAAGCCTGTTCGACCGTGGTCGTGAATGGTTCATCAACGTAAAGGTGAACATCTAAAAGAAAGGGCCTTCACCATGGCAAAGATCGATCCATATAACGCGGTAGGCCTGGTGCCCACCGTTCGCGGTATTTCACGCCGCGAAGACATTATGGTGAATATCGAACACCACAAGCACATGGTGAAGGCTGCGAGCTGGCTGGCGGGTCTGGACCTGCCGGTAAGGCTTGTTGCCATCCCCGAAGGGGCACTGCAGGGCTTCAATGATGAGGTCCTGGACCTCGACCATGTTGAGTTCGCCAATATAGGGGCGATTGACATTCCTGGTCCGGAAACCGATGCCCTGGGCGAAATTGCCAAGGAATATGATGTTTACATCATGGCACAGGCCAAGGCGCGGCACCCTGAAATCAAAGATCGTTTCTTCAATGTTGGTTTCATCATCAACCCGGAAGGCGATGTGATCCTGCAGCATTACAAGGTTGTCCCACTGTTGCCGGTGGAACATTCCATGACGCCGCATGACATTTTCGACTGGTGGGTGGAACGCTACGGCCGCACGCTGGACGCCTTTTTCCCTGTTGTCGATACAGACATTGGCCGCATGGGTATCATGATGGCCAATGAAGGCTCTTACCCCGAATATGCCCGTGCGCTGGCGATGAACGGGGCCGAGGTCGTTTATCGGGCGTCGATCCCGCACCCAGCTGCGTCGAACGACTATTACGAGATTCAGACCCGCGCGCGGGCGCTCGACAATAATATGTATGTCATGGCACCCAATATGGGCACTTACTATCTGACGCAGGATTCGGACACGCCGATTGATACATTCGGCGGCAAGTCGATGATTGTCGATTATCGCGGTCAGCTGGTCGGCAAGCAGGACTATGGCGGGGTGTCCACCTCGGTTTGCGGTCCGGTGAATATTGAGGCGCTGCGGCATCATCGCACCACGTCGAAGTGGACGAACTGGATGAAGGACCTCAAGACCGAGATGATCCAGCTGATCTATGAAGAAGCGATCTACCCGAAGAACCTGTACGCCGACCGTGCGCCGATGACCCACGACGAATATGCCGAAGAGGTCACCAAAACGCAGATCAGGAAACTGGTCGAGCGCGGCATCTGGAAAGAGCCAAGCAACTAGATCGCCGAAAACCGTTCGTGCCGAGTGATTTTCGAAGAAAATTGTATCGAGGTACGAACACCTTGCCGCTAGAAATTTTGCGACAGGTGCATGCCCGCACCTCGATACAATTGTCCGCCTATCAGCGGCCAATCACACAGCGCGAACGGCCTATTCTCGTCCTGGCTTACAGTGCGTAATCTTCCCCATGGCCGAAGGTGGCCGCGACATAGTCGATGTCCTTGTCGCCACGGCCCGACAGGTTCAACAGGATGCTTTGGCCTTTCATGTCGGGAGCGACGTCCATTGCCCAGGCAACGGCATGGGCACTTTCAAGTGCCGGGATAATCCCTTCATAGCGAGACAGGGCGTAGAAAGCTTTCATCGTCGCGTCGTCGCTGGCCGCATGATAGTTGACTTTGCCGATAGACTTCAGGAAGGCGTGCTCCGGCCCAACACTGGGGTAATCAAGCCCACTGGCAACCGAATGGACGGGGGCTGGTTCCCCTGCGTCATCCTGCAGCATGACGGACTTGAAGCCGTGCATGGTGCCGTCAGAGCCATAGGTCATGGTCGCGGCGTGCTGGCCAAGCTCTTCGCCGGTGCCGTGCGGTTCCACGCCATGCAGCGTAACGTCTTCATCATCGATAAAGCCGGCAAACAGGCCCATGGCGTTACAGCCACCGCCGACACAGGCAGCGACGTGGTCTGGCAGTGAGCCAACCATGTCCAAAAACTGACCACGGGCTTCCATGCCAACAATGCTCTGATAGTCGCGCACCATCTGCGGGAAGGGGTGCGGTCCTACGACAGAGCCAATGGCGTAGAAGGTGTCATCCGGGCTGGCGACATAGGCGTCAAAGGCGGAATCCACAGCTTCTTTCAGGGTGCGGCCGCCAAAGCTTACGGGCACAACGGTAGCCCCCAGCAGCTTCATGCGCACGACATTGGGGTGTTCTTTCTCAATGTCGACTTCACCCATGTGAATTTCACATTCCATGCCGAAATAAGCGGCAGCCGTCGCCAGGGCTACACCGTGCTGGCCCGCGCCTGTCTCGGCGATCAGCTTGTTGATGCCCATATATTTGGCCAGCAGCGCTTCGCCCATGCAGTGGTTCAGCTTGTGGGCGCCGGTATGATTCAAATCTTCGCGCTTCAGGTATATATGCGCGCCGCCCAGTTTTGCGGTCAGGTTGCGGGCATAGTGAATCGGCGTGGGCCGTCCCTGGAAGTGTTTGCGGATGTAATTCAACTCATTCAGGAAGTCCGAGTTGTTGGAAAACTTCAGATAGGCCTCCTGAATTTTGGCCATAGGGCCTTCCAGGGGCGGGGGCAGGAACGCGCCGCCATAATCGCCAAAATAGCCGTTTTCGTCCGGATACTGTTTCAGGTAGGACTTGGTCATATCTTCCTCACTTCTCTGTCGGCGAAATTAGCCGACCAGGCCTTCTTCTTTGGCCCATTTGTAGGTTTCGTCGAAGGCGGCATCAAGGCGCGATTTCATCATGCCAATCTGCTCTTCGGTGATGATGAAGGGTGGGCACATGGCCAGCGCATCGCCCTTCATGGCCCGGACAATCACGCCATGCTTTTCACCAGCCTTGGCCAGGGTAATGCCGACCTTGGCGGCGGGGTCGAAATTGGCTTTAGTGTCTTTGTTTCGCACCAGCTCGATAGCGCCGACCATGCCAACGCCCCGGCATTCGCCGACCAGCGGGTGGTCTTGGAAGCTATGCAACATGGTCTGGAAGGCCGGTGTCAGGCCGCGCACGACATTCACCAAATGCATTTCTTCATAGATGTTCAGCGTTTCCAGACCAACGGCGGCGGCAACCGGGTGGCCGCCATAGGTAAAGCCATGGCTGAACACACCTAGTTCGTTCGATCCATCGGCAATGGCCTGATAGACCTTGTCGCTCAGGATGGTAGCCGACATGGGAATGTAGGAAGCTGTCAGCGCCTTGGCGCAGGTGATGATGTCGGGCTGCATGTCATAGGTTTGGCAGCCCCACATATTGCCTGTACGGCCAAAACCACAGATCACTTCGTCCGACACCAGCAGGATGTCGTATTTTTTCAGGATCGACTGGATTTTGTCGAAATATGTCGCCGGTGGCACGATTACACCACCCGCGCCAATGACGGGTTCTGCAAACATGGCACCAATGGTTTCCGGTCCTTCCTTGATGATCAAATCTTCAAGGTTCCTGGCCAGACGGCTGGCAAATTCTTCTTCCGTTTCGCCTTCCTCGCAGAACCGGTAATGGTGCGGGCTGTCGGTATGGATGACTGTTTCCATGGGCAGGTCGAAATAATTGTGCATGGGCGGCAGGCCGCACAGAGACGCGGAGGCAATCGTTGTGCCGTGATAGGCGTTGATGCGGCCAATGACCTTCTTCTTTTCCGGTTTGCCAATGGCATTGTGATAGAACCGCACCATCTTGATGGCGGTATCGACAGCCTCGGACCCAGAGCAGTTGAAGATGACACGGGACATGTTGTCGGGTGCGATGGAGACAAGCTTCTCTGCCAGCTCTGCCGTGGGCGTGGAGCTCTTGTGGTTGAACGTATGGTAATAGGGCAGCTTGTTCAGTTGGCCCGAGGCAGCGTCAATCAGCCGCTGGTTGGAAAAACCGAGCGACGAGCACCACAGGCCCGCCATGCCTTCAATATATTCCTTGCCGGTTTCGTCATAAACGAACACCCCATCGCCGCGTTCCATCACAAGGGCGCCATTTTCTTCATGGGCGCGCCAGTTGGTCTGGCCGTGGGCGTGGTAGGCGGCATCTTGCGCAGCGTAGGAGTTGGCGGTCAGGGGCATTTTTTGTCTCACTCGATAGATTTGGTTGCGGGAATATTACAGACAAATGGAATTGAATGTCTGTAGTATTCTGCCCATCAATCTTGAAAGGGGGGCTTCCCATGGACGCGTTGCAGCGACTGTTGGATATAGAAGCAATAAAGCAACTGAAGGCGCGGTATTGGCGGTGTATCGATACCAAATCATTTGATGAATTGAGCACGGTGTTTGCCGAAGATGCCGTCTTCGACTATCGCCAGGCGGTTCGTGACCCGGTTACGGGCACACCGGAGGGTGTGGCCGAGCAAGAGCCGGTAAAGGGGCTGCAGAATATCATCCGTGAAGTCGGCAGTGCACTGGAAGTGGCGCAAAGTGCGCATCAAGGCCATATGCCTGAGATAGAAATCCTTTCTGAGACAACGGCCAAGGGAATGTGGCCTTTTGAAGATTTTGTGCTAAACGGGGACTTCGAATTCAAAGGGTATGGTCACTACGTCGAAGCCTACGAGAAGATCGATGGCGCGTGGCGTATCAAACACTCTGAAATTACCCGATTGCGGGTTGTCATTCTGCAACAGGGTGGTCAAAATTCTATTTTCCGAAGCGACGAGGCCTAGAGAAAAATGAAAATTGTCATCGACAAAGACATCTGCTTCAAAACAGGGCAGTGCTTTTTCCTGCACAAGGACCTGATGCAGGAAGGCATCGACAATTACCCTGAATCGCTGGTTGAAGGCGACGTGCCCGAAGACAAGTTGGAAGATGCCATGAAGATGGCACAGGCCTGCCCGTCCGGCGCGATCAGCCTGCGGGACTAGCCAGCCATGGCCAGTGGGCCCAGCCTTGCCGGTCGGCATATTGCCGTGCCGGAAACACGGGCGCTCGATATCTTATGTGAGATGCTGGAAAAGCGTGGGGCAACAGCCCTGCGCTGCCCCATGGTGCGCGTGCGGGATGCAGAAGATGAAACAGCGATTCTGGGCTGGATTCAGCGCCTGATCGACGACCCCTTTGAAGATTTGATCATCTATACAGGCGAGGGCCTGGGCCGGTTGCAGGAGTTTGCAGAACGGGCTGGGTTGGAATCAGCATTCATCAGCGCAATTGCGGCTTGCCGGGTGATCACTCGCGGACCCAAGCCCGTGCGGGTGTTGCGCCTGATGGGGCTGGAGCCTGATATCCGAGCCGCGGCCCCCACAACGGATGGGCTGGTTGATACCCTGCAAGGGCTGGACATGAAAGGCCGTCGCGTGGGCCTGCAGCTTTATCCCGCGCCGAAAGTCCAGCCATTGCTTGATCTGCTGGGCAGCAATGAGTGTACGGTGGATCATGTAACACCCTACCGCTACGTCCCGACGCAGGATGCCAAGGAGGTCAGCATCCTGGCCCAAAGCTTGGCAGATGGTGAGGCGGATCTCATCGCATTTACCTCTATGGCTCAGGTCAACTATCTGTATGAAGCAGCCAAGGCCCAGGGGGTGGGGGATTTACTGCAACAGGGCCTTCGGCGCACACCGGTGGCCGTCGTTGGCCCGGTGGCTGAAACAGCCTTGCGGGAACGGGGTATCGACCCTGCCATATCCGCAGACGAGCCATTTGCCATGAAAGCGCTGGTCCGCGCGATAGAAGCGCAGGTTTTGGGCGCTGATTAAACGATAAAAATGTTGGTCACGTGTGCAGGGGGGCGTTACCCTGCCCGCAGGGAGGGTTCATCATGAGCGATGAAACATTTGAGGCGCGGTTGCAGCGCTTTGTTGATCGGCAGGAGATTGCGCATGTTATTGCCAACCACAGCCGTGGAATTGACCGGGCGAACCCGGCTGTTTTTGACAATGTCTATCACCCGGATGGTGATGTGGCGTATGGCTTCTTTGACGGTACGTCGGCAGAATTTGCGCAGGTGGTCACCGCCGGGGCAGATGATAGGCCCGGGACATTGCACCGGCCGTCCAATGTCTGGATTGATGTTGATGGCGATACGGCCAAGTCTGAAAGCTATGTGATCGTCTACAACCCGACGCGCGACGAAAGTGGTGAGACCAGCGGGGAAGAAATGTTCATCGGCGGGCGGTATCTGGACCGGCATGAACGGCGCGATGGTACTTGGCGCATGACCCATCGCACCTATGTGATGGATTGGAATATGAATCACCCGGGCACAGGCAGTCTGATGCCGGGATATGAAGTGCAATCCGGCCTGCAGGGCCTCAAGGGGCCATCGGACCCAAGCGTCGGCTTTTTTGGTGGTGATTTTCTGGGTGGTGACGAAAGAGACGGGGGAAATACGATGACGGAAGTAACAGCCGATTTAATGGCGCGCGCGCAGTTGGCATTCGACCAACAGGACATTCATGAATTGATCTGCGCGCAGGCGCGGGCAATCGACCGGGGAGATGAAGCACTCTTCAGGTCTCTCTTCGCAAAGGAGTCGACTGTTGATATCGGCAGCTTTGTCGGCAGTGGCGAAGACTTTGTGACCATGATTCTCGATGCCACTAAAGACATGACCCATATGGCGCATTCCGTTTCCAACGAGTGGGTGCGGGTGGACGGCGATACCGCCAAAGCTGAAAGCTATGTGATTGCCTTCACCACTGCCCCAACGCCGGATGGCGACGAAGATACCATCACGGGCGGGCGCTATCTCGACAGTTTCGCCCGGCAGGATGGCCGCTGGATATTCATCGGTCGGACATTCGTCTCTGACTGGATCGTCACGCAGCCCAGTACCGACAAGTCCGACGAAGGCATGCTGGCATCACTGGCGACGCGGGCGCAGAAATACCCGGACGACGCCCTCTACAAACACATGGAAAGCTAAATAGACATGAAACCTTTTGCGAACCCCCGATCCATTCTGATTACGGGGGCCTCGAGCGGTATTGGCGAAGGCCTGGCCCTTCACTATGCGAAACCGGGCGTGACGCTCTTTCTCGGTGGCCGTGACAAGGAACGGCTTGATGCTGTTGCAGCGGCCTGTGCAGAGAAAGGAGTCGAGGCAATTGGGGAAAGCGTAGACGTGACAGACCGTGACGGCATGACGGACTGGATTACCCGCTGTAATGATCACCGGTCGCTTAACCTGGTGATTGCCAATGCCGGTATTGCTGTCGGCACCAAGCGTGTCTCGGAATTGCATGATGCTGTCATGGATTGTTACGAGATCAACGTCACTGGCGTGTTCAATACGATCCACCCGGCACTCGAGGTGATGTCGAAGCGCCAGCCATACCCGGTGACAGACGCCCAGATCGGTATTGTCAGCTCTATCATGGGCTATATCGGCACGGCCCGGTCGCCCGCCTATTCATCGTCTAAGGCAACTATCAAATCCTACGGACAGGCACTGCGCGGGGCATTTCGGGAAATGGGCATCGGCGTTACGGTTATCTGCCCGGGCTATGTCCGTAGCCGCCTGATGGGGCCAGATATGAAGGGTTACCCCTTCATGATTGAGGTGGATGAAGCGTCGCGGACCATTGCCAAAGCCCTGGCCAGCAACAAGGCGCGGGTTACCTTCCCGTGGCAGATCCTGCTGATTGGCCGTCTGGCCATCAACCTGCCGGGTTGGATCATCGACCGCCTGAACAAGCCCTATGGCGTACCCCGGTTTGAAGAAACGGAGAGCCAGGCCGAGAGTTGACGGGCTTTTCCGTCCCCCTCAGAATGGAGAGGTATCAGGGCGCGGTATTTCTGTATGCTTGGGGCACGCTTGGAACGAGTAACAATGTGGTCACGATAGAGAGGGAGCCATGGAACAAGAACAGATCGATACAATTCGCGAGTTGATGGAATATGAAGCCGCGCGTACAGCGCCGCCTGAAGGCTTCCCGGACCTACCGGATATTCCTGCTGGTCGTTATACGGATGAACGCTATTTCGCGCTGGAGCAGGAGCACATCTTCCGCAAATCCTGGCTTTTTGCTGCTCATATTGATGAAGTGCCGGAACCCGGTTGCTACATGACATGGGAAAATGCCGGTGAACCGATCATGATCACCCATACGCGTTCCGGTGCCATCAAGGCGTTTTACAATGTGTGTACGCACCGTGGTGCGCCCGTTGTATCAGAACCTAAAGGCAAGAACTCTCTGCTGACTTGTGGTTACCATGCCTGGACATTTAATCTCGATGGTGAACTGAAGTCGATCCGCGACCCCGAAGACTTCGGTGAAAGCTTCGATAAATCCTGCCGCGGCCTCAAGGAAGTACGTTGCGAAATGTTCGGCAATCTCATCTTCGTCAATTTCGACCAGGATGCGGTGTCGCTGATGGACTGGCTTGGTCCCCTTGCTGACGAATGGAAAGAGTTTGGTTTTGACCGCAGCCGACTGGCCCGTCGCCACAGCTTCGTACTGGAGTGCAACTGGAAAGTGGCCATGGAAGCCAATACCGAGGTGTATCACGTCAAGACGATCCACCCGGACACGGTTGCCCCGATTCTGGACTGTCGCCGTAATGTGAACACGCTGTATCCGGGTGGCCATGGTCGCATGATCGCCCCGCCGCCAGGTGGCATGACGCGCGCGGAGATGCGCGGCGAGCCGGATTCGCAATACACGGTAGAAACCGTCACAGAAATTGGCCGTACCTGCACGCAGTCCTATGGCGTTTTCCCCAACTGGGTATCGCCGCTGTCGCATATGACAATCCCGCCATTGCTGTTCTGGCCGCTGTCGATCAACCAGACTCTGTTTGAAACATGGACCCTGGCGCCGGATTGGCCGGAAGATGCCAAGCCCGATGTTTGGACAGACAATGACGGCGAAAGCCTGAACGCTGTTCTGTTGGAAGATACCGGTTTCGGTGAGAAGATTCAGAAGGCCATGGAATCCAGTGGTTTTCAGGGTGTGCCGCTCAGCTATCAGGAAGCGCGCATCTATCACTGGAACCAGACAGCCGACAAGATGATCGGTCTGGAAAATATTCCTGAGGAATTGCAGGTCAAACAGGTGATTGGGGATGAATGGATTTATCCTAATGATCCGCGCCTGGACTTGATGGCCAAGCAGGCTGCCGAATAGCAGAACTGCTTTTCACCAGATACAAGGCCCGCCTTCCGGCGGGCCTTTTTTGTTTGGCTTACATTGGCTGCGGCCTATTTGGCTAAAGCAGGCTTTTGGGTACCAAACCTCAGCAGTAGATAGCCACCGACGCCTGACAGGATAGAACCCGTCAATACACCCAAGCGGATTGGTGTATCAAACGATGTATGTTCGAAGGCCAGTGAGCCGATGAACAGGCTCATGGTAAAGCCAATGCCACACAGAAGCCCAACGGCATAAAGCTGCGTCCAGGTCACGCCTTCCGGCATGGCGGCAAGACGGCACTTGATGGCAAGCCACAGCATGGCAAAAACGCCAATCTGTTTGCCAACAAGCAGACCAAGGGTGATCCCCAGTTTCACCGGCTCTGTGAAACTTTCCGACCCCATGCCAGCAAAAGAAACGCCAGCATTGGCGAAGGCAAATACCGGCAGAATGCCAAAGGCGGCCCAAGGGTGCAGCGTATGTTCGAGCGACTTGAGCATGGAGGGCTCGCCATCTTCAGCTGGCTTCAGCGGAATGGCCAGAGCCGTTGCTACACCGGCCAAAGTGGCGTGCACGCCCGACTTCAGGGTGAAGACCCACAGTACAATGCCGATCAGGATGTAAACTGCCTGGCGTTTGGCGCCTAACCTATTGGCGATCGCGAGGGCGGCCAGGCAGACGATGGCGCCAATTAATGCCGTTGTTGACAGGTTGGCCGTATAGAAAATGGCGATGATGATGATGGCACCAAGGTCATCGAAAATAGCAACCGCTGTTAGCAATACCTTCAGGGCAAGGGGCGCGCGGCTACCCACCAGCGCCAGAATGGCCAGTGCGAAGGCGATGTCCGTCGCCGTCGGGATTGCCCAGCCATTGAGGTTGGACGGATCGTGGTTATTCACAAACCAATAGATAAGGGCGGGGAGCACCATGCCGCCCACAGCTGCAAGGGCAGGCAATGTGATTTTGGAGGCCGACGACAATTCGCCTTCGACGAGCTCTCTTTTGATTTCCAAGCCGATCAGAAAAAAGAAGACAGCCATAAGGCCATCATTGATCCAGAGGATCATCGGCTTGGCGATCTCCAGGGCGCCGACCTGAATTGCAACAGGTACGTCAAGCAGGCGCAGATACAGTTCCTGCAATGGGGAATTGGCCACAACCAAGGCCAGGACGGAGGCAGCAATCAACAGAATGCCACCTGCTGCTTCCAGCTTTAGAAACTCTCTCAACGCGGGGAACCCTTACATGATATTTTCATGCATCATGTAGGAGGTTTTGTGCTGGTTTAAAGGGGCATATGCTCCACTTTATTGCGTTCTCAGTTTTTCGTTACTTTATTCAGGATGGCGTAGTCGTCATCACGCAATTCCTGGATGACTTCCATGATCTCGTCTGGTCGCACGCCAATGGCTGTCATGGCGTTGGCGCCCAATTGCAGGCTGGCTTCGAGCGCTTCCGGCACCGCTTGGGTGGCGCCCCGGTTTTCCAGATGATGCACATGAGACAGGTCCTTGGCGCGTACAATGATGGGCAAGCCGGGGAAGAAGTCACGCAGGTTGGTGACAATCAAGTCGGCCTGGGCGTGCTGGTCGATCGTTACAACAACGCCGCGGGCGAGGCTGGCGCCGGCCGAATTCAGCACCGCGATCTGGCTGGCATCGCCAAAGTAAACGGGTAGCCCTTTGGCACGGCAAGTGGCGACCCGACGGGCATCCATTTCCAGGGCGACATAAGGTACATTAGCCGCTGACAGGACGGTCGCGACCGTTTCACCCACACGGCCAAACCCGGCAATGACAACATGGTCATGGAGTTCAACATCGGCGTTCGTGATATTGTGGGTTGGGTCGTTGTCGTCTTCCCGCAGCAAGGTAGAAAGATGGCTGCCGAGCAGTGCCATTAACGGGGTGGCAATCATCGTCAAGGTGACAGCGGCCAGCAGAACCTGTGCGATTTCGTTGGATAGAAGTCCCAGGCCGGCGGCTGTCATAAAGAGGATGAAGCCGAATTCCCCACCCTGTGACAGGAATAGCCCGGCACGTACAGAGGTGTTCGTCTTCAAGCCGAACAGGCGGCAAAGAATGGCGGTTACCGTGCTCTTGAGCAACAGCAGCGCCACAACGATAAAGGAAACCTGCAACCATTCGGTCTGGATGAGCTGTAGATTGATCGACATACCCACAGTCATGAAGAACAAGCCCAGCAGAATGCCGCGGAACGGCCTGATATCTGTGCCGACCTGATGTTTGTATTCGGTTTCGGACAGAAGAAGCCCGGCCAGGAAAGCGCCCAGCACCATGGAGATGCCAACGAGCGACATCAGCCAGCCGGTACCCAGCACCACCAGAAGTGTCGTGGCAATGAAGAGCTCGGAACTGCGCGTTTCGGCTACCATGCGATAGATAGGCCGCAGGACAACGCGCCCAACAACAATGACAAAGGTCAGCACGCCAATGGCTTTGGCGGCTGCCATCCCAAGGGCGGATAGAAAGGACCCTTCCCCCTGGCCCAGAATAGTGGTCAGGATCAGTAGCGGGACGATGGCCAGATCCTGGAACAAAAGAACAGCAAAGGAGATGTTGCCATGCGGGCTGGCGCGTTCGCCGCGCTCTACTAGCAGCTGCATGACGAAAGCAGTAGATGACAAAGCAAGACCGGCGCCGACGATAATGGCGCCTTCTGTGGGCAGCCCAAGGGTATAGGCAATCAGACCAATCAGGATGCCGGTAACAACCACCTGAGCAGAGCCCAGGCCAAATACAAAACGGCTAAGCGCCCGTAGTCGTTCGGCGGAGAGTTCCAGCCCCATCATGAATAGTAGGAAAACGACGCCGAATTCCGCCAGTGTTGCGGCACTTTCAGAATCGTGGATCAGCGCCAGGCCGTGTGGGCCAACCAGAATGCCGGCGGCAAGATAGCCGAGGATGGGGCTGGTCTTGAAGCGGCGGAAAATAGGCACAATGATGACCGCTGCGACCAGAAAGGTCAGCACTTCGTACAGCATGTCCGAGTGATGCAAGGGGCTCTCCCAGTGGCGCGTTCATCAATAGAGTATCGAGAGTATAGCGGGGGTAGGGAGCCTGGGAAGCCCAATGGTTGCATGGCGGCTATCTAAACGGCGAAAATCGGCGCATATTTCCGAATGGAATGCTTTCAATTCCCATAAACAAAAGGACCCCAAATGGGCCCTGTAGTTTATGGCGGAGGGAGCGGGATTCGAACCCGCGAGACGCTTCCACGCCTACACGCTTTCCAAGCGTGCGCCTTCAGCCACTCGGCCACCCCTCCGCTGAGTGTTCCCAGCGAACGCGGGCACTATAGCCATTTGCGCCGGGCTGGCAAGGGCTCGCGGCCCTCAAATGTGAAGAAATTGGCCGCGTATTACGTGGCGCTAGTCGTCCATCTTCAAGGCAGCAATAAAGGCCTCTTGCGGAATGTCGACCTTGCCGACGGACCGCATGCGCTTTTTGCCTTCCTTCTGCTTTTCCAGCAGCTTTTTCTTACGTGTAATGTCGCCGCCGTAGCACTTGGCGGTCACATCCTTGCGCAGGGCACCAATGGTCGCGCGGGCAATAATCTTGCCACCGATGCCGGCCTGCAGCGCGATCTTGAACAGCTGGCGCGGGATGATTTCCTTGAGCTTCTCGACCATTCCACGGCCACGGCTTTCCGCCCGATCGCGGTGCACGATAGTGGCCAGCGCGTCAACCTCATCGCCATTGACGAGGATCGACATCTTCACGAGGTTCCCCTCGACATAATCTTCAATGTAGTAGTCGAAGCTGGCATAGCCGCGCGAGACGGACTTGAGCCGGTCGTAAAAGTCGAACACCACTTCGTTGAGCGGCAGGCGGTAAACCAACATGGCGCGGGTACCGGCATAGGTCAGTTCTATCTGTTGGCCGCGGCGGTCTTCACACAATTTCAGGACGGCGCCCAGATAATCATCCGGCACCAGAATGGTTGCCCTGATCCACGGCTCTTCCATATGACTGATTTTCACCAGCTCGGGCATGTCGGCAGGGTTGTGCATTTCAACCATGGTGCCGTCTGTCATGTGTACGCGGTAGACAACGCTGGGGGCCGTGGTGATGAGCTCGAGGTTGAATTCGCGCTCCAGCCGTTCCTGGATGATCTCCAGATGCAAGAGGCCAAGAAAACCGCAGCGGAAACCGAAGCCCAGGGCTGCCGATGTTTCTGTCTCGAACTCAAAGCTGGCGTCGTTCAGGCGCAGCTTGCCAAGGCTTTCGCGCAGCTCTTCAAAGTCGCTGGCATCGGTCGGGAACAGACCGCAGAACACCACAGGCTGGTTGGGTTTGAAGCCGGGCAGGGGCTCTGGCGTCGGGTTGCGATAGTCGGTGATGGTGTCACCGACATGGGTGTCGGCTACTTCTTTGATGGCCGCTGTAATAAAGCCCATTTCGCCGGCTTTCAGTTCGCCGGTAACTTCGGTTTTCGGGGTAAAGATACCCACGCGTTCTGCCGTGTGATCAGTGCCCGCATCCATCATCTTGATGCGCTGGCCTTTTTTGAGCGTGCCTTCAATAACGCGTACGAGAATAACCACGCCCAGATAGGTGTCGTACCAACTGTCGACCAGCAGGGCCTTCAATGGCGCGCTGTCTTCGACCGGGGGTGGTGCGGGTAGGCGTTCAACAATGGCTTCCAGCAGGTCTTCAACGCCAATGCCGGTTTTGGCCGATACCTCGATGGCATCGGTCGCATCCAGTCCGACAACATCTTCGATCTGCTCACGTACCCGGTCCGGGTCGGCGGCGGGCAGGTCAATCTTGTTCAGGACGGGAACAATCTCATGGTCATTGTCGATGGCCTGGTACACATTGGCCAGGGTCTGCGCCTCAACGCCTTGGGAGGCATCAACCACGAGAATAGACCCCTCACAAGCCGCGAGTGACCGGGAGACCTCATAGGCAAAATCCACATGGCCGGGCGTGTCCATCAGATTCAACTGATAGGTTTCGCCATCCTTGGCCTTGTAATTGAGACGGACGGTCTGGGCCTTGATGGTGATGCCCCGTTCGCGCTCGATATCCATATTGTCGAGCACTTGTTCCTTCATTTCGCGGTCTGTCAGCCCGTCACAATATTGGATCAGGCGGTCAGACAGCGTCGACTTGCCGTGGTCAATATGGGCAATGACGGAGAAATTACGGATGTGGGTCTGGTCAGTCATTCAAGTTACCCGCGCAGTGCCCCGCCAGTGGCCTTGGCAACATTGGCAACAACCTTGTCGGCAATCGCATCGATGTCGTTGTCCGTCAGCGTCTCATTGGTTGGCTGCAGGCGCACGCAAATGGCCAGTGACTTCTTGCCCTCTTCCACACCCTTACCTTCGTACACATCAAACAGGCTGACGTTGTCGATCAGCTGTTTGTCGGCACCCTTGGCGGCCTGTAGCAGTTCAGCGGCTGGCAAGTCTGCATCCACAATAAAGGCAAAATCCCGTTCCACGGCCTGCAGGTCAGAGGCCTGCAGGGCCGGGCGGGTCGTCTTTTTGCGCGGCTTGTAGGGGATGGCATCAAGGAACACTTCAAAGGCGGCAACCGGGCCGTCCACGTCCATGGCTGCTGGCACACGGGGGTGCAGTTCGCCAAAGCGGGCGATCACATTCTTGGGGCCAAGTTTCAATAGGCCGGAACGACCGGGATGGTACCAGTCTGGCGCGCCGCGTTCGGCTTTGAGGTTACCGGTCGGGGCACCCAGTTCTTCCAGCAGGGCCAAGGCATCTGCACGCGCGACGAGGGCGCTTGGTTCATCTGCTGTACCAGACCAATGACGGTCATGCGCCGCACCAACGCGAATGCTAGAGGCCATGCTGTGCTGGCCCTTGATATCGGCACTTTCAAACTGTGCACCGACTTCAAACAGGTTGATGGTGCGGAACCCGCGTGCCTGATTACGGGCAGCAGCATCCAGCAGGTTGGGCAGCAGCGACGGGCGCATGGTGTCGAGCTCGGATGAAATTGGGTTCGACAGAACAAGTTCTGCCTGCCCACCACCAAACAGGGCGGCATAGTCAGCCGAGGTGAAGGACCATGTTACGGCCTCATGCAAGCCACGACCGGCCAAGGCGCGCTTGGCCTTGCGGACCCGGCGCTGCTTGCCATCGACCGCAGGCAGGACATTGTTGCTGATCGGGTCCATCGCAACAGAGGGGATGGTGTCATAACCATGAATACGGGCGACTTCTTCGACCAGGTCGGCTTCACCATCAATGTCGGTGCGCCAGCTGGGCACATCGGCGTGAATGACATCACCATCGAGTGTCGAGGCGAACCCGACGGCATTCAGGATGTCGACCATCTGGTCGGCGGGGACATCAAGCGCCACGAGCTGCTTGACGCGATCAACCCGGAGGTCAACCTGCTTGTTCCATTCTGGTACGGCGCCGGCGACATTGACGCTGCCGGCTTCGCCGCCGCACATGTCGAGGATCAGCCGTGTGGCGTCTTCCAAACCGCCCATCATGTAATTACAATCAACGCCGCGTTCAAAGCGATAGCGGGCATCGCTTTCGATGCCGAGCGACCGCCCGGTCATGGCGGTCCGGATTCTGTCGAACAGGGCTGATTCCACCAGCACGTTGGTCGTGCCTTCGGTACAGCCAGTGTCGAGCCCGCCCATCACGCCCGCCAGGCTCTGGACGCCGTTATCGTCGGCAATGACGCAGACGTCGCCATGCAGGGTGTAGTCTTCTTCATCCAGCGCGGTCAGCTTTTCGCCGTCCTGTGCCAGTCGCACCGTGAGGTTGCCTGCAACTTTGTCGGCGTCATACACGTGCAGCGGGCGGCCACGGTCCAGCGAAATGAAATTGGTCACATCGACCAGCGCTGAAATGGGCCGCAGGCCAACGGCCTTGAGCTGGCGCTGCAGCCAGTCCGGGCTTGGCCCGTTCTTAACGCCTTTGATCAGGCGCAGGGCGAAAGCTGGGCAGGCATCTGCGGCGTCTTCCCGGAAGTCGAGAGCCACGCTCACCGGTGTCTCGAAGCTGCCAGCAACGGCGCTTTCATCCACGGGTTTCAATGTGCCTAGACCAGCGGCGGCCAGGTCGCGGGCAATGCCGCGCACGCCCAGGCAATCCTGCCGGTTGGGCGTGATGGCAATTTCGATCATCGGGTCATCAAGGCCGAGGATTTCAGCAAAAGGCACGCCAATGGGTGCATCATCCGGCATTTCAATAATGCCGTCATGTTCATCGGACAGCCCCATTTCACGTTCAGACACCAACATGCCGTTGGACTGTACGCCTCGGATTTCGGTGGGCTTCAGCTTCATGCCATTGCCAGGGATCACCAAGCCATTGCCAGCGAACACGGCCTTCATGCCGGTGCGGGCATTGGGCGCGCCACAGACGACTTCAATTTCTTCAGTCCCGGTATCAACGCGACAGATCTGCAGCTTATCGGCATTCGGGTGCGGGCGTGCCTCAATAACAGAGGCGACCGTGAACGGCGCCAGTTCAGGCCCTCGATTGACGATCTCTTCAACTTCCAGCCCGATGGCTGTCAGTGTCGTGTCGATGGTCGCCAGTTCGGCATCGGTGTCGAGGTGCTCTTTGAGCCAGGAAAGTGTGAATTTCATCAGACTGTCCCTCCACTCAGGCCTTGTCCCAGGGTCGGGATATCCAGCGTCCGGAAGCCATAATTACGTAACCAGCGCAGGTCGCTTTCAAAGAAGGCGCGCAGGTCGGGAATGCCATATTTCAGCATAGCCAGACGGTCGATGCCGATACCAAAGGCAAAACCCTGATATTTGGTGCTGTCGATGCCCGCATGTTCCAGCACGCGCGGGTTCACCATGCCGCAGCCTAGAATTTCAAGCCAATCATCGCCTTCGCCAATGCGCAGCTCGCCATCCTGGCGGGTGCAGCCGATGTCCATTTCTGCGCTCGGTTCGGTGAACGGGAAATAGCTGGGGCGGAAGCGCATCTTCACATTGTCGACTTCAAAGAAGGCGCGACAAAATGTATCCAGGCAGCCTTTCAGGTGACCCATATGGGTCTTCTCGTCGATCACCAGCCCTTCGACCTGGTGGAACATGGGCGTATGGGTCTGGTCAGAGTCGCTGCGATAGGTGCGGCCCGGCGCAATAATGCGCAAAGGCGGCTTGTTCTTTTCCATCGTGCGTACCTGCACGGGTGACGTATGCGTGCGCAAAACCTTGCGGTCACCGTTTTCATCTTCGTTGAAGTAGAAGGTGTCGTGCATTTGCCGGGCAGGGTGCTCGGGCGGAATGTTCAGGGCTGTGAAATTGTAGAAATCTTCTTCAATGTCCGGGCCTTCGGCAACGGTGAAGCCCATATCGGCAAAAATCTCAGTGATCTCGTCCAGCACCTGGCTGATGGGATGCAATGTACCGCGCTGCTCGGGCGGAACCGGCAGGGAAATGTCGATGGTCTCTGCCGCCAGGCGGGCATCAAGCGCTGCATTCTCAAGCGTGTCCTTGGCGGTCTGAATCGCATCGCCAATGGTGTTCTTGAGACCGTTTAGGGCTGGGCCTGCCGTTTTGCGCTCTTCCGGGCTCATGCCACCCAGGCCCTTCATCAGGCCAGAGATGCGGCCTTTCTTGCCTAGTTCGGCAACGCGAAGGTTTTCCAGCGCGTCGAGGCTGTCGGCGGCTTCAATAGCAGCCAGAATTTCAGATTGTAGTGCGTCGATGTCCTGCATGTTCCGGTCCTGCAAGGGAGTGCCCGCAAAAAAGGGGGCAATTATGCCCCCTTTTTCAATAACGTCCAGTGAGTTGGGGGCTTATTTAAGCCGCCTTGCCAAGTGCATCCTGCGCCTGGGAAGCCAGGCTAGCGAATGTTTCAGGCTCCCGCACTGCGATATCGGCCAAGACTTTACGATCAAGCTCGATACCGGAGAGTTTGAGCCCGTTCATAAATCGGGAATAGGTCAGTCCCTGTTCGCGTGCCGCAGCGTTGATGCGCTGGATCCACAGGGCGCGGAAGTTCCGCTTCTTGGCGCGGCGGTCGCGATAAGCGTACTGACCGGCCTTCTCCACAGCCTGGTTAGCGGCGCGGAAGGTGTTCTTGCGGCGGCCATAGTAACCTTTGGCGGCCTTGATAACTTTTCTGTGACGGGCGTGCTTGGTGACGCCCCGTGCTACACGTGCCATGATCTACACTCCTTCCGTTAGCCGTACGGCATCATCTTGCGAACGACCTTGGCATTGGATTCTGCCATTAAAGTCGTGCCGCGCTGGTTGCGGATTTGCTTGTTGGTGCGTTTGATCATGCCGTGACGCTTGCCAGCCTGGCCCATCTTGACCTTGCCGGAAGCCGTCAGCTTAAAGCGCTTTTTAACGCCAGACTTCGTCTTCATCTTGGGCATTTGCTTATCCTTCTTTTAAGGCCCGGTTACCCGGGCATATTGCAAAGCTTAAAAACAGACATGGCATGCCCACACATGGCCAGCCTGCTCTGGGCGCGGTTTATAGACGCGCTTTGCTGAAAACACAAGACAAAGAAAAAGCCGGATTGATAAATCCGGCTTACTTCCCAATGTGGATTTAAGGCGGCCTATTTTGGAGCCATCACCATTGTCATCTGGCGGCCTTCCATGGACGGATGGCTTTCGACTTTGGCGATGTCCTGCATGTCTTCCTGTACGCGTTTGAGCACGTCTGCACCAATGTCCTGATGGGCCATTTCACGGCCACGGAAGCGCAGTGTTACCTTGACCTTGTCACCGGCACCAAAGAAGCGGTGCATCGAGCGCAGCTTGACCTGGTAGTCATGCTCGTCGATGTTCGGCCGCATCTTGATCTCCTTGACGTCGATCACCTTCTGCTTCTTGCGCGCAAGGTTGGCCTTTTTCTGGTTTTCGTATTTCAGCTTGCCGTAATCGAGCACCTTGCAAACAGGTGGTTCGGCATGGGGAGAGATTTCAACAAGGTCCAGACCGGCACTGGCTGCCACGGCTCTTGCTTCGTCGATGCCAACAACACCGCGATTGTCGCCGTTGCCATCAATAAGGCGGACTTCACGAGCCCTGATCATATCATTTGCGCGAGGACCGTCCTTGGTTGGCGGTGTCTGCATTGGTGGTCTAGGAATGAAAAACTCTCCTGCGTTTCCTTATATTCTCAGCTTGCGGCAGGCTTTAACGCCCGCTCTTTTGGCCGAGATTCGCCTCAAAATACGGATTTAGCCTTGTTCTGTCCAGCAATAGCGCCGTTATGCAGCGTCTGGCGCCTGGGCTTCAGCCAGGATTGCGTCAATAGCTTCCTGTCGGCTGATGACCGTCTGGTCCTTGGAGCCAAGACGACGGACAGACAAAGTGCCTTCCTCGGCCTCTTTGCGGCCGATGATAAACAGAGCCGGTACTTTCTGCAGACTGTGATCGCGCACCTTGTAGTTGATCTTCTCGTTGCGCGTGTCCAACTCAGCACGGATGCCCGCAGCCCGCAGTTGGTTGCAGACATCTTCTGCATAGTCGTCAGCGTCTGAAATGATCGTGGCAACGACAACCTGTGTTGGGGCCAGCCAAAGCGGGAAGCGCCCGGCATGATGCTCGATCAGAATGCCGATAAAGCGCTCGAGTGAGCCAAGGATGGCACGATGCAGCATCACCGGGCGGTGACGGGCATTGTCTTCACCAATATAATTTGCGTCCAGCCGTTCAGGCAGTACGAAGTCGACCTGCAGCGTACCGCACTGCCAGGACCGGCCAATCGTATCCTTCAGGTGAAACTCGATCTTGGGCCCGTAGAAAGCGCCTTCGCCCGGGTTCAAGTCGTAATCCAGTCCAGTAGCCTTGATGGCATCAAGCAGTGACTGCTCTGCCTTGTCCCAGACATGGTCTTCACCCGCACGCACTTCCGGGCGGTCGGCAAATTTCACTTCTACTTCTTCAAAGCCGAGGTCTTTGTAGACGCTGAGCAGCAGATTGGTGAAAGCGACCGTTTCTTCAGTGATCTGGTCTTCAGTGCAGAAGATATGGGCGTCATCCTGCACGAAGGAGCGCACGCGCATCAGCCCGTGCAGCGCGCCGGATGGCTCGTAGCGGTGGCAGGATCCAAATTCCGCCATGCGCAGGGGCAGGTCGCGGTAGGACACCAGGCCATGGTTGAAGATCTGCACATGGCATGGGCAGTTCATCGGCTTGATGGCAAAGGTGCGCTCTTCCGATTCAACCTGATACATATGTTCGGCGAACTTGTCGGCATGGCCGGACTTCTCCCACAGGGTGCGGTCCACCATTTGTGGCGTATTGACCTCCTGATAGCCGCCTACAAACAGCTTGCGGCGGATATAGTCTTGCAGTTCGCGGTAAATCGTCCAGCCTTTGTCATGCCAGAAGGGCATGCCAGCGGCTTCGTCCTGGAAATGGAATAGGTCCATTTCCCGGCCAATGCGCCGATGGTCGCGCTTTTCGGCTTCTTCGATGCGATGCAGATAGGTCTTGAGCTCTTTCTTGTCGCGCCAGCAGGTACCATAGATGCGCTGCAGCATCTCATTGTTGGAATCGCCGCGCCAATAGGCACCGGCCAGGCGGGTCAACCGGAAGGCATCGCCCAGCTTTTTGGTAGACGGGAGATGCGGGCCACGGCACAGGTCGATGAAGTCACCCTGACGGTAGAGGCTAATCGTTTCCCCCTGGGGGATATCGCTGATGATTTCTGCTTTGTAGTCTTCGCCCTTGGACTGGAAGAAAACAATGGCGTCATCGCGGTCCCATTCTTCGCGCACGATCTCTTCGTCGCGGGCGACGATTTCGCGCATGCGGGCTTCGATGTCGTCGAGGTCTTCTGGCGTGAACGGCTCATCGCGCGCAAAGTCGTAGTAGAAGCCATCTTCAATGGCCGGGCCAATGGTGACCTGCGTACCCGGATATAGTTCCTGCACGGCCTCTGCCATAATATGTGCGCAGTCATGGCGCAGCAGCTCGAGTGCATCTTCATCCTGGCGGGTGATGATGGCAACGTCGGCATCTTCTGTAATCAACAGCGACAGGTCTGCCTGCTCGCCATTCAGGCGCATGGCAAGAGCTGTCTTGGCGAGGCCAGGGCCGATATCAGAGGCAATATCGGCGCCGGTGACCGGGCCGTCAAATTCGCGTCTGCTGCCATCTGGCAGGCTGATCGTTACGGCAGAAGAAACTGCTTGGTCCATTGATACGTCCATCGTAATTTGCGGCTGAAACTAGCCGTATTTATAGCGCTGTCAAGCGATGCATGGCGCTTTGTATCACGGATTCAAACGCCCGTGACCTTTGTTCCTGAAATTCAGGTCCATTAGGGCCAAGTGAGGATGAAAATGACAGCACAGCCAAACTTTCTGGACGTAGCCGGTAAGCAGATTGCGTGGCGGGGGCGTGAAGGTGAAGGGCCGGGTATTGTCTTCCTGGGTGGCTTCGCCTCCGACATGCTGGGTACGAAGGCAGAGTTTCTTGATGATTGGTGTGCAAAGCGTGGCCGGGCCTATCTGCGGTTGGATTATTCCGGGCATGGCGAATCCTCTGGTGAGTTTATTGATGGCTGCATTGGTGAATGGGCTGCAGATGCCATTGCTGCTGTCGATCAGTTGACGAAGGGCCCGCAGATTATTGTGGGCTCCTCAATGGGCGGGTGGATAGGGCTATTGCTAGCCCGTGCGTTGCCAGATCGCGTGGCGGCATTTGTAGGCATTGCTGCTGCACCAGATTTCACAGAAGATCTGATGTGGTCTGATTTCGACCAGAGCATTCGTGATCAGATCATCAATGAAGGTGTTTATTGGGAGCCGTCCGAATACAGCGATGAGCCCACACCCATTACCCGCAAGCTGATTGAAGACGGGCGCAACCAGTTGGTGCTGCGTTCATCGCTGCAGATTGACGGCCCAGTGCGTCTCATCCAGGGGATGCAGGACCCTGAAGTACCCTGGCAACACGCTATCAAAATTGCTGAGCATCTGGATGGCGGTGATGTGGACGTGATTCTGCGGAAGTCGAGCGACCATCGTCTTTCTGAGCCAGAAGACCTGGCCGTCTTGTCAGGCGTTCTTGAGGCCTTGCTCTGACAAGATCGCCTGCAGGCCATCCCGATAGGTCGGATGCTTGAGCGCGACGCCCAATTCTTCTTTCATTTTGGCATTTCGAACGCGCTTGCACTCCGCATAGAAACTGCGGCCCATCGGCGACAGGTCCGCCTCTTCAAAGGGAATGGGAGGTGGCAGGTCCATACCCATGATTTCTGCTGCAAAGGTTGTGACATCCTGCGGTGCGGCGGGTTCGTCATCGACCAAATTATAGATGCTTCCCCGCGCAGGATTTTTCATCGAGGCCGCCAACCCTTGGGCAATGTCGTCTATATGGATGCGGCAAAAGACCTGCCCTGGTTTGTCAATCCGCTGTGTGCGGCCTTGCCTGATGGCATCAATCGCCGATCGGCCAGGCCCATAAATACCAGGCAGGCGAAAGATGTGTGTTGGCACGTTGTGTTTTGTGTGCAGGGAGAGCCAGGCGTTTTCTGCATCGACACGCCGTTGGCTACGCGCACTGCCAGGGTTGACCGGCGTTGATTCGTCGATCCAGCGACCCTGGTGGTCACCATAAACACCGGTGGTCGACAAATAGCCAAGCCATTGCAGGCTGGGTAGCTGTGCGATGTTTTGGGCGTGATGGCGAAAGACCGGGTCGCCCTGTTCCCCCGGCGGAATAGAAAGCAAGATATGGGTGCAGTCCGCTAGGACGGTTGCAGCGTCGGCAAGGGGTTCGTCATCTCCGAATTGATGGATGGTAAAGCCTTCATTGCGAAGTTGCTCTGCTTTTTCAGGCGACCGGCAGGTGCCGCTGACGGACCAGTTCAATTGCATCAGGTCGGCTGCCAGACGGCAGGCGGAAAAACCGAGACCAAAAACGAATAGTCGCATTCCTGTTCACCTGTGCCTATGTTCTTGCGAGTTGCTGATCCTACGCGGTTGGGCAGCTTACAGATTTCAATTGCCGGGGACAAACAGGCTTGGCCATGCAGCGTATATTTGGATTTTTGGCTTCGGCGGTCATCACGCTTGGATGTTGGGCGTATAATACGGCTGATGCGGCCAAGCCGATGACTTATCAGGCCTGTTTGCGGCTGGTCGATGAAAATCCGGTAGACGCCTATAGCAGGGCATTGGCGTGGCGGCAGGAAGAAGGTGGCCCCGCGGCCCTGCATTGTATGGCCTTGGCGCTTGTCGGGCAGGGGGACTACGCCCACGGCGCCCGGATTTTTGAAGAAGCAGCCCGGCTGATGGAAAGCAGGGCAGGGGCAGCGGAACAAGTGCCGCCTTTGCTGAGCCAGGCAGGGAATGCATGGTTGCTGGCCGAAAATGGTGAACAGGCATTTCGACTGTTTGATGAAGCGCTGAATCGGCGCAGCTTGCCGGGGTTCATGAAAATGGATTTGCTGACGGATCGGGCGCGCGCAAGCGCCTCACTTGGTGACTATGCTAATGCCCGTGAAGATTTGACGTTGATTTTGGGCATGGGTGGACCCCGCGCCGATATTCTGACCTATCGCGCCAGCGCTTATCGGCAATTGAAGGATATGGCGGCGGCTCAGGCTGATATTGAACATGCTATCCGGCTGCGGCCCGACTATGCAGAGGCATTGTTTGAGCGCGGTAATTTGAAATACGCCATGGGTGACTACACGGAAGCTGGTGAGGACTGGCAGGCCGTTGTCCAACTGCATCCACAGAGTGATGTCGCTATGGCAGCCCGGGAAAACCTGGCAGCACTTGAAGCCGCATTTAACGAGGCCGCTGCCACTCCTCCCGACAATCCGGGTCAGCCTCCTGAGGAAGATTCTGTGCCTGCAGCGCCTTAAAGGCATCTGTCATCATTAATTCGCCCAACGCCCAGATTGCTGCGCCGCGTATAAGGGCAGACGGATCATCCAGTAGCGATCGTACTTGTTCGATGAAGGTGTCGTCGCCACTATTGCCGATGGCAACCAATGTATTCCGCACAAATCTGTCGCGTCCAATGCGCTTGATGGGGGAGCCGGAAAAGAATTGTCGAAAAGCGGTATCATTCAGTGAGACGAGATCCCGCAGTCTGGGGGCCAGCAAGTCCTCTCGAGCTACAAGCTTGGCTTCATGGGCCGCCTTGGCAAATTTGTTCCAGGGGCATGCGGCGAGGCAGTCATCGCAGCCATAAATCCGATTGCCCATGGCCTTGCGGAACTCAACCGGGATCGGCCCCTTGTGTTCAATGGTCAGGTAGGAAATGCAGCGCCGGACATCCAGTTGATAGGGGGCCGGAAAAGCGTCTGTGGGGCAGGCGGCCAGACAGGCTGTGCAGCCGCCGCAATGGTCTTCCTCAGGTGTGTCGGCGGGCAAGATCATGGTGGTATAGATACTGCCGATAAACAGCCAGGAACCGGCTTGTCGTGACACCAAATTGGTATGTTTACCCTGCCACCCCAACCCGGCCTGCTGGGCGAGAGGTTTCTCGGGTACCGGGGCTGTGTCGACAAAAATCTTCACATCTTCGCCGGAGGTTTCAGCTAACCACCGGGCGATGCGGCGCAGCTTTTTCTTGATAACATCGTGATAGTCTTTGTGCCGGGCATAGCAGGAAATGACACCGGTCTTGCCATCATTCAGATGGCTCAATGGGTCTTCTTCCGGCCCGTAATTCATCGTCAGAACGACGACGCTGTTTGCCGCGGGCCACAAGCCCTTTGGGTGTGCCCGGTGATGCTGGCGATCGGCCAGCCAATCCATATCGCCATGTCGACCAGCATCAATAAATACACCCAGCTTGGTGGCGATATCAGGCATCATAGCGGTATCGACAAACCCGACAGTCTCAAAACCTTCTTCCGTCGCCATGATGCTGATGGCGTCGCGCCAGGCAGCGGGCGTGGCGGGCTTGTCAGAAGTCCGGATCATGATAATGGTCGGCCGGTTTTAGCCCGCCGATCCTGTCCTGCAGCAGGGGGCGAAAACTGGGGCGCGACTTGACGCGCGCATACCAGGCCTTGGCAGAAGGGTAGTCTTCCCACCGAATGTCGCCCAGATAGTCGAGGCAGGAAATCTGCGCAGCTGCTGCAATGTCTGCGAGTGTGAAGGTTTCACCGGCCAGCCAGAAGCGGCGGTCGACGAGGTAGCAGATATAGTCCATGTGGTAGGTCAGGTTGTGAAAGCCCGCGCGCAGGGCGTCCGGGTTGGCCTGACCCAGCTCCATATAGCGTTTCATGACCTTTTCTTCGACCGTGTGGCGGGTGACCTCAAACTGGAATTTCTGGAGAAACCAAGCACACAGGCGGCGAACTTCTGCGCGTTCTGCCGGAGTGCCGGGCAACAGCCGGCTGGCAGGGTGCATCTCGTCGAGATATTCACAAATGGCCATGGTGTCTGAGAGGACATTGCCCTCGTCATCCTGCAGCACCGGAACATCACCTGCCGGATTAAGGGCCAGGAATTCCGGTCGTCGTTGCCATGTCGGCTCCACTGTCAAATTCGCCTCGATACCCTTTTCAGACAGTACAGTGCGTACAGCGCGGGAATGGGGTGAAAGCCACAGATGGTGAAGGTGGGGCATGCGGTCTACTGAAAGGTTGGAATATGCTGCTAACAACCGTAGCATGAATGCATAAATCTGCCATAGCGCTATGCCCTCACGAGGACGAGTTTATGAGACATGGCGCAGGTGCCTGGAGCCTGCCATTGGCGCTGGCTCTTTCATGAAACAGGTAACGCCATGACGTTGTTCCATCTTGTTGTCCTCGCCATCGTTCAGGGGATTACCGAATTTTTGCCCATCAGCTCGTCTGCACATCTGATTTTGGTGCCCCAGGCGCTGGGGACTCAAGACCAGGGCCTGGTGCTGGACGTTGCCGTGCATGTGGGCACCCTGTTTGCGGTCATTGTTTATTTCCGGCGCGAGGTTGCCGACATGCTGCACGGCTTGGCGTCCTTGGTTGTTCCTTCCATGGTCGAGCCCGGTGAAACAGCCAGGCGGAATCTGGCAGGTGCTGTTCTGGTTGCTGCTGTCCCCGTTATGGTGGCGGGCGTTCTTTTCCGCGTTGTCGAGTTGGACCAGATGTTGCGATCGATCATCGTCATCGGCTGGGCCAGCATTGGCTTTGGCGGGTTGTTGTGGTGGGCCGACAAATATTGTGCGCAAACCGATAAGCTGGAGTCTTTGAACCCGTCCAAGGCGCTGGTGATTGGGTTGGCGCAGATATTGGCGCTCATTCCGGGCACCTCACGGTCCGGCATTACCATAACAGCGGCCCGATATCTGGGTTTTGACCGAGTGGAAGCCGCCCGGTTTTCCATGCTGCTGGCGCTGCCTGTGATCGGCGCGGCCGGGTTGCTTGGCGTATACGAAATTGCCGCCGCCGGCGACATGGTGTTGGGCGCAGATGCCCTTATCGGGATGACCCTGTCATTTATGGCAGCTTATGCCACGATTGCCCTGTTCATGCGGTTCGCACAGAATCACAGCATGACGGTGTTCGTCATCTACCGATGCGTACTGGGCATTGGCCTTTTATTGGTCGGCTATGACCTGTTGGGATGATCTGACCAACAAGAACAGGAATTAGTCCTGCTCGTAGGCACCTGCCTTGCGAAACCGGCGCATATGAGCAGGCATGACGGCTTCTGCAGGTACTGGTGCAATACCAAGGTCTGCAATGGTCAGCGCGTTTTCAGCGACCACATTGTCTGACTTCATCATCTGAACCTGGTCTGGACGGAGGATGTTACCCGGGAGCATTTGCAGGAATATCGCTGCGAAAGATGCGGCCCAGAACGGTATAGACGGCATCAGGCGTGACCGATGCGTCGTTTCCAAAACATATTCATAGGTTTCTTTCAGGCTCATGATCCGGGGGCCACCCAACTCATAGACCTGGCCTGCCGTGGTATCATCGCCGAGAATGGCGACAATGGCGTCTGCAACGTCATCCACATAGACGGGCTGGAACAGGCAGTTGCCACCGCCGGGCAGGGGTAGAAACGGCAGGGCCTTGGCCAGGCCTGCAAAACGACAGAAGAAACCATCTTCGGGTCCGAAAACCACACTTGGGCGAATAATTGTAACGTCAGCGAAGTGTTCTCGTGCAGCTTCTTCACCGGCGGCCTTTGAGCGCCCGTAAGCAGAGTCACTCTTCTTGTTTGCGCCGATGGCCGACATGTGAACCAGGCGTTCAACGCCAGCTTCTACGCAAAGTCGTGCAACACGCTCGGCGCCGCCGACATGCAGGGCATCGTAGCTGCCTTTGCTGAAGGTGCCCACAAGGCTTACCACATGGCTGGCACCGGCAAGGGCGTTGGCCAGGGACGCGTCGTCCCTGATATTGGCCTGCGCTATCTGAACCTGGCCGACATCACCCATCGTCCTAAGGAACATGGCCTCGTTAGGGTGGCGAATGGCGACACGCAGGCGCGCACCGGTTTTAGCCAATTCGCGTACCAGGTTGCGGCCAATGAAGCCGGAGCCGCCAATGATTGTTACCAGGTTACTTGCAGAGAGTTCAGGCATGGGTATCCATCCAGTGTCTAGCCGAATCGCGCGCTACTCTAATCGGTTGGGGGCTGATTTCCACCCCAAAACATGCATGCTGGGGCAAGTAGAGCAATGGTCGGGGCCAAACTGGTTGGTGAAAGTACTGAATGTGCATTTTGTGCTATTGACAAGCGAGGCGCAGAGCTTTAGCCAATGCCCCGCGTTCATTTCGGATGAATGTTTGCCCAGGTGGCGGAATTGGTAGACGCGCTAGCTTCAGGTGCTAGTGGCCGTATGGTCGTGGAAGTTCGAGTCTTCTCCTGGGCACCACCCGAAACAACTGTAGGAGCGCAAGCCCATGACAGTCACTGTTTATAAAGACGACATCCCTGCGGATATCGACTGGGGCAATGCTGTTGCCATCGATTCCGAGACCATGGGGCTCAACAATTCGCGCGACCGTCTTTGTGTTGTTCAGCTGTCATCTGGCGACGGCAACGCCATTCTGGTGCAGATCGCAGCAGACCCGGCGCCTGCCCCAAACCTTGTCGGGTTGCTGGAAAACAACGATATAGTAAAGCTATTCCACTTTGGGCGCTTTGACATGGCGATCCTGGCGCGGACCTTTGGGGTAATGCCAGAGCCCGTCTATTGCACCAAGATTGCCTCCAAGCTGGCGCGCACCTATACCGACCGCCACGGCCTGAAAGATCTGTGTCGTGAATTGTTGGGGGTCGACCTGTCAAAACAACAGCAAAGCTCGGACTGGGGTCGTGAGACGCTGAGTAAAGAGCAAAAGGCCTACGCAGCTTCAGACGTGCTCTATCTGCATAATTTGCGTGAAGTACTCGACATCATGCTGGTGCGGGAAGGCCGGGATAGCCTGTTGCCGCCTTGCCTTGAGTTTTTGCCTGCCCGTGTCCGGCTGGATATGGCGGGTTGGGGTGAAATGGACATTTTCTCCCACTAGGTCGTTCTGACGGGCGCCGACAAGTAGGGCCTATTCCAGCACTCTTTGGGCGGTTAGACTGGTTGTATGAAACGCAGCGCAGACATTTTCGAACAAGACAGACGCTACGGGCGCTATGTCCAGTTGATGAAGCTGGTTTTGCCTGCGATGGCGGCTTCTATCCTTGCTGTTCTGGCGCTGTACCCCGTAGTTGTGCAGACAGAGACCGGGTTCACGCTCGACTTCGCCGAAATCACGGACCGTGATGATACGATTCGTATGGTGTCACCCCATTATGCCGGGGCAGACAAGCAGGGCCGGCGCTTCGATATCAGGGCCGAATCGGCCTACCAGCACGCGGTGGAAGATGATGTTGTAAACTTGGAGATGATCGCCGCCGACGTCAGCATGCAAACAGGAGCCTGGGTTGCGCTGGATAGTCTGGGTGGCATCTATCGACCGAAAGCGGATTTGCTGGAGTTAACAGGGCAGGTCAATATTTTCTCGGACATTGGGTATGAGGCCCATAGCAGGTCAATGAAGCTCGACCTGGAGTTGGGTATCGCTTCCAGCCAACAGCCGGTATATGGTCAGGGCCCGTTTGGGGTCTTTGAAAGCGGCGGTATGGAAGTGGACATCGAAGGCGACTATGTTCACCTTACGGAAGGGGTTTCTGTGACAGTTTACCCCCGGGCACTGCAATAGGAACTCTGGCATGACGTCACAACGCAGCGACATATACACCCGGCTCGTGCGAATAAGCGTGGCTTTTGCCTTACTGGCTGGCAGTGCGTTTGTTGCCGGTGGGGTTTATGCCGCCAATGGCTTCACCAACCATAACCCCGATGATCCGATCCGTTTCACAGCCGACAGGTTGGAAGTGAAGAGGGAAGGGCGTGTTGCCGCGTTTATCGGGAATGTCGAGGCCTATCAGGGTGATATGAAGCTCAGCGCCGATGTGGTGAAGGTGTACTACCAGCAACCTGAAGAGGATGAAGATATAGTTAGTGCAGGCGTTGCCGGTTTCGGCGGGTCTGTTTCGCGGATCGACACCAGCGGCAATGTGAAAGTGGAATCACGCGGCGACGTCGCGACAGGTGACTGGGCTGTCTATGACATTAATCGCAAGATCGTCACCCTGGGTGGCGATGTTGAACTGCAGCGGGATGACACAACATTGCAGGGAAGCCGATTGGAACTGGACCTGGAAAACGGGCGAAGCACGATCCAGAGCAGTGATACAATGGATGGCACGGGGCGTGTGCGTGGCGAGTTCACACCGACCACCAGCAGCAATTGATTTGGCCGTTGATGGTGCCACACAAGGGAATATCCAGTGAGCGAGAGTGAACAGAAAAAGGCCTCGTTGAACCCGGACGATTTGTTCGAGGATGACGAGTCGGAACTGTTTGACAAGATCGCGGAAACGGCAGGCCAGACAAGCGATCAGCCGCAGGCTGAGGACCCCGACCTCCGGGAAGAAGGCCTGCATGCCCAGAGCATCGGCAAAAGTTATTCCGGCAAGCCTGTCCTGATTGAAGTGAGCCTAAAAGTACGACGTGGCGAGGTTGTTGGCTTGTTGGGCCCCAATGGTGCGGGCAAGACGACATTCTTCTATACAATTGTGGGCCTCATCGCGCCCGATAACGGTGTCATCTATTTTGATGGTCACGACCTGACCAAAAAGCCTATGTATCGCCGCTCTCGGCTCGGGATTGGCTATCTGCCGCAGGAAGCGTCAATTTTCCGCGGTATGACGGTGGAAAACAATATTCTCTCGGTGTTGGAACTGGTTGAAAAAGACCCGGCCAAACGCATGGAGGACCTGGAAAGCCTGCTGGATGAATTTGGTATTGCGCGTCTGCGGCATTCGTCTGCCCTATCCCTTTCGGGTGGTGAGCGCAGGCGCGTGGAAATTGCTCGCGCGCTGGCCGGCAAGCCATCGATTATCCTGCTCGATGAGCCTTTTGCCGGTATTGACCCGATTGCTATCGGCGAAATCCGTGACCTTGTGCATCATTTGAAGGACCGGGGCATCGGCGTGCTGATCACAGATCATAATGTTCGGGAAACATTCGATATCATCGACCGCGCCTATATCATCTATGATGGGCATGTGCTGACAGAAGGCACGCCGGATGAAATTGTCGCCAATGAAGATGTGCGGCGCGTTTATCTCGGCGAGCAGTTCAGTCGCTAAGCGGGGTAATTCCCTCGCGCAATTGTGAGGCACAGGCATGGCATCACAGATCAGTCAATCGCTGCGACAGACCCAGTCAGCGGTCATGACCCAGAAATTGCAGCAGGCTATCAAACTGCTGCAAATGTCGAGCCTGGAAATTACCGACGTTATTGAGAACGAGGTAGAGAAAAACCCGTTTCTGGAATTTGATGAAGCGCCTGTAGACGACACTCAAGCGGTTCCCTCCGCCAATACCAGTGAGCCATTGGCCCAGGATAAGCCGCGCGACTCGGATGTTCGGCAGGACAATCGGTTTGCCGAGATATTTGACATGGAGAGTGCCCGCAGTGGCGGGATGTCCGCACCTATGTCGCGAAGCCGCTGGCAATCGGGCAGTGGCGGTAGCCCTGCATCAGAAGGTGATGCACCGGAAATGCGCGTGGCGGCAGGCATTACACTTCGAGATCACCTGATCGAGCAGATGGCCCTGAGCATCAGAGACGAAGATCATCTGTTGCTCGGCCAGGACCTGATCGACAGCCTCGATGATGCCGGGTATCTCGCAGAAGAACTGGATGAGTTGTCCCTGCGCCTCAATTGCACCGAGGCAGAGTTGGAATCTACCTTAGCGATCATGCAGACCCTCGACCCGCCGGGGGTTTTCGCACGCTCTTTGTCGGAGTGTCTTGCACTGCAACTGAAGGATCGTGGGTTCTACGATGAGGCCATGGATAATTTGATCAATAATCTGGACGCCCTGGCTGATGGCAAACATGCCTGGCTGGCCCAGCAATGCGGCGTTGATGGAGATGGCCTTGCCGATATGTTGGGGACGCTGCGGTCGCTCGACCCGCGCCCTGGCCTCGCCTTTGACAGTGTGCATGTTGAAACCCTGGTGCCCGATGTCTTTGTGCGCCGTGACGAGAATGGTAACTGGATCGTGGAGCTGAACCCGGAACTCATTCCCCGCGTGTTGATCGATAAGGATTACTACGCCGCTGTTCGCAGCCGGGCCCGGACCAAGGAAGAAAAAGAGTATCTCTCAGAGCGCATGAGTACTGCATCATGGTTGGTGAAATCGCTGGACCAGCGGGCGCAGACGATCCTGGCCGTTGCCCATGAACTGGTGCGACAACAGCAGGCTTATTTCGATGAAGGTGTCCTCGCCCTGAAACCACTTACGTTAAACGATCTGGCCGAGACTATCGGATATCATGAAAGCACGGTGTCCAGGGTTACGGCAAACAAGCACCTCGCCTGCGAAGCGGGCACGTTATCAATGAAGTACTTCTTCAGCCCGGCTGTGCCCAGGCTTGGCGGGGGAGAGCCGTTGGCCGCAACGTCGGTAAAACAGATGATCAAAGATATCATTGATGCGGAACAACCGGATTCTATCCTGTCAGATGATAAGATCGCTGATATACTCAAAGAGCAGGGAATCGATATAGCCCGCAGAACCGTGGCCAAATATCGCGAACAGCAAAATATTCCCTCTTCCTTCAAACGTCGCAGGAGGAAACAGCCACGATGACATGACCAACAACGCCTTATTCATGCGCCCCGCAACCTGGCGCCCTTAGTGCGCTGTGGGGGCACCCCAAATTACAGCAAACAGAAAGTGGAGAACGATTAGCATGGAAATTCAGGTAAACGGCAAGCAGTTTGATGTTGGTGCGTCATTGACGTCTTATGTACAGGACAAGTTGGCTGAGCGAGTTCAGAAACATTTCGAGAAGGCCATGGAGGCCTCGGTCACATTTTCGCGCAGTGGCCATAATATCCGGACCGATTGTTCGGTGCACGCAGGCCACGCCATTGTGATGCAGAGCCATGCCGAGGCAGATGACGCCTATGTCAGCTTAGATCAAACACTCGACCGTATTGAGAAAAGACTGCGCCGGTATAAGAACCGTTTGGTCGATTTGCACAGAAGTGCAAAAGAAGAACTGGAATATTCTGCCGCTTCGAGCTATGTCATTGCCAGCGAGGACGAAGAATCTATCGATGAACCGGCAGATTTGCAGCCTGTTATTGTCGCTGAAGCCACCACGGATATTCCTACTGTAACCGTCGGTGGCGCTGTAATGCGAATGGACTTGGCCGCCAGTCCGGTCTTTGTGTTCCGCAATGCAGCCAACGGCGAACTGAACGTGGTCTATCGTCGGGACGATGGAAATATCGGGTGGATTGATCCCAAATAGGCAACCGGCTTCGGCTGAATGCCTGTTTAGCAAGAGTGGACAGTATGGAACTGACAGAGCTGCTGTCGCCACAGGCTGTGATCTATGGATTGCGTGCCAGTGGCAAAAAGCAGATTTTGAACGAATTGTCCGACCGGGCGGCCGCCGTTACAGGCGTTGCCTCGCGGGATATTCTGGATACGTTGCTGGTTCGTGAACGCTTGGGGACGACAGGTGTAGGGCAGGGCATTGCCATTCCTCATGGTCGGATGCCCGCCGTAGATCGCATCTACGGCTTTTTTGCTCACCTCGCCAAGCCGGTAGATTTTGAGTCGCTTGATGACCAGCCGGTCGATCTCGTCTTTATGCTGCTTGCACCAGAGGGCGCGGGGGCAGACCACCTGAAGGCGCTGGCCAAGATTTCACGTCTCTTGCGGGACCAGTCTTTTTGCCTGAAATTGCGCGGCTGTGACAGTAGCGACGCCATATTTGCGCTGCTGACGGAAGGCGTAGAGGCCGGCGTTTCAGCCTGACCTCGAGCCCATCAATTAGTGCAATGTTGCTTGCTTTAGGTCGTGCGCCAGCACGGTAGCCTGTGCTGCGGTCTCGGTGGGCAGAACGCCAACAGTGGCCCCTGCAGCATTATGAACAGCAAAGGCTGTAACGCCATTTTCGACGACGGGCTTGATGTAGACGGTATTTTCAATGCCCAGGGAGGCAAGCTGTTCCACAGACATCTTTTTGATCTCTTCTCTCATGGTGTTTTCCTTTCCAAACTCAGGAACGGTCGCTGGCTGAAGATTTGATGGGAACAGGCTGTATGCGCGGTTTGGAATCCGGCCTTACCAGGACGATGACAAGTAAGCCATTTTCAAGGGTCGCCTCCGCAATCTCAATGCCATCCGCCAAAATGAAACGTCTTTGGAAGGCCCGGGCACCAATGCCTTTATGCAGATAGGTGCGTTCATCATTCTTGGCAGGGTTACCGACAATGATCAGCTGGTTGTCTTCGCGTTGGGCGCTGATGTCATCAGCGGAAAAACCGGCTAACGCCAGCACGATGCGCCAGCTGGTTTCATCCAGCTGCTCAATATTGTAGGGCGGGTAGCCATCATTGGCAGATTTGGAAACACGGTCGAACGTGCGTTCAAAATCATCAAAGCCCAGCAGAAAGGGGCTCGAAAATAGTGATAATCGGTTCATTTTGCTCCTCACGATAAGCGAACAGTCACCAGATATTTTCCTCAGGCCCCGCTTCGGGCACCCGGAAACAGGCATGCTGAATTCTCAGCCATGCAATGTTCATGTGGGTATTTTTTTCTTTGTCTACAAGGGGTGAAATTTTCCTACTCAACAAGGCAGCCCTGTCCTATGATTCGCTTGTCTTGATGATGCTGCGCGTAAGTTTCAATAGACGTTCAAGGGGTTGATCAGTAGAGGGCATCGCGACGTTAATCCGCAGAACTATGCGGTAGAAAAAGAGGGGCCCATTGATCAGATATCATCATTGCATTCGTCGCAAACAGGTGCGTCTCGTTAGGCAGCATCATTGCATCACACGCCAATTGTGCGGACTGGCGCTGCTTTTTTTCTGCTTGATCGGCGGACAGACCGCGCGTGCGGACTTCGCCGCCGGTATTGAGGCCTATACCCAGGGCGACTATCGCACCGCGCTGGATGAATGGTTACCCTATGCCGCCGAAAATGACAGCCGCGCCCTGTTCAATTTGGGGCAAATGTATCGCCTGGGCCAGGGTGTCGACAAAGACATGGCCATAGCCGAGCAATATTACCGGCGCGCTGCCCGTCAGGGACATCCTGCCGCACGAGGGAATTTAGGGTCCATCTATTACACCCGCACACCGCCACAGATTGACGAGGCGCTCTATTACTGGCGCGCGGCTGCAAGGGATGGCGATGTGCGCTCGCAATATCTTTTGGGTGTGCAGTATTTCAACGGCGAACACGTTGCTAAAGACCATGTGCTGGCCTATGCCTGGATCAGCCTGGCTGCCGCGGCCGGATTGCAGGAAGCAAAAGATGCTCTGCAGGTGTTGGCGAAATACCTCAATGAAAAGGACATCAATGAAGGCAAGCGGCTTTCCCATACATTTGACATTCCGAATGCCGAAAGTACTACGCCAGAGCCGGAACAGGCTGCCAGCAAGCCAGAACCGGTCCCTGAACCAAAACGACAGGTTGTAGAAGCTGAATCAGGCGTTGCCGTTGGATCGGACGACATTGCGGCTGATACTGCTACGCGAGAGGGTGCCAGGCAAAACACGAGGCAGCCGGTTGTCGAAGTAGCCGCCGCCGAAGTGTTGGAAGAAGACAGGCCTGTCATTACCACCCAATCGTCAGAAAATCAGGCACCCGAACCGACAACCCAGCAGGTTATTGCTGAACCTGTAACGGTCTCAGCCGTTGATGTGGGGTATGAACAGCCAGCTGAGCCAGAAGTAACAACGCCTAAGGTACACCAGATGCCGGCATCAGAGCCAGAGCCTGCCAAGTCAATCAGCGCTGAACCGGAAGAGCAGGTGGCTGAAGAGATGTCGTTGGCAGCAGATCTATACAGGGTGCAGATTGCGGCCCTGCGCAGCGAGGAACTGGCAGCCGATTATTGGCAACGCGCATCCACCCGTAGGCCTGTATTGATGGCCGGGATTGTGCACTACATCCAGCAGGCGGACCTGGGGGCGAAGGGCATCTATTACCGTGTGCAACTCGGTAACTTTGAGAATCGGGCCAGTGCGAGCGGTTTCTGTGACCAACTCAAGGAAACTGAGCTTTCCTGCTATGTGGTTAAAACGCCTTAACCGCCAGTTTCTATATCGGAGAAAGTCATGCCCGCCCGTGCAAAGCGGTCGAGCGTTGCTGTGCCGATGGCAGATGCCGGCGTCAGCACGCCACCACGGGCAGGCTTTTCAGCATTGTCATCGGCCAGGATCAGGGCCGCCTCTGCCATCATATTGGCGGTGGTGCGATAGCCCGGGTGGCCTTCGCCTTTCATGGACAGGCTGATGCTGTTGCCGCCTTTGCCGCGCGCAATGCCCGATAGGCCCCAATGCCAGTCATCCAGCTTGGCAACATCGGGTCCTTCACCGGGCACGGGGGCGGCCTTGTCGAACAGCTTGCGGATGATTTTGCGAACAAACGTGCTTTTGGTGCTGGTCAACCACTGCATGAAGCGTGCAGCACCAGCCATGCCGTAAAGCGTGCCTTTGCCAACATCGTCGCCCAGGCTCATGCGCTCTCGATAGCGCAGATTCGTGCCGATCGCCTTCTGTTCCAGCCGCAAGAGCGCCACAGTCCTGTTGAACACAGCCGGGTGCAGGAACGGCCCTGGGAAAATAGGCGATGTGCGGGGGTTCGGGTCATCGGGTAGCGGGCGCATGTGATAGGGCATCGCCTGTCGAATAGTGTCTCGGTTGGGGTCGTCCGCCGGGTTCAGGGCGGTTGGGTCCATCGACAGGCCGGAGAAATCATTCTCCAGCATCACCCGCATGGTCTGTGCCGTGCCGCCGGAAATAGCGTCACCCAGGCCGTCCATATCATCCGGCGTGTCGCCCGTCTCGGATAACAAATCTATATGGGTGGGCGTATCCCCGTAGGTGTCCTGATAGGCCTCTAGCAATTTCAGGGCCATCAGGTCGAAGGGCAGGGCTTCATAGCCCGCAACGGGGGCTATGCGTGCGCCGCTGGCCTGGGCTGTTTCGTGATAGTCATCAATGATGCTGCGGACAAAGATCAGTTCCCCTGTCAGATCCAGATAATGTACCCCGGCACGGGCACAGGCGCCCACGACCTTTTCTGCCCGACCATAATAGGGGCCAGCCAGATTGGCGAGAGCTTTACCCTGGGCGACCAGCGTGTCGCATTCGGCCTCGATATTGCAGTCAGCGACAATCAGCCCGTCTGCGCCATATTGGTCAACCAGCGGCTGGAGTGTATCGGCAGACCGCCCGGCCACCGCCCATGTCTGGCCGGTTTCCTTGGCGCGGTCCTGCAGATATTCGCAGACGCGCAGGCCGGTATAACCGGTCGCCCCCAAAACGATCACGTCATATTTGTCCATGACGGCACACTCCCAATCACTGGCCCATTTACTGCGTCAGACACTAGACCATCACTGCAAAGCGTCAAGGGATGCTCGGGCCTTGTGCGCTTGTTCGCGGCCCGTCATTTGCTACAGTGGCTCGTCAATTCTTGGGAGGAGTAGCGAGGACCATGGCGGGAACAATCTTCAGTGGTGACCGGACAATCGATATCGAGGCCATGCAGCTCAATGGCGCGCGCGCCGCAACGGGGTTGGAATCTGTAGGCCTGCAGCCGGGGGATGCCATTGCTTTTTTCATGCGTAATGACTTCCCACTCTTTGAGGCAGCTACGGCGGCAGCACTGCTGGGTATCTATGCGGTGCCGACTAATTGGCACTATGGAGAGGAAGAAGCACATTACGTTTTTACAGATTGTGGCGCCAAGGCGCTGCTGATCCATGCCGATCTGCTGCGTAAGATCGAAAGCGCGATCCCCGAGCATATGACGGTGCTGGTGGCGGAAACCCCGCCTGAGATTGCCGCCACCTATGGCGTTCCGGAAAGCCAATGCAGCGTGCCGGAAGGCTACTTGACCTGGGGAGATTGGCTTGGTGGTTTTGATCCCATGCCTCCGCGAGATATGCCTGCTCCAGGTGCGATGATTTACACATCTGGTACGACCGGCCTGCCCAAAGGGGTGCGGCGTTCACCGGTAAATCAGGACCAGGTGACGGCGATGCAGGCGGTGATCAACACAGCCTTTGACCTTCAGCCGGGCAAACGCACGATTATTCCCGCGCCCATGTATCACTCGGCACCTAATGCCTATTCCGGTTATTCAGTCGCTTTTGGGTTGGATGAAATCGTTCTAATGCCTCGGTTTGACCCGGAAGAACTGCTGCAGCTGATTGAGAAACACAAGGTTACGCATTTGCAGGTGGTGCCGACCATGTTTGTGCGGCTTCTGAAGCTGGATGAAGAGACGCGCAATAAATATGACCTCTCCAGCCTGGAATTTGTGGTGCACGCAGCGGCACCCTGCCCGCCAGAGGTCAAGCAGGCCATGATCGACTGGTGGGGACCGGTGATTAACGAATATTACGGGTCGACGGAAACCGGCTCGGTGGTGTTCTGTACATCGCAGGATTGGCTGAGCCATCGTGGCACTGTCGGCAAGGCGATGCCGGGAGTAGAGCTGCGTATTCTGGATGATGATGGTAACGACCAGCCGACGGGCACGCCGGGCGATGTCTATTGCCGCATCACCAATGGGCCGGACTTCACCTATAATGGGGACGATGAAAAGCGCAAACGGGCCGAGAAACGTGGGCTTATTTCACCCGGCGACATCGGCTATCTTGATGAAGATGGCTTCCTCTACCTGATGGATCGTCGCAATGACATGGTCATCTCCGGCGGGGTGAATATCTACCCCGCAGAAATCGAGAACTGCCTGATGACCCATCCGGATATTCACGATTGTGCCGTCTTTGGCATTCCCGACCCGGACTTTGGTGAGGCCCTGTGTGCTTGTATCAAGCTGGAAGATGGTGCCCTGTTGGACCCAGCAGAAGTGCAGGCCCATGTGCGCGAACACCTGGCGGGTTTTAAAGTGCCTAAAGTAGTTGAATTCCTTGATGAATTGCCACGTGAAGACTCAGGGAAGATATTCAAGCGCAAGCTCAAAGAACCTTATTGGGAAGGGCGCGAAACGCGCATCTAGCTAGACGCGTTGGTGTTCTGGCAACGGCCGGATACGTGGATACCAGGGCGACCGTAGCGGGTCGCCCGGGTTTAACTGCTGCGACAGACCCGGTGTTAGCGGCACGGTTGGGGCCGTTGGCGGGCGCTCGGCGTAGGTAATGTCATCTCCATAGAGGCGGATGGTAATGGCGCGCCGCCGCCCACCCGGCAGGGTTGGCCCGCCGCCATGCAAAACGGCAGGGTGCAGCACGATGACATCGCCCGGTGTGATGTCCCAGGACTGGATGTTCCATTTGTCCCGTTCGGCCTCGATATCGGGCAGGGGTGGCAATTCGGCATCATAGTAAGGCATGGTCGGGTCTTCAGACACAGCCATGGGGTTAAAGCCATCGAACATGGTCTGGCGATGGGTGCCGGGAATGGTCTCAAGGCATTCCGCCTTGCTGATGGGGTCCAGCGATATCCACATTGAGGCGATCTGCGTGCCGGCCATGGGGTAATAGGGCATGTCCTGATGCCATGGCGTTCGGCCACAACCGCCCCCATCCTTGACGAAGAACTCGTCGGAATAGAGCCAGATATTCTCCGACCCGATGAGCTTGCCGACCATATCAGCAATGGGGGAATCATAGACCAGCCGCTGGATTTCCGGCGTTACATCGAAGTTCCGTACTGTTTCGATGAACTCGCGATCCTCACCAGCATAGAACAGGTGCTTCTGTTGCAGGGCATTGGCCATAACCCGCTGCAGGCCCATTTCCAGCAGCATGAGCCAATCCGGGTGTAGCGCCTGTTTAATGAACACCACGCCATCCTGCGCATATTGATCGCAAAGCGCTGACGTAATGTTATCCAGGCCGCAAGTGTTTTCGCTCGGCATCTCTTGGTCCCCCGTCCAATCAGATGTTCAGCCTATGGTAAGAATTGGCCATTGTCACCCCGCAGGCCCTGCGCCTACAGTGCCAGAAAAGGTGAAGGGGAAAGACCACCATGCTGCACCAGGCCATTGATTTTCGTGACGAATGCGACGCGCTCTATGACATTCTCGAACCACTTTCTGATGAAGACTGGCAGCGGGAAGGGCAGTTTAAGCGCTGGACGATTAACGACATCATGGCGCATCTGCATTACTGGAATTATGGAGCCGTACTGTCCCTGACGGACGAACCGGCCTTTTTGCAGCTCATGGCAGATCTGGGTGAAATCCGCAAAAGTGGTGAAGATCACCGGCGCTTTGTCGACCGGCGGATCAACCACGCCAAGGGTAAGGAATTGCTGGGCCTGTGGCGGGAATATTATGTGGAGATGGCCGAAGCCTTTATGCATGAAGACCCCAAAAAGCGGGTGAAGTGGGCCGGGCCGGATATGAGCGTGCGGTCGTCCGTAACGGCACGGCTGATGGAGACCTGGTCTCATGCCCAGGCCATCTACGACATGTTGGGCATCGAGCGTGTGGACGCAGACCGCATCAAGAATGTGGCGGTGATTGGCATCAACACCTTTGGTTGGACGTTCGTGAACCGCAAAATGGATATCCCCGGGCCCATGCCGCATGTGAAGCTGACGGCGCCATCGGGCGAAGTTTGGGAATGGGGTGAGCCTTCGGAATCAGAACGGATTGGAGGGCTGGCGACAGAGTTCTGCCAGGTGGTGACCCAAGTACGTAATATCGCTGATACATCACTTTCGGTGACCGGCCCGATTTCCACGGAATGGATGGCTCTGGCGCAGTGTTTTGCAGGGGCACCAGAGCAGCCACCGGCACCAGGCACGCGCTTTCGGGTTGAGACATAGAGAGTTCAACCGGCCATGACCTATGAACTCAAACCACGTACGCCTGAGGGTGAACGATTTGTTGCCGCAACAGAATCGGTGATTGAGTCTCTGCGAGAACGCGCAGACGATGCGGACCGCGCGAGCGCGATAGATGCTGATAATTTTGCCGACATGCGAGATGCAGGCATCACGGCGGCTTTTGTGCCGGAAGATCACGACGGCTTGGGCTTGACGTCGATGCATGACTGGATGGCAGGCATGACCCGGCTGGGCAGAGGTGACGGTTCAGCGGCCATTGCCATGAATATGCATCTTGCTGTTACCCGCGGCATGAGCTTGGCCTGGCAGGGTGCACAAGCCTCCGGCAATTCGGCGCTGGCCGCACAGATGGAGGACCAGTTCGCGCAGATTGTGGCTGGCGACATGTATGTGTGTGCAACGGCGACAGAGCCAGGGACCGATAATCTGCACCCCTATACCGAGGCTACCCGTGTTGATCGCGGGTGGTGCATCAACGGCACCAAGATTTTCGTGACCGGCTCTCCCATCGCCAGCCATGTGGCCATGAATCTCCGCATCCGGGGGGAAGGCGAAGGGGGTGCCGACCTGATTGGCTCCATTATGCTGCCGTTGGATACAGAAGGCGTGACCCCGCAGGATGACTGGCAGGCCATGGGTATGCGGGCCTCTGGCAGCCAGTCTGTCGTATTTGATGATGTAACAGTGCCAGAGCACATGGTGCGCCCTATGGGCCCTTGGGGTGTCTGGAGCCCGCCGGTACTGATGAACCGCAACCTGTCCAACCTGCCCCTGTTAGGTGTTTTTGTCGGCATTGCCGAACATGCTTTTGAGCTGGCGTTGGACGCCGCCCATCGCAAGCCCAAGGAAGACAAACCCCCCAAAGCAGAGCGGGCGGGCATCCAGCATATGATTGGTGAGATGGAAATTTCTCTCGCCACAGCCCGGGCCATGGTCGGCCAGATGGGCCAGATCGCTGATGATTTCCTGGCAACGTTGCAGGGTAAACAACCGAGCATGGAAGAGGGGCATGATTTCCTGAAAGACCACCAGAGTATGAAATGGGTGGTCAACCGCAACGCCATCGACATCGTCTCCAAAGCGATGGATATCGCAGGCGGCGGCGGTTTTATGGACAAGAACCCACTGTCACGGCTGTATCGCGATGTCCGGGCAGGGCCGTTCATGCAGCCTTATTCCCCCACCGAGGCACGGGAGTATATCGGCAAGGTAACGCTTGGAGTTTATCCGAAGGACTGATCTATTCGCCGGCGGCGGGCGCTGCTTTTGCTTTCGCTTTTTTGTTCTCGTCGCCTGGTTTGGGCTTCAGGAACATAATCAGCGTCACGGCGGGAATGGTGGCGAACAGGAAGATTTCCCAAGCGCCGGTAAAGCTGCCGGTCGTGTCATAGATATACGCCGCGAAAACGGTGCCAAGCGCGCTGAGCGTCGTGAACGGGCCAAGCAGTCCCATGACTTTGCCAAACCCGGCGGGGCCAAAGCGGCTGGAAATGATCGCCCCCAGCATCGGCAGGAAGGCCGCTGTGCCAGCCCCGAGAACACCAGCGGTGACCATGAGCATCGCGAAAGATGGTTCAGACAGCATCAGCAGAATGACAATGGCGATCAGCGCAACAGCACCGATGAAGAGATATCGATGGTCGATATGGTCGGCCTGCCAGCCAAAGAACAGCTTCCCGGCGATCATGGTCAGTGACATGACGGAGATCAACTGAGGCGTTAGTTCGCGGGCCGTGCCAATGTCGATCGCGAAAGCGGCCAAGTTGGCCTGAATAGCGCCTTGAGCTGTCATCAGGGGCACAAAGGCGAGGATCACGACCCAGAAATTGCGTTCCCGCAGAATACTCGCCGTCGTCCATGTCGGGTAGACATGGGGCGGGCCGGCATCCTCGTGGACTTCCGCTTCTGGTTCCAGTTCTAACCCTTTATCTTCAGGGTTGTTGGCAACGAAGGTCCAGACCACGGGTAGGACAATGAGCAAAATAAGTGCCGCCAAAATCAGATGTGTTGTGCGCCACCCGACACTGGCGAACAGAAAGCCCACCAAAGGAGGCAACAGAAAACCGCCGATGGATGTACCGGTGGTCGACAGACCAATGGCAAAGCCGCGCCGCGCGGTGAACCATTTTGCGGCCAATGTTTGCGCGGCCAAGGGGCCGGACAGCAGCACGCCCATGGGAATGAAGGTGCAATAGACAACGATGATGTGCCAGACCTCGGTAGCCTGCGCGACAGCCACAAAGCCAAGTGCAGCCAAAAGCGCGCCACCGGTGATAAGCCACTTGATGGGCTTGCTGTCCATGGCGTGGCCCACGAAGGGCGAGATCAGCCCTTGGGCGACCATCATGCCGACATTGGCCCACTGCACATAAGACAGGTCGGCATTAAATTCTTCGGCCCAGATTGGGGCCCAGAAGATGAAGGAAAAGAAGGTCAGGCCAAACAACACGGCCTGAAAAGTCATGCCTGTGCCAATGATGTTCCAGCCGTAGTAATAGGATGGCCGTGCCATTCCTGCTCCCCCCGATTCGCATACGCTTTGCTAGGAGCCTAGGCGGCGTTGGGTTGCTGCGTCCAGCGGTTTATTGCAAGGAGCCTGCTACACAGCGGTAATAGACCGGAATGAATTGCGCCGAATGCGGCCCTCCGCCTATAGTTCGGGTCCAAACCAGTAAGTTGAATACCGTGAAAGAGGAACATCATGGACGATTGCTTGAAATTCTACATCAATGGTGAATGGGTAGACCCCACGACCAGCGACACGCTTGATGTCATTAACCCCGCGACGGAAGAACCCATTGCCAAGATCGCCATGGGTGGCGCTGCTGATATCGACAAAGCCGTCATGGCTGCCCGGGCAGCCTTCCCCAGCTTCTCGCGCTTCACGGTTGCTGAGCGGCTAGAGCTGTTCCAGGCTATTCTCGCCGAATATACCAACCGCATGGACGACATTGCCGAGACCATCTCCATGGAAATGGGCGCTCCCCTTTGGTTATCTAAAGCCGCGCAGGCCACCCTGGGCCAGGCCCATCTGGGTACCGCTATGGGCGTGCTGCAGAACTATTCGTTCGAAGAAGAACGTGATGGTTTCTATCTCCGCAAGGAACCCATCGGTGTTTGCGGTTTCATTACACCGTGGAATTGGCCGATTAACCAGATCGCCTGTAAGGTTGCCCCGGCGCTGGCCGCTGGTTGCACTATGGTGCTCAAGCCGTCTGAAGTCGCGCCGATGAACGCCGTATTGTTCGCAGAAATCATGGATGCTGCTGGCGTGCCCGCTGGTGTGTTCAACCTGGTGAATGGTGATGGTGCCACTGCTGGTGCCACCCTGTCTGCCCACCCTGAAGTGGACATGATGTCCTTCACCGGCTCCACCCGCGCAGGCGTGCTGGTGGCCAAGGCTGCTGCTGATACAGTTAAGCGCGTTGCGCAGGAACTGGGCGGCAAATCGCCGAACATTGTCCTGGAAGATGCAGACCTGCAGACAGCTGTTGCCAGCGGTGTCCAGAGCATGATGACCAATTCCGGCCAAAGCTGTAATGCACCGAGCCGCATGTTTGTGCCGGCTTCCAAGAATGATGAAGCGCTGGAAATTGCAGCCGCAGCGGCTGCCCGCGTTGTACCGGGCGACCCGTTTGGCGAAGGCATGATGATGGGCCCGGTTGTATCTGAAGTTCAGTTCAACAAGATTCAGGGCCTCATTGAGAAGGGTATTGAAGAAGGCGCCACGCTCGTGGCCGGTGGCTTGGGCCGCCCTGAAGGCTTCAACAAGGGTTACTATGTGCGCCCGACGATCTTTGGCAATGTCACCAACGACATGACCATTGCTAAGGAAGAAATCTTTGGCCCGGTTCTGACCATCCTGCCCTACGAAACGGAAGAACAGGCTATCGAGATGGCCAATGACACCGAATACGGCCTGGCCGGTTACGTCCAGTCTGGTGATATGGACCATGCCATGGACGTGGCAGCCCAGATCCGTAGCGGTAACGTGCAGATCAATGGTGCACAGGCCAACTTCAACGCGCCGTTCGGCGGCTACAAGATGTCTGGCAATGGCCGCGAATGGGGCGAGCTGGGCTTTGAAGAATTCCTAGAAACTAAGGCTGTGATGATCCCTGCTGCGCAGTAGGTTTATTCACACATCAAATGCGAGGCGTCGGGCGAAAGCCCGGCGCCTTTTCTTTTGGGCGTTACTCTAGTTTTCGTAATCCAGCCGCCAGGTATCGCCATCGCTGACGACTTGCCCCGCCGTTGGTTCCGGCCAATGGGTACCAATGACCAACACAGGTGTGTCGGCAAGCGCACTAAATTGCGTAAACCGTGTTTGGGTCGACTGTGTTTGGTCATAGTCGGTGGAAATGGCCCATTCCGGGTGCACCAACTGGCAGGGGTTGTGTACAAAGTCACCGGTAATGAGCGCTTTTTCGCCTTTGGAGGCTATTTCCACACTCACATGACCAATCGTGTGGCCGGGGGTTGGGATGAGCCGCACTTCATCGCAGACTTGTTTATCGTTGCTGACCAGCTCTACCAATCCTGCCTCGACAATAGGCGTGATGGAATCTTCCATCACGGTCTTGTTCATGTCGCGCAGCCATTCGGCAATGCCGTCGTCATCCTGGTCGCCTGCAACAAGGTCAAATTCGGTTTTCTCAATCAGGTGGCGCGCATTGGGAAAGGTCGGCACCCATTTGTCGCCGACCAGCATCGTATTCCAGCCGACATGGTCCAGATGCAGATGCGTACACAGCACCACGTCAAAACTGTCTGCGGGGTAGCCAGCGCTTTCCAACTTCTCCAGAAAGTTGGTTTGCAGCATGTGCCAGTCGGGGAAGAACTCGCGCGGCTTGTCATTGCCGACGCAGGTATCAACGATGATCCGGCAATCCGGGGCATCGACCACCAGTGCGTGGATGGAGAACTTCAGCGCACCTTCAGGCGTAATAAAGTGGGGTTTGAGCCACTCGATGGGCAGCACTTTGTCGGGGGTAGCGTCGGGCAGGAAGTCGTCCAGCCCTTCAAAGGTCAGCTCCTCAAATTTGGTGATGGTGACATCACCGATTGTCCATTGCCGCATGTTTCCCCCCAATCTTCAGTGAAGGTCATGATGATGTCTAAGGCGATGACCGTCAATTTCTGTGTCGCTTTGTGAGTGATAGAAGTTGCCCAATCTGGAAGTCTGCTGCCTTCAACAAAGGGGGAAATCATGAGCATTTATGTTGTTGCGACCGTGAAGGTCTTGGACCCGTCTGCGATGGAAGACTATTCGGCTATAGCGGGGCCTTTGGTTGGCCAATATGGTGGGGAATATGTGGCCGCTACGAATGGCGAACCAGAAGTGGTGGAAGGCGAATGGGTGATGGATGCCCAGACAGTGGTGATCAAGTTCCCGTCACGGCAAAAAAATTCTACGCCTTCTGGAATTCGCCGGAATATGAAGAGGCCAAGAAGATTCGGAAGGGCAAGGCCATCCTCAACAATGTTATTCTTGATGAGATGCCGGGCTAGCGCCGAGACGTTACGCCCGGTTTCTAAACGTTCCGTAGCGAAATTTCGTTAATGCGGTGGTTGGCCCCCTTGGTAAGGATCAGCCCCGCACGCCTGCGTGTTGGCAGGATGTTTTCAACCAGATTCTTCAAGTTGATCCGTGTCCAGATACCGTCAGCGGTTTCGATGGCCTCTTCTTCCGTTAGTTCGGAGTAGCGGTGGAAATAGGACCGATCGTCAGAGAAGGCGGTTTTGCAAAGCACCAGGAAACGTTCAATATACCATTGGCGGATGATCTCGCGTTTGGCATCAAGGTAAATGCTGAAGTCGAAATAGTCGGAGACAAAGTCGTCCGTCCCGCCGGGTTTCAACGTGCCGGTCTGCAATACATTGAGGCCTTCGACGATCAGAATGTCAGGGCGGTCAACCTCGATACATTCATCGGGCACAACATCATACACAAGGTGTGAATAGACGGGCGCTTTCACCTTGCCCTGGCCGCTCTTGATCTCAGAGAGGAAGCGTAAAAGGGATTCACGGTCGAAACTTTCCGGGAAGCCTTTGCGGTCCATGATCCCGCGTTCTTCCAGTACTGCATTGGGGTGGAGGAAGCCGTCTGTGGAGACGAGGTCTACCTTTGGGTGGCTGGGCCAGCGCTGCAACATCAGCTGTAACAGGCGGGCCGCGGTGCTTTTGCCAACAGCTACGCTGCCGGCCAGACCGATAATGTAAGGCGCATGGTTGCGCCGGCCTGTGCCGCTGTGTTCCAGAAAGCGGCCTGTTTCTTCCAACATTGATTTAGCACCGGTGAACTGCAGGTTTAACAGACGCGAGATCGGCAGAAAGACGGTCTCAGCTTCTTCGATGGAGATATTTTCGTTGATACCGCGCACATTTTTCAGGTCAGCCTCGTCCAGCACCATAGGGGTGTTCTTGCGGAGCTGGCTCCATTCTTCGACGGTAAATCGTCTGTAGAGCGGGTAGTTGGAATCCATAATGGTCGCGTATCGGCACCGAGGGCCTGATTGTTAGTCGTTCTGCACCTTTTACATAGGCTTGCCCGGCTCTCCAACAAAAAAGGCCCCACCCAATGGGTGAGGCCTTGTTCGTTCAGGCGGCAAATAGCCGCCTGATCAATATGTTAGATGCGCTCAATAATGATCGCAGGCGCCATGCCACCAGCGGCACACATGGTCACCAGACCGGTCTGCAGGTCGCGGCGTTCCAACTCGTCCAGGATCGTACCGATCAGGATAGAACCGGTACCACCGATGGGATGACCCAGGGCAATGGCGCCACCATTGACGTTAACTTTGGAGCGATCCAGGTCCAGGTCGCGCTGGAACTTCTCGGATACAACAGCGAAGGCTTCGTTGATTTCCCAAAGGTCGATGTCGTCTGTTGTCATGCCGGCTTTTTCCAGCACCTTCTTGGCGGCAGGAACCGGGGCGTTGAGCATCAGCGTTGGGCAGTCGCCGATATTGGCAAAGGCCTTGATGCGGGCGCGCGGTTTGGCACCGCTCTTTTCAACATAGTTGGGTGAAGCCAGCAGCAGAGCAGCTGCGCCATCCACCACGCCAGAGCTGTTACCGGCATGGTGAACATGCTGGAAGTCCAGGTCGGTATATTTCTGCTGGATCAGCTTGCGGAAGGTGGTGCCGTTGCCGTCAATGTCGAAATCAGCCATGGCTTCAAAAGCGGGCTTCAGGCCAGCCAGGCCTTCCATGGTCGTCTCAGGGCGCGGGAACTCTTCATGGTCCAGCAGCACATTGCCGTCGCGGTCCTTCACGGTTACCAGGCTCTTGTCAAAGCGGCCTTCTGCAATAGCGACAGCGGCGCGCTTCTGGCTTTCCAGTGCCAGTTCATCAACAGCCTGGCGGTCGATACCTTCCAGCGTTGCAATGGCATCACCGCATACGCCCTGGTGAGACTGCGGGTGGATTGAGCGCAGGTGCTCGTTACCACGGTCCATGAAAGGGGGTGTGTCCGGGTCCGGCTTACGGGAACCGGTGAAGGACATCATTTCGCAACCGCCTGCGATCACGAGGTCTTCCATGCCAGACATGACGCTGGCAGCAGCCATGTTCACAGAGGTGATGCCGGAACCACAGAATCGGTCGAGCGTCACGCCCGATGCCTTGATGTCATAGCCGGCGTCGAGTGCAGCCATGCGGCCCAAATCTGCGCCCTGCTTGCCTACCTGGGAAGAGGTACCCCAGATGATGTCTTCAACTTCAGCTGTATCCAGGTCGTTGCGTTCTGCCAGTGCGGCCAGAACAGTTGCAGACAGGTGCTGTGGGTGCATATCGGCAAGGGCGCCTTTGCCCACTTTACCGATGCCGCGCGGTGTGCGGCAGGCGTCGAGAATATATGCCTCGGTCATTTGATTACTCCGTTCATTTCTTCTGGGGTATTTGCCCCGTGATTCTTCGCTTTGCTTGGCTCGCTTGTACCGTGCGGTAACGGGCTTGGCCAGTGGGTTTTGGGCCAGTCCGTTCTGCCACGCCTATTTGGGTGCCATCCGAATGGCACCGTCCAGGCGGATGCTCTGGCCGTTGAAATAGCGATTGCGGATCAGCTCCAGCACGAAGGACGCATATTCATTGGCGTGGCCCAACCGTTTGGGGAAGGGCACCTGAACAGCCAAGGCCTCGATGGCTTTTTCCGGCCGGTTTTCAAACAGCGGCGTGCGGAACAAGCCAGGCATAATGGCGTTGATACGAATACCTTCGCGGGCCATGTCGCGCGCAGCTGGTAAAATCATGCCATTGATGCCGGACTTGGCAGAGGCATAGGCGATCTGGCCGATCTGGCCTTCAATGGCAGCGACGGAGGCTGTGCAAGTGATGACACCGCGTTCACCGTCTTCCAGCGGGTCCAGCGTGGCCATGCCTTCTGCTGAAATCGCCGTGCAGCGGAATGTGCCAATGAGGTTCAGCTGCACAACGCCATTGAACCATTCGGTGTTATAGCGGGTGACCTCATCGGTGTTACGGTCGCGGGTGATGATTTTGCCTGCGCGTCCTGCCCCTGCGCAATTGACGAGAATGCGCTCTTGCCCGTTGGCAGCCCGGGCTTTCTCGAACCCGGCCAGTACACTGTCTTCGTCGGTTACGTCGACCTGGCAAAATGTCATGCCAAGCCGTTCAGCTTCTGCGATGCCCTTCTCGGCGTTGATGTCAAAAATAGCCACTTTGGCACCTTTGCCGACCAGCATTTCAGCGGTGGCAAGCCCCAGGCCAGATGCGCCGCCTGTAATGACGGCAGCAGTATCATTGGTGATTTTCATCTCTAACTCCCTAGTCCGGTTCTGTCATAGGGCGGGGCGCAGGACAGATCAAGCCAGATCAGGCACCTCGTGAAACACAGCGGTTCACTGTGCCCTGTTTCGGTTTATGCTGGCATCAATCAGGGGGGATGAAATGCTGAATGTTGACCAGAAGTTTGGCCAAAAGTTCGGAATGGGCCAGCCTATCCGGCGGGCAGAAGATGTACGGCTGGTTACCGGTAAGGGGGCCTTTACTGATGATTTGACCCTGCCCAATCAGGCGCAGGCCTATGTGCTGCGGTCGCAATGGGCACATGCACGCATCCGATCATTAGACATTACAGCCGCGCTTGCCATGCCCGGTGTTCTCGCGGTCTATACCGGCGTAGAGATGGCGCGGGACAATATCACCGACCTGCCCAGCCTTAGCATTCAAGCGCTCCAGAATGTCGATGGCAGCAAGCCGGTTAATCACGGCCGTCCCATCCTGGTACAGGATGTGGTAAGATATGTTGGCGACTGCATTGCCTTTGTCGTGGCCGAAACGTTGAACCAGGCGCGGGACGCAGCAGAGAAAATTGAGCTTGATGTTGAAGAGCTACCGTGTGCGGCCAATTTGGCCGACGCCATGGCAGAAACCGCGCCGCAGATTCGGGGCGATGCGCCAGGTAATATCAGTTTCGACTGGCAAAACGGCGATGAGTACGCCGTCAATGACGCCTTTGCACGTGCCGATCATGTCACCAAAATCTCGCTGCATCACAACCGCCTTGCCCCCAGTACGCTGGAAACACGGGCAGCACTCGGTGAATGGAATGTAGAGGAAAACCGCTACGTCCTGCGCACCGCCACGCAGGGCATGGACCGGGTGCGCGAAATGGTCACGCCGTCTTTGGGGGTGGAACGGGACGATGTCCGCATCATCACGCCCGATATTGGCGGCAGCTTCGGCCTGAAGGAATTTACCTATCCGGAACAGATCTTGGTGCTCTATGCGGCAAAAAAACTGGGGCGTCCCGTTAAATGGGCGGCAGACCGTTCGGAATCCTTTATCAGCGACCTGCATGGGCGCGACATGTATTCCCATGCTGAGTTGGCGATGGATTCGGATAACAGGATTTTGGCCCTGCGGGTGAAGAACCACGCCAATATGGGGGCCTATCTGTCGATGTTTGGCCCCGGCATTCAGACGCTGGGCGGGGCGCGCATTACGGGCGGGCTCTACGACATTCCTGCCATGTATATTCGGGTGAAAGGCTATTTCACCAATGCGGCGCCTGTCGATGCCTATCGTGGGGCCGGGCGGCCAGAGGCAGCTTATGTGATCGAACGGTTGATCGATAAGGCAGCGCGGGAACGCGGTGTTGGTCCGGATGATATCCGCCGGGTCAATTTCGTTCAGCCGCAGGCCTTGCCCTACAAAACCCAATTCGGCTTTGTCTTCGATAGTGGTGAGTTTGAAGCCAATATGGAGAAGGCCAAGCAAAATGCCGACTGGGGCGGCTTTGCGACCCGACAGGCAGAATCGCGAGCGCGTGGCAAATTGAGGGGCATCGGCATGTCCGTCTATGTGGAAAGTACGCTGGGCCACGGTTGGGAAGCCGCCGAGATCAACTTTCCCGATGATGGTTCGGTTGAGCTGATTGCTGGTACGGTCGATTCGGGCCAGGGGCACAGGACTGTCTGGGCGCAGATGGTCACCGAACAACTGGGTGTGGCCTATGATGATGTCTACCTGCTGCAGGGCGACACAGATGTTGTTGAGACAGGCGAAGGCACCGCTGGGTCCCATTCCACCTATATGGCCGCCGGGGCGTTCGAGATGTGTGCCGAACAGGTCATTGCAAAGGGTGAAGCCATTGCGGCAGATCTGCTGAACACGGCGCCAGAGAATGTCAGCTTCGATGAGGGCTTGTTCCGTGACAATGCCAGTAATGGCACCATCGGCATTATGGAGGTGGCTGCCGCCGCGCGGGAACGGGATGCAGATGGATTGAATTCCAAGGCGAAATTCACATTCCAAAAGCAGACATTCCCGAATGGGTGTCATATCTGCGAGCTGGAGATAGATCCGGACACGGGCGTTGTTGAAATTATGCGCTATACGGTGGTGGATGATTTTGGCCGCCTGATGAACCCGATGATTGTAGATGGCCAGGTGCATGGTGGTATCTCACAAGGGCTGGGCCAGGCGCTGATGGAAGAAAGTGTGCATGACAGCGAAACAGGCCAACTGCTGACCGGCAGTTTCATGGATTACGCCATGCCGCGGGCCGACAATTTCAGCGATTTTGACCTCAGCTATAATGAAGTGCTCTGCAAAACGACCCCCTATGGCATTAAGGGTTGCGGTGAATCCGGCACGACGGGTGCTTGCCCGGCCATCATGAATGCGGTGGTCAATGCACTGGTCCCTGCAGGTGTTCATGAAATGGATATGCCAGCAACACCACTGAAGATATGGAACGCACTGCAGGCAGCAAAATAGCCGCTTGATCAGGATCATTTATGTTGTAAACCATATTGAGTATGATGCCTGATCAAGGTCATAGCGCAGTCGGTGGAGGATGCCCATGAACGAACAAACAGCCATTAAGGCACAAATCGCGACAGCGCCAACCCATGTGGATGTGCTGATTGTCGGCGCCGGTATCTCCGGCATTGGGGCGGCCTATCATTTGGGTGACCAGCGCCCCGGCACCAGCTATCTCATTCTGGAAACGCAGGAAAAATTCGGCGGTACGTGGCGCACCCACACCTATCCGGGGGTTCGCTCCGATAGTGACCTTTATACCTTTGGCTATCGTTTCAAGCCCTGGACAGGCAAACCCATCGATACAGCTGGTGAAATTCTCGACTACATGCAGGAAGTCATTGACGAAAATGGTATCGGGCCTAATATCCGCTACCAGCATAAGATTCTGACGGCTAATTGGTCTAACGAAGACAATCTGTGGACGCTGGAAGCCGTGCGGACTGACACAGGCGAACACCTGTTGTTCACGGCCAATTTCCTGTGGATGTGCCAGGGCTATTACAATCATGACCAGGGCTATACGCCGGAATGGGACGGCATGGCCGACTTCAAAGGCGAGATCATCCATCCGTAGACCTGGCCGGAAGACGCAGACATGGCTGGCAAAAAGGTCATCTGTATCGGCTCTGGTGCAACAGCGGCCACTTTGGTGCCTGCTATTGCCGATGAATGCGAGCATGTCACCATGCTGCAGCGGTCGCCCACCTACTTTGTGCCAGCACCGAACCATAATGAACTGGCGGAGTCCTTGCGGGAAATTGACATCCGCGAAGACTGGATCCACGAGATCGTCCGCAAGCGCATCCTGCACGACCAGAACATCAATACACGCCGGTGCCTCGACCACCCTGAAGAAGTGAAGCAGGAAATCCTGGCGGGTGTGCGGGCGTATCTGGGGCCGGACTACGACATCGATACCCACTTCACGCCGAAATACCGCCCCTGGCAGCAGCGCGTTGCCTTTGTGCCCGATGGTGATTTGTTCCAGGGCATCAATGCGGGCAAGGCCTCTGTCGTGACCGACGAAATTGACCGCTTTACCGAGAAAGGCATTCTGCTGAAATCTGGCGACGAGCTGGAAGCCGATGTGATCATCACCGCCACGGGCTTTAACCTCAGTGTTATGGGTGATATCGCTTTTTCCATCGACGACAAGCCGCTGGCTTTCGCTGATACGGTGACCTATCGGGGCATGATGTTCACCGGTGTACCGAACATGATCTGGCTGTTCGGTTATTTCCGGGCCAGCTGGACCCTGCGCGCCGACTTGATCGGCGACTTTGTGTGCCGCTTGCTCCGGCATATGGTAGAGAAGGGGGCCAAACGGGTATCCACCGAGCTGCGGCCAGAAGATGCCGACATGCCACTGTCGAACTGGATGGATGAAGACGACTTCAACCCGGGATATCTGATGCGGTCCATCCACCTGATGCCCAAAAAGGGCGACAAGCCGGAATGGATGCATAATCAGGACTATTGGCTGGAAAAAGACCAGATCGCCGAGACTGATCTGGACGACCCGGCCTTTGTTTATAGTTAAGGGTGCACCAGCCCTTGAATGATCCCCGAGCCCTGATTACCGTAGGGGCCGGTTGAAGGATTGCCTTCAACATCACTTTGGGGAATTCCGCGATCATGAAGATCATCGGCCTTACAGGGGGCATAGCCTCCGGCAAGTCTACGGCTGCGCGCTATCTGGGCGATCTGGGCGCACGCCTTATTGATGCAGATGTGCTGGGGCACCGGGCCTATGACCCGGGTACCGAGGCATTCGACGCTGTTGTTGCCACTTTCGGTGATGACGTGGTTGCTGCTGATGGCAGCATTGATCGCAAAGTGCTGGGTGTGAAAGTCTTTGGTCGGCCAGACAAATTGAAGCAACTGACAGATATTGTCTGGCCGGAAATCCGCCGCCTCGCCGAGCTGGAACTCGATAAAATCGCGGGGGATGATCCCCAGGCCATCGCTGTGCTGGAGGCAGCCGTGCTGTTTGAAGCCGGTTGGGAAAGCATTGCCGATGAAATCTGGGTGGTGATTGTTGAACCCGATGTGGCCGTTGAGCGGGCCATGGCGCGCGACAATTTAGAGGCCGATGCGGTGCGCAAGCGCATTGAGGCGCAGCTTTCGAACAATGAGCGCCAAGCACGCGCTGATGTGGTGATTGACAATTCCGGCACGGCAGAGGACCTTTGCGCCAAGCTGGATGCGCTATGGCAATCCATAGCAGGGGTGGAGGAACAAACAGCATGACAGATCGTCAGGCAGCCATTGTTGGCATTCATGAATACCCGTTACGGGTCGCACCCGGTGTGTCGGGTATGCAGATCAAGGTCGCATCTATCCGCGCCGCACTCGATGATGCGGGTCTGTCCTGGTCCGATGTTGATGCGTTGTATGATGCGGGCGACGGTGAAGCCGGCGGTGGCCTGCAGCTGGCGCAATATCTCGGTGTGCACCCAACCATCATCGACACCACCAATGTCGGTGGCTCGTCTTTTGAATTTCATGCAGCCCATGCCCTGCAGGCCATCGCTGCAGGCAAATGCAAGGTTGCGGTGCTGAGTTATGGCGCGACGTCGGCCTCGCGCCGTATGGCCATTGGCACAGGTCGCCTGGGTGGCGGCGGCGCTAATTGGCGTATGAATATGGAAATGCCCTATGGCTCTACGTTGATCTCCAACTACGCGATGGTGAAGCAGCGCCATATGTATGAATACGGCACCACGACCGAACAATTGGCCGGTATCTCCATGGCAACACGTCGCCACGCCATGAATAATCCTGAGGCCGTCAAGGCCATGACAGACCTCGAATTTGTCGGCGTCAACGACATCACGGAACAAGACGTTCTGTCGTCGCGGATCGTGGCGGACCCGCTGCATCTGCTGGAATGCTGCATGATCAGCGACGGCGGCGGTGCGGTGATTATTGCCGGTGCTGATGTTGCCCGTAACTGTGCCAAAAACCCGGTATGGATCATCGGCACGGGTGAAGCTGTGGGTTATGTCGATAATGGCTCGGACATCACCACAAGTGCAGCGGCCCAAAGTGGCCCCATTGCGTTTGGTGAGGCCGGCATAACGCCCGACGACATCGATATCGCCATGATCTACGATTCGTTTTCAATCACCGTGGCGGTTTGCCTGGAGGATCTGGGTTTTTGCGCCAAGGGTGAAGCTGGCGATTTTGTCGCTGGTGGACGTTTGGCCTATGATAATGACGCCGCCAAGCTGGCGATCAACACTGATGGCGGCGGGCTGTCGTCGAACCACCCAGGCATGCGGGGTATCTTCCTGCTGATTGAAGCTGCGCGGCAATTGCGGGGCGAGTCCCATTCGCAGGTAGAAGGTGCCAAGCTCGCAGTAGCCCATGGCAATGGTGGCATGTTGGCGAGCATCCATACCGGCGGCACTGTAATTTTGGCGAAGGATTAGGAACATGGCGAACCGACCACAACCACAATTTCCTGAACCCAATACCGAAGCCTATTGGGAAGGCGTCAAGGAAGGCGAGCTGCGCTATCAGCAATGCAATAGCTGCGGTGAAATTGTTTTTTACCCGCGCCAACACTGCCCGGCTTGCCTGTCTGATGATTTGGCCTGGAAGGCCTCCAAAGGCGACGGCACGGTCTATACGTTCTCGGTTATCCGCCAGAACCGGATGCCCGGTTTTGCCGAATTAGGTGCCTATTCAGTTGCCTATGTCGACCTCGATGAAGGGTTCCGCATGCTCAGTAGCATTGTCGGCGTTGAAGACCCGACGAAGGATATTCATATTGGTCAGCGGGTTGCGGTTGAATTTGAAGAACAGGATGAAGGCGAGTATCCGATCCCTGTTTTCCGGCCGGTGGGTTAGGGCAACGCATGATCCTCGACCTGCATTCCCATTCCATCAAATCGGATGATGGCCGCGCCAAGGTAAAGAATTACTGCCAGTGGATCCGCAAGCGCGACATCGGCATTGATGGCTTTGTGCTGTCGGAGCATCGGCAGTTCGACAATGACTCGGACTATTCGCCATTGGCAGAGGAATTTGGCCTGACCATCCTGAAGGCCAGTGAGGTCGAGACGGAATATGGCCATATTTTGGTGTATGGCGTCACGCCCGCCTTGCAGCAGGCCTTTGACTTTACGCGGACCGACCTGCGCTTGGCCGATGTGGTCAATGCGTGTGAAGACCATGGGGCCCTGCCGATTCCAGCCCATCCCGGTCGCCCCAAAGTGGGCATGGGGGCGCATATTGCCACGCACGGGGTGCCAGAAGGCATCCGGATTGTAGAGACATACAATGGCGGTAGCCGTGGCAACGAAAATGACCAGGCCCTGTCGTTGGCGGCAGAGCAGGGCTATCTGGGCATTGGCGGCAGCGACGCGCATATTGTGAGCCATATTGGCCGCTGCGCGACGCGGTTCGACGGCCCTGTCAGCAGCGATGCTGAGCTATTGGAAGCGCTAAAAGCCGGTGCTTTTGAAGCGATAGAATTAGAAACAGAATAAACAGGTGAAGTGATCATGGCGGAAAGCCAGATGGACGATATTGAAGGCGCACGGCAGCGTTTTCTGAACCACCCTTTTGAATCGAAAAGCTTCGAGGTCGTTGCCGACAAGCTGGCGCAATATGCTGCCGCCTGTGGCGAGACGCATCCGCGCTATACGGACCCCAGCCACGAGGATTTTCAGGCAACGCCGACATGGTGTTCATGCCTGACGCCGAACCGGCTGATACCGAAGGACTTCCCGAAATTCGAAGGCTTTAGCCTTGATGGGGGCAAGGACGTCCAGCCGCTCGCGCCTATTCGCCCTGGTGCTGTGCTGACGGGCGAGTCCATGGTGCATGACATCTATACCAAGACGGGCCGGTCCGGTCGTATGATCTTCATCGTCTCGCGCATGGAGCTGACGGATCAGGACGGAACAAAGGTGGCGGTCGCTGATACGCGTATTGTTATCCGTGAAGACCCCAAGAAGGACGGAGCAGGCAAATGAGCATTACCTCGATTGACCAGGTTGAATTCGGTGAGGACCTGCCCGCCTTTGCGCCAGACACGAGCCTGGATAATGTCCGTCGGTTTTGCGAGGCCTCCGGCTGGATGGCGGATCGGTTTTTGGACCACGAAGCCGCCCGCGGTATGGGCCTGCCTGGTGCCTTGATCCCCGGCATTATGAGCCAGGGGTTCCTGTCGGCGATGATCCATCAGTGGTCGGAAGTTGGTCGCATCATTCAGATCGATACAGTCTTTCGCGCGCCGGTCATCGTGGACGAGCCTTTGAACATCAATGCCACCGTCACCGATGTGGAAGAAGAAGACGGATTGGTGGAACTCGACCTGACCGTCACCAATGAGGCAGGTGAAACCCGCGTCTTTGGCACTGCGAAGGTGCAGTTCGACTAAAGTGGACTATAGCTGGGCGCTCGCTTCAGCCAGTAGGCCATGGCACCGGTTGAACATATCCTGATTGGTATAGCGCGTGCTGCCAATAACCCGGTCAACGCCAACATCGGCCAGCGCGCGAATCTTGGTCACTAAATCTGTCTCGTGCTCGTCGAACCGTACATAGGTGGTGACCTCTGCGGGCCTATCAGTGGCAGCTGCTGCGTCTTTGTAGCTACGGATATGTGGTGCCAGTTCTTCTGGCGACAAATTGATCGCAAACCAGCCTTCGCCGTATTTAATGGCGCGCTCTAGTGCATGGGGTGGAAACCCGCCGACAAGGATCGGCGGGCGTTCCGGTTGTGGGCTAAAAATGAAGTCCTGCCCGTTTTCTGTCACGACATGGTTGGCAAAGCCCCGGTTCAGATAGTCCAACACAGCATCGCCGTCCTTGGCGCGGTTTGCTGGGTCGGCGCCGACGGCCCGGAAGCCTTCTTCCAGCCAGCCAATACCGACACCCAGCAACACGCGATTATTGGTCAGCTCTTGCACGGTGGCGACCCATTTGCCTGTTGGAACCGACGGGCGATAGGGCAGCACAAGTACGCCAGTGCCCAACTTGATGCGCTGTGTATGTCCACCCATCCAAGCCAGGCAGGCCAGGGGGTCCAGATATCGTCCGCCCGAGCCTTCGGCATTATCAGGCGGGATAGCAATATGGTCTGTCACCCACAGGCTCTCAAAGCCTGCGTCTTCGCAGGCTAATGCGGCGTGTAACATCAGTTCGCGTGTAGACTGCGGCCCCATGTTGCGAATGGCCATGCCGATGGAGGGGCTCATGTTTTTGATCCCTCCGCTGCAGGGAAACCCCCGGCGCGGGCAACGGCAGCTACTGCCGTTCGGCCCAATAAACTTTCCAGCCAGCGGGTGGTGTTGATCAAGGCTTCTAGGTCGGTTCCCGTATCAACGCCAGATCGCTCGAAGGTATATTGTACATCTTCGGTAGCGACATTGCCGGTGGCGCGTGGTGCAAAGGGGCAACCGCCCAACCCGGCGACACTGGCGTCAATCGTTGTAGCGCCTGCCTCATAGGCGGCCCAGGAATTGGCAACCCCTGTATTGCGCGTGTCATGCATATGGGCGCGCAGTTTCATGCCCGGAATTTCGTCTTTCAGTGTGCCGAACAGGTCATGCACCTGGCTGGGCACGCCAACGCCGATAGTATCGGCCAGGGCCATTTCATCCGGTTCAGCCTCTGCCAGCCTCTTGGCATTGTCGATGACCGACTGCATGGGCACTTCGCCCTCAAAGGGGCAGCCAAAGATGGCAGACAGCGTCACTTGCGCACTCATACCATCGCGCTTGGCCAGGCGCAGCACTTCACTGGCATTGGCGATGTTCTCAGCAATACTCATGCCCTGGTTTTTCTGCGAAAAAGTCTCGCTCATCACGCTGACGCAACCGACCTGGTCAACGCCCCGCTTGCCGCCGGCCCGTGTTTCCAAGGCGCGAAGGTAGCCCCGCTTGTTCAGGACAAGCCCAATATACTCCAGATCAGCAATATCAGGCAGTGCGGCAATGACAGCTTCAGCATCCGCCATTTGTGGCACCTTTTTGGGGTGGGCAAAGCTGGCTACTTCGATGCGACGCAGGCCGGCCTTAGCCAGCCGGTCGATCAATTCCAGTTTGGTGGTCGTTGTAAACGGGGTTTCTTCATTCTGCAAGCCGTCGCGGGGCCCAACTTCATAGAGCTCGACGGGTCTTGGATGTGTTCTGCCGGTCATGGTCCTGGCTTTATCTTTAAGTGCGTTTGATAAATTGTATACAATGTTGACGTGGCTCTGTATACAAGCATCGAAATAATACCAGCTGCTATAGCAGGAGAAAAACCATGACGCCTAATAAAGAAGCCTTTGGTGCCCTGGAGGGACTACGGGTCATTGAAATGGGCCAGTTGATCGCCGGGCCTTTCTGCGGTCAGTTGATGGCGGATCATGGTGCAGAGGTCATTAAGGTAGAACAGCCTGGCGTGGGCGACCCTATGCGCGCCTGGGGGCGGGCAGAGTCTCTATGGTGGCCGGTTGTCGGTCGCAATAAGAAATCGATCACGCTGAATTTGCGGTCGAAAGAAGGGCAGGACATCATCAAAGAGTTGGTAAAGGATGCTGACTTCCTGCTGGAGAACTTCCGGGCCGGTACGCTGGAAAAATGGGGTCTGGGTTGGGAAGAGCTCTCAGCGATCAACCCACGCTTGATCATGATCCGGGTATCTGGCTTCGGCCAAACAGGCCCCTATGCACCGCGTGCGGGGTATGGGTCGATTGGCGAGGCCATGGGTGGCATGCGTAATCTAGCGGGCGACCCGCGGACACCGCCATCCCGTATTGGCCTTTCCATCGGGGATCAATTGGCCGCAACCATGGCCTGCCTTGGTGCGCTGATGGCGTTACATCGCCGGCATGTGACGGGTAAGGGCCAGGTGGTTGACAGCGCCATCTACGAGGCCGTGCTGACCATGATGGAATCCACCGTGCCGGAATATACGCAGTCCGGCATGTTGCGAGAGCGCACAGGGGCTATTCTACCTAATGTGGCGCCATCGAACGTCTATCCGACCACCGATGGGGATGTGCTAATTGCCGCCAATCAAGACACTGTGTTCAAGCGATTGGCAGAGGCCATGGGCCAGCCAGATCTGGCGGCAGATGCGCGTTTTGCCACGCATCATGCAAGGGGCGAAAATCAGGAAGAACTGGATCTGTTGATTGCTGACTGGTCTGTCGGTTTCACAGCGAAAGACTTGCTGGAGCACCTTGAAAATCATGCGGTTCCAGCGGGTAAGATTTACAAGGCGCCAGATATGATGGAAGACCCGCACTTCCAGGCGCGCGAGGCTATTGTCCATGTCGAGCACCCGGAATTCGACAATCTCTATATGCAGAATGTTTTCCCGAAAATGTCGGATACCCCCGGGGCGGTGAAATGGCCTGGCCCGGAACTGGGCAGCCATAATGAGGAAGTCTATGGCGAGCTGCTGGGAAAAAGTGCAGACGACCTTGCTGCCATGAAAGAAACGGGGACGATCTAGCCTTCGGGCGGCTGGTAGGCGCGTCTGTATTTCTGATAGGCGGCATGGATATGAGCCACCATTTTGGCTTCTGCCCAGGTGCCATCACCGGCACGCAGGGCATCGATCAGTTCCTGATGGTGATCGTTGGACCGCCGCAGGTCGCCCGGCGTATAGGAGGTGGCTGTGCGGATAACGACCGGCATCTCCACCAATTGGCCCAGCATGGTGTTCAGCCGCGTGCTGTTGGCAGCCTGCCGTAGGGTTTCATGCAGCGTTCGATTGGCCGCCAGAAAGGTCTCCACATCCGGCTCGTCCGGATTTGCAATGGCGACCTCAATAGCGTCTGCGCTGGCCTGCATGATATCCAGCTCTTCTTCGGTGATGCGGCTCGCGGCGCGTTGGGCGGCATAGCCTTCCAGCATCCCGCGCATGGTGAAGATGTCCTCAACGTCGTCTGGCGACCAATCGTTCACATAAGCGCCATGATTGGGCACGACTGTCACAAACAGGTCGGCAGCCAGACTGCGTAACGCATCCCGAATAGGCGTACGACTAACGCCGCATAGGGAGGCCAAATCTTCTTCTTTCAGGCGTTCACCTGGGGCCAATGCACCATCAATAATGCGTTGGCGAATGATCGCATAAGCCTTGGCAGATGCCTTTGACAAAACACGTTTTCCCTTCATGTGAGCATGTATGAGCAATAGCGCGTCCTTCATCAGGCGTCGAGGAAAAACATCTATTGTATACAATAAAGCACCTTCGGTCGTTGAATGCGGGTGGGTGTGTCTTTGTGGCCACGATTCGGAAAAGCCGCATTGATAGCCGCAAATTCAGTCATTCAGCTATGTGCAAACGGCGCGCTAACCCTATATATAGACGGCGTAAAGCGCTGGTCTGGAATTGGAGAAAGCTCACATGACAAATGCTGTCAAAATGATAGCGGCACTCTTCGTCGTAACGATTTTTGCCTTCTCAGGCGGTAATGCACAGGCTGCCGGTGACCCGGTTGCGGGCGAAAAAGTGTTCAAGAAGTGCAAGCAGTGCCACATGGTTGGTGAAAATGCCAAGCGTCGCCAGGGGCCCGTGCTCAATGGTATTGTCGGAAGTGCGGCAGGTGCTGTCGAGGGATACCGATACTCCAAGCCCCTAATGGCAAAAGCAGCAGAGGGGCTTGTCTGGGACGAAGCTAATCTGGGTGAATATCTCAAAGCGCCACGTAAATTTATCCCCCGAGGTAAAATGGCCTTTGCCGGTCTGAAGAAGCAAGCAGACATCGATAATGTGATTGCTTACTTGGCGCAGTTCAAATAGGCGGGACAACTAGGTTCCAAAAGCCCGGTCAGCTTGCTGGCCGGGCTTTGTTTTTTCCAGATAGGTGATGACTTCCTCTCGCGCAGAGCCTTTTAGGCCCCCGGCAACAATTGCAAATGTTGAGCGCAGAACAGCAAGGTTTAGCGTTTCATCCGGGATGTCACCGGCCGCCCACAGGGCAATGACGGCATAAGTCGCACGGGTAATCTGATCCGCAAGCTCCCGGGTGTCGGCCCAGTTTTCGACAAGACTGTTTTTGCGCAGGTCGGCAAGCTGCGCGGATAACCGGTCACTTGGTTCGCTGTGCAGCATATTGCGCACATGGCTGTCCGGTTTGGCATCGAAATATAGTTCGACCATTTTGCGGGCAAAGGCTGGCTCACGCATGATCTCCCGATGGGCTGCCTCCTGCCGCGCAATGGCCGCCTCGAGGAAAGTTGCATTCTCAGGCATGTCGGCCATGCCGTTGACGCGGCGTTCAAAAATATCAACCACGGCATCAGCGATGACGGCATCCTGGCTGCCATATAGATTATAGATGGTTGCGGTAGCTACGCCGCTTTCCCGCGCCAGGCCGCGCATGGTGAACGAGCCATCATCCCGTGCCAGCATGGTCTGCGCCGTCTCCAGAATGTGGCGACGGCGCGCGACCATTTTGTCACTGAGATACTTCACGGCGGTGTCCTAGTCAGCGGGTGTGAGCGTCAGCGGCACGGCCTGTGGGCCGCGCAGAGCAAAGCTGAAATGGTATTGGATGTCATCCTTGTCACAGGCCAGCTCAAAACGTTTGAACTTCTTAAGCATTGAGGTGAAGGACACCAGCATTTCAGCGCGGGCCAACTGGGAGCCGACGCAGTGGTGTATGCCTGAACCGAAGGCCAGATGCGCACCACTGTTTTTGCGGTCCATGTTGAAGTCATCACCCGCGGTGAATTTGTCTTCGTCGCGATTACCTGATGCGTAGCGGATCATCAGGGTGGATCTTTTGGGGATTTCAACGCCGCCCAGCACCACGTCTTCTTTGGTGTAGCGGAACAGGCCCTGTACCGGCGATTCGTAGCGCAAAATTTCTTCCACGAAGGTTTTCACCTGGTCCGGGTTTTCCCGCAGTCGGTCCTGCAATTCCTGGTCAGATGCCAGGTGAAGAATGCCATTGGCAATGCCGTTGGTCGTGGTTTCATTTCCTGCCACCAGCAGTTGCTCAATCATCGACAGCAGGTCACGGTCATTCAGTAATTCGCCGTCTTCATAGGTACACACGGCCAAATCGCTGAGCATGTCGTCTTCCGCTTTTTGACGGCGCTCATACAGGCGAGCAATCATATAGTGCTGCATTTCCACTACCAGCTCGGCAGCCTCAATGAGCTTTTCGTCGGGCACCGGTAGGCCAAGGCCGATGACCCAGGCGTCGGACCATTCCTTGAACTTTTTGAAGTTTTCGCGGGGTACACCCAGCTGGTCGGCAATTACATACATGGGGACGGGGACAGCAAGGTCGGCGACCGCTTCGCAACTGTCCTGGTCCGCGAATTGATCGATTAAACGGTCGACAGTTTCCGTGATATAGGCTTCCATCTTGCGGATGCGGCCGGCGCGAAAGGCGCGCTCTACCAGCCCACGATAAAAGGTGTGCCCCGGCTGGTCGTTGTTCACGATGGTTGGGGCGTTGCGGCCATAGCCTTCTTCCGACACAATCCGTTCTGCTTTATCGCAAGTGATTCCGGCCCGGCGTTCGCCTTCGGGAGCGCGATTGGAATAGACGTGGTTGTTCTTCATGACTTCCATCAGCAGGTCATAAGACGTCACCATGTAGATGCCCATTTCCTCAATGAAATGGACTGGCGCGTTTTCGCGCATGGTTTTGTACATGGGGAACGGGCACTGCTGAATGGCAGGGTCCATGAGGCTGCCGGTGATTTCCTTGTTCATCTCGGTTTCCTTTTGCAGAGGCCCCGAGGGGCGCATGGCTGGTCTTATTTGGAACGTGTTCCAGAAAATTATAACGCGTTCCATATTTTGTCAATTACGTTTGTTCAGAGATGCGCTAGACTGCGAAAAACCAACCCGGAGACAGGCTAAACCATGCCGGACCCAAGAGATTTCAATGCCTACTGGATGCCCTTTACGGCCAATGCCCAGTTTAAGAGCGTGCCGCGTTTGTTCGCCAGCGCTGCGGGCGTTTACTACACGACAGATGACGGCCGACAGGTGTTAGATGCCGCATCGGGCTTGTGGTGCACCAATGCAGGACACTGCCACCCCAAAATCGTAGAGGCTATTCGCACGGCGGCAGGCGAGTTGGACTATGCGCCGTCTTTCCAGGCGGGGCACCCGCGCGCCTTTGCTCTGGCAGACAGGGTGGCTGATATGCTGCCGGGCACGTTGGACCATGTGTTTTTCACGAATTCGGGGTCAGAGGCGGTGGAAAGTGCGCTCAAGATCGCGTTGGCCTATCACCGCCGAAATGACGAGGCGTCGCGCACACGCCTCATTGGTCGGGTGCGGGGTTATCACGGCACTAATTTTGGGGGTATATCAGTTGGCGGCCTCGTGAATAATCGCAAGGATTACACGCCGCTTCTACCGGGGGTCGACCATCTGCCGGACATGCTGAATATCTCGGAAAATGCCTTTACTAAAGGGCAACCCGAACAGGGTGTGGACTTGGCCGATGTGCTCGAAGAGATGGTTGCCCTGCATGGTGGAGAGACCATTGCAGCGGTTGTGGTTGAGCCTGTGATTGGGTCTGGTGGCGTGGTTATTCCCCCTCTGGGCTATAACGAGCGCCTGCGCGAAATCACGCGCGAACACGGGATTTTGTTGATCTTCGATGAGGTCATCAACGCGTTTGGCCGTTGTGGCGGGCCAACTGCGGCAGAAGTTTTCAACCTCGAGCCTGACCTTATCTGTATCGCCAAAGGGCTGACGAATGGGTCGGTCCCCATGGGCGCGGTCGGTGTGCAGCGGGATATCTATGAGCGTTTTGTGACGGGCGAAGACATCGGTATCGAATTTTTCCACGGCTATACCTATTCAGGTCACCCGCTGGCCGCCGCTGCCGGAGAAGCGGCGATGGATGTGTTCATGGAAGACGGACTGATTGCCGAATCACAATCGCTAATCAGCTATTTTGAAGAGGCCGTTCATGGCCTGAAGGGCTGTGCCAATGTCATCGACATTCGCAATTTTGGCCTGATGGCGGGTGTGGAGTTGGCCCCGTGTGAAGACGGTGTCGGCAAGCGTGGGTTTGAAGCGTTTTTGAAGGCGTACGAAAACGGCGTGTTCTTCCGCGTCAGCGGCGACGTGTTTCAACTGTCACCGCCCCTGATCTGCGACCGACACCATATCGATACTATGATGGAGGTGTTGGGTGAGGCGATCAACGCGACGGTCTAGCTGGCGCCGGCTATCTCATCTTCAATGATACCCGCCAACTCTTCGGGGATCTGCTGTGGCAGAAAATGGGTCAGATCTGGTCGGTAGATTTCCCGGCCGTTGGCGAACAAGTCGACAAGACCAGGCCAGGTAGGTGATGTGGTGAAGTCCCATCTGTCTGCCCCTTCGGCAGACTTGGCTCGCATGATCAGGACCGGGATTTGAAGGGATTTTACCGCATCGAAAATACCAATATTCGTCCGTGAATTCGTATAGACAGCGGCTTCAACTGCAGGTGGGCAGGCTAGTATCATGCCAGTGCCTTCATTATTGGGCAGCAGGCCATATTGGCAGTAATTATCGAAGCTGGCCGGGGTGAATAAGCTATAGGGCGTGCGCTCTTTGAAGCGCTCTTTCATTTCTTCTACCGAGGCAAAGTCGTTCTTCCGCTTGGCGGCCGGATGCGGGTTGTCGGGCGTGAAATGCACATCACCGCCATTCTCATAAGCGGCAGGCTCGGCAATCACTGGATCTACCGCTATCAGTTGCCTGAAGCGCCCGGGGCACAGGGCAGCGGCGTCAATCAGGGCATGGGCCCCCATGGAATGGCCAATGCCCACAATGTCTGCCAGATCCAACTGTTCGATCAGTCGCTTGAGGTCTTGGCCAAAACTTGCCCAATGTTCAACCGGCCCACCAGTGGACTGGCCATGCCCGCGCTGATCGACGGCCAACACATGATAATTCGGTAGAAAGCCAATGATCTCGTCCCACAGCCGGGCGTGAAAACCTGTGGCGTGCACCATCATCAGGGTCGGGCCATTACTCTTCAATTCTGGCCGCCACTCATAGACAGACTGGACCATCGTGCCGTCATCAATCAGGTGGTGAAGTGGCTCGGTTGCCTGGGTCATTCTTGTTTCCTCTTGGGCATGTTCTGGCCACCTGGCCAGTTTTGGCTTGCTAAAATTTAGAACGTGTTACAATATTTAGCAATCACTGTTCTCTGATAAATTGGGGTTCATATGGAACTAGCAGGAAAGGCCGCCGTCGTCACGGGCGGCGCGGCAGGTATTGGTTTGGCGCTGGCGACAGCCCTTGTTGAAAAAGGCTGTTCAGTCATGATCGCCGACGTGGAAGCAGATGAGGCCGAAAAAGCAGCTGCCAGCCTGCGTGAAAAGGGTGGCACCGTAGAGGCCGCTGCCTGTGATGTGCGGGACTATGATGCTGTTATGGCGCTTGCAGATGCAGCCTGGTCTTCCTTCGGCAGGGTTGACCTGGTGTTTGCCAATGCGGGCGTGATGTCCGGTTCTTCGGTGATCGACTACCGACCCGAGCATATGGACTGGATCATTGATGTGAATATCAAAGGCGTGTGGAATACAGTGTCGATTTTCGGCCGTCGTTTTCGCGATGCAGGGCAGGAGGCCGCGATCTGTATGACGGCATCAGAGCATGCCATTGGCGTGCCCCATCTGGGGGGTGGTATCTACACGGCAACCAAACATGCTGTGTTGGGCATGGCTGATGTTATGCGGCAGGAGTTACCGGAGAATATCACGGTCAGTCTTGTCTTCCCGGGTATTACCCAAAGCAAACTCTATGATTCGGAGAGAAACAGCCCGACAGGCCCAACGGCGGAGAAAGCCAAGGAAATTGGCGCCAGGGTGATGGCTAAGGGCATGGATGCATTGGTGCTGGCACGCCGCACCGTTGAAGGCGTTGCCAATGGTGACTTCATGATCATGACCCACCCGCATATTGTTGGCTATGCTGAGAAGCGGTGGCGTGAGATTTCGGCGGCCATTGCCGCGGTTCCGCCTTTCGATGATCCGGAACAGTATGATGTTGCCCGGGTGCAAAAAGAGGTTCTTGGCGGCTAGGTGCCGTAACGGCCAGCAAGGCTGGTGCAAAACAACGGAGAGTAAGAATGCAATACACACGATTTGGCAGCACTGGTCTGCATGTCTCGCGCCTGTGCTTGGGTTGTATGACCTATGGCGAAGCACAGGGGAACCATGACTGGACCTTGGATGAAGAAGCCAGTCGCCCACTCATCCGCCAGGCCGTTGAAGCCGGCATTAATTTTTTTGATACGGCCAATGTTTACTCCAATGGATCGTCAGAAGAAATTGTTGGCCGGGCGCTTAAGGACTTTTGCAACAGGGACGAAATTGTCATTGCCACCAAGGCGTTTGCCCCATGGCGTGGCGCACCCAATACAGTGGGCCTGTCGCGCAAAGCGCTGTTTCAGGCAGTGGACGACAGCCTGACCCGGTTGGGAACGGACTATATCGACCTCTACCAAATCCATCGTTGGGACTATAACACCCCCATCGAAGAGACCATGGAGGCCCTGCACGACCTGATCAAAGTAGGCAAGGTGTTGCATATTGGTGCGTCTTCCATGTTTGCCTGGCAATTCATGAAGACCATTCACGTGGCCAAAATGAATGGCTGGACGCCTTTTGCCTCCATGCAGAACCATTACAATTTGATCTATCGTGAAGAAGAGCGGGAGATGAACCCGCTCTGCATCGATCAGGGTATAGCCATTATGCCCTGGAGCCCGCTGGCCCGTGGCGTGTTGACGCGTGACTGGGACGAACAGACTGAACGGTCGCAGTCGGATGAATATGGCAAGGTGCTCTATGGCGCGACCGAAGATGCAGACCGACAGGTCGTTGAGGCGGTTGCAGAAGTCGCAGCTGCACGGGGTGCGCCGCGGGCGCAGATCGCCATGGCCTGGCTGCTCAGCCGCCCGGGTATGACGTCGCCTATTTTTGGGGCCACGAAGGAGCATCACCTGCCCGATGCGGTAGCCGCACTCGATATTGACCTGACGGATGAAGAGGTTGCCAAGCTCGAAGGGCCGTACATTCCGCACCCTGTCTTGGGGATGGCGCCGCCCATGCCCATTGGTGGTAAGGTGACGCTCAAGGGTTAAGCCAACAGGTCTTGTCAGGAGAGGACGCTATGATGGAAATGTCAGTCGGTGCTGAACTGGAACTGATGATGGTGGGGGCGGCTGTCATTCTTGGCATGTTCCAATTGTTGCTGGGCTCTGTCGCAGCGCGCACGCAGCAGGGCTATGACTGGGGCATGGGGCCACGCGATGAAGAAAGCCCCATCTCTGGCGTGCCGGCGCGGCTGCAGCGTGCCTTCACCAATTACATGGAAAGCTTTCCCTTGTTTGTGGCGGCCATGCTGGCTGCTGTGCTGCTCGGTAAAACCGGGCAGTTAACGGAAGTAGGTGGCTATGTTTACCTGGCGGGGCGCATTGCTTTCATCCCGCTTTACGCAGTCGGTGTGCGCAATATCCGCACTTACGCCTGGGTGATCGCCAGTACCGGCTTGCTGATGGTTGCAACGGCAATCTTCATATAGCTGCAAATGAGCTATCACCGCGAAATAGCCTGACGATCGGAGGAATCATGACACAGTACAAAGGACCTTGGTCTGCGGGCGATGTCAGCACCTATCTGGATGATGCGGTTATTCCGCTGCGCCTGGCAGTGAATGGCCCTGATGGTTGCCCGGTGGTTGCGTCTCTATGGTTTGTGTATGACCAGAAAAGTCTGAAGTGCGCTTGTCGCCCGGACACAGCCATAGCCCAGCTTTTGGCGAAGAATGGCGCCTGCGGCTTTGAGGTGGCTGGCGAGACGGCACCCTATTCAGGGGTGCGTGGTCGTGGTAGTGCCACAGTTTCCGCCGAAGGCGGTAAAGAGACATTGGAGCGGCTGGTCGATCGCTATCTAGGATCTGACGAGTCGCCTTTTACGACTTGGTTGTTGAACCGGTCTGATGACGAAGTCTGTATCACCAGCAAACCGGAACATATCTTCAGTTGGGACTATCGCGAAAGAATGTCGGCCTGATAACTGAGCTTGAATGGTGAAGCTAGGAGGTCTGGGTTTTGCCGCGCGCCTGAACCTGTTTGCGGCGTTCCTCAATGGCTTCTGCCGACGTATCTACCGCAGACGCGCGCGACAGGCGAATTTCCGTGTCCAGCGCGTCGCCAAATGTCTGGCCAAAACCCTCATCAATACAGGCTTTATACTGCACCAGCATGTCCGGGACGACGGAGAGCATGTCCTGCGCCAGTTGAATGGCTTGTGGCATCAGTTCATCGGGTTCTACAACCCGGTTCACGAGGCCCCAGTCATTGGCTTGTTCGGCACTGAGGAAGTTGCCGCTGAGAGACAGTTCCTTGGCACGATAAATACCGATGGCGCGGGAGAGCTTTTGGCTCAACCCCCAGCCCGGCATGACGCCAACACGGGCATGGGTGTCGGCAAAGCGAGCATTGGTAGAGGCGATCAGAACGTCGCAGGCCAGGGCCAGCTCAAAACCGCCGGTAATGGCGACACCATTGATGGCGCCGATGATCGGGCCTGAAAAAGCGGCGATGGCGCTGACCGGGTCAATGGCATCATTCCCTTCGACAGCGGCACCGACGGTGGCTTCTCCACTGCCCAGTTCTTTCAGGTCCAGCCCGGCGCTGAAGGCGCGTCCGGCGCCGGTCAGGACGACAGCCCGGATGTCCGGGTCGGCTTCCAGTTCCTGGAATGTCTGGCCGATGGCCTGCCGCAGGGCAGTCGACAAGGCATTCATGGCGTTGGGTCGGTTCAGGGTGACAATGGCAAGCTCGCCATCTTTTTCCACGGTGATCACGTTTTCAGGCATGGTTTCTTCCTTTTCTCTTATTCCTGCACCAGCAGTTCGGCGTCGTCAGGCAATTGGAACCAGGGCTGGGCGCTCTTTGTCCAGTAATGGGTGGTTGGGTTGAGGATGGACGTATCGTCCAAGGTGCCCGCCTTAATGAAGATGATGTCCTCTTCTTTGGCGCCCGGCGTATCAGTCAGCACCGGTGAACCACAGTTTGGGCAGAAATTGCGGTAGACGTCTTGCCCACTGGTACCGCGGTCGGTGTACACTTTGGGGGTACCCTCCAAGTGAAGCGACGGTCGCGGAAAAACGGCAATGATTGACAAAGCAGACCCCGCCTGGCGCTGGCAGTTCTTGCAGTGACAAGCCGCCACGGCAATGGGTTCTGCATCAATGGTGTAGCGGATATTGCCACACAGGCAACCGCCAGTCAGTTGGGTCATTGGGCTCGTCTCCTCCCCGATGGGAAGGCAACAGTAACCCCAGTTGTCATGTTCGTCGAGTTGATCCGTGCAGGCGTGGACTATCGTAGATAATAGTTGTTCATCATTGGACGGATGCCTAAGTTGGCACACCGTTCAGGCATCAGAAAGACAGGTAGAATGGCATTCAGCTTCACTGAAGAGCAGGAGCAGTTTCGCGACGTTTTGGCGCGCTTCCTGCGGGACAAGTCTCCCACCACAGAAATTCGCAAGCTCATGGAGACAGATAGTGGCTATGACGGAGACGTTTGGCGGCAGGTCTGCACGGATATGGGCCTGGCGGGCATTCACCTGCCCGAAGAAAGCGGTGGTGCCGGCTATGGCCCTGTTGAACTGGGCATCGTGATGGAAGAGCAGGGCCGTGCCCTGTTGTGCGGGCCATACCTATCCAGCGCCGTGTTGGCCGGGCTTGCTATCGGTGCTGTTGCCAGCGGTGAGGAACAGGCAGCGCGTCTGGTCGGTATTGCGGACGGATCTGTCGTGGCAACGCTGGCTGTCACAGAAAATCAGGGTCTGTGGCATGCCGCAGATATTACGACACAGGCTGTGCCTGTTGATGGTGGTTACCAACTGACCGGTCGTAAGAGTTTCGTCAGCGACGGCCAGAACGCAGACATCATTTATATTGTGGCTGAAAACGGCGCTGGCCTGTCCCTGTTCGCCGTCGACGCGGATGCTGACGGGTTGGCGGTTGAAGGGCTTGAAGGCGTTGACGCCACCCGCCGTATCGCACATCTGACTTTCACCAACTGTGCCGCCGAACTCGTGGGCGCCGAAGGTGCTTTCGACCTTGAGGCTGTATTTGACCAAGTGCTGATCGCCTTTGCCCATGAACAATTGGGCGGGGCACAGGCCATGCTCGACAGCGCGCTGGAGTACGCGAAGTTGCGGGTACAATTCGGCCGTGTGATTGGTTCGTTCCAGGCGCTCAAGCATCGATTTGCAGACTTGCATGTGGAGCTGGAATTGGCCAAAGCCGCTGTCTATCAGGCGGCCCAGGCGCTGGAAGACGGGGATGACGTTCGGGCCTATGCCAGCATGGCCAAGGCAACGGCGAGCGACATATTCCTGTTCGCGGCCAAGGAATGCATCCAGTTCCATGGCGGCATCGGCTTTACCTGGGAAAATGACACGCATCTTTGGTTCAAGCGCGCCAAGAGTAGCGAGGTCTTCCTCGGTTCACCGGCAGATCACCGCGAACGCATGCTGCAGGCGATGGGAGTGTAATCATGGACATCAATCTCGACGATATTCGCAATGACGTGCGTGAGTGGCTGGCCGAAAATTGGGATGACAGTCTTTCCCTGATTGAATGGCGTACCAAGCTTGCTGATTCCGGCTGGGGCATGCCCGACTGGCCGGTGGAGTATTTCGGCAGGGACCTGCCGCCTTCGGCCGTTGCGGTCGTACAGGAAGAATTTGCTGCCATTGGTGCCATTGGCGCCATGAAGTCTGGCCCCCGCATGTTGGCGGCGGTCACGATCCTGGCCCATGGCAATCAGGCGCAAAAGCAACGCTTCCTGCGCCGCATCATCACGGGTGAGGATGCCTGGTGCCAGCTCTTTAGCGAGCCGGGCAGTGGGTCCGACCTGGCAGGCTCCACGACCCGTGCCGATAAGAAAGGCGACAAGTGGATCGTTAATGGCCAGAAGGTCTGGAACACCAGTGCCCATCATGCGGATTATGGCATTCTAGTTGCTCGTACGGATTGGGACGAACCCAAGCATACAGGTCTTTCCTATTTCCTGATTGACATGCACCAACCAGGCGTGGAAGTGCGCCAGCTGAAGCAGATGAACGGATACGCCTCGTTCAACGAAGTGTTCTTTACGGATGCAGAGGTGCCGGAAGACTTCCTGCTGGGTGAGCTGGGCGAAGGCTGGCCCATTGCCATGACGACGCTGGCCTACGAACGCCGGGTTGCTGCGGGTAACCGCGAGGCCGGCGAAGACAAGGGCCGCGAAGGGGTCATTTACGACCAATATCGGGAAGAATCGGCCATCGCGACCGAGCCCTATGCCTGGTATCCGCAACGGGCAGGGCGGTCAGACCTGATCATTGATCGCGCACGTGAAACAGGCTCTATCGAAGATGCCGCCATCCGCCAGGATATTGCCAAGCTGCTCATTAAGAGGCAGTCGATGGAATGGTTCATCAAACGATTGGCGGAGGTGCAGAAGGCCGGTAAGGCCCGCGGGCCCGAAGGCTCTGTCACCAAGCTGACGGCGAGTGAAGTGGCCCGCATGTCGGCCGATCTGCATACGGAGATCACCGGCATCGATGCCATGCTCACCGGGCCAGATAGCCCGAATGACGGCATCATTGCCGAGGTGCTGGTGTCGGTTCCTGCCGTTTCCATTGCGGGTGGAACAGACGAAATTCAAAAAAATATCGTTGCTGAACGGCTGCTGGACCTGCCCAAGGAACCGCGTTTTGACACCGGTCCGTTCAAGGATGTGAAGCGGAATTAGTCATGAAGAAGAAGTTCCTGGTCCTGGTGCTGACCGAGCCAAGCGAGGGCCAGGAAGACGCCTTCAATAACTACTACGAAAATATCCATCTCGACGAAGTGATCGACTCCGCAGGGTATCTTTCAGCCCAGCGGTTTCAGTTGGCCGGCCATGTTGGTGAGAACAGCCCGTTGCCCTATCTCGCGGCCTATGAGGCTGAGGGTGAAAGCGCGCAAGCCGTCATCGACGACCTGAATAATAGCCGCGACCAGCGACAGCAAAGCAAGTCACTCAACAAAAAGACAGGCCGAATCTGGGTCTACGAGCAGATTGGCCCCCGCCATGAAGCTTGATGACTAGGGGCGACAGGGTCTATAGAGGCGCCAGCACATAATGTAGGGGGACGACACATGCTTGATGGCAAGGTGATTTTGGTGACCGGCGGCACCAAAGGGATCGGCAAGGCTACCGCCCAGATGATTGCAGAACATGGAGGCAAGGTCGCTATTACAGGGCGCAATGCTGCGGATGGCGAGCAGACCGTTGCTGAGATCGAGGCGGCAGGCGGTGACGTGCTGTTCATCAATGGTGATGTGGCCATCGAACAGGACATTGAAGAAGCCGTTGCCAAAACAGCCGAGCACTTTGGTCGGCTGGATGGCGCCTTTAACAATGCTGGAATTGGTGCGCTCGGCGGCCCTTTGGCCGAGTTGAGCAATGATGTTTATGACGATGTATTCGGCGTCAATGTTCGTGGCGTCTGGCTGTCGATGAAGTATGAAATCCAACAATTCCAGAAGCAAGGCGGTGGGGGTTCCATCGTCAATTGCAGTTCTGTTTTGGGGCAAAAGGTTTTGCCAGGCGCGGGTCACTACCCAGCGACCAAGGCCGCGATTGAAGGTTACACCCGTGTGGCGGCGCGGGACTATGGCGCAGAGGGTATCCGCGTAAACCTGGTGGCGCCGGGTATTATTCGGGATGCCGGCCTGGGTGGATCGGACGCGCCAGATGATTTCCAGGATCTGATGTTCAGCAAAATCCACCTGCAGCGGTGGGGTGCCAGTAAGGACATCGGCGGGGGTGTCATGTATCTGCTTTCGGATTATGGATCCTACGTAACCGGCACCATTCTTTATATCGATGGCGGCTATATGATCGAGTAGCTGCGCTCTCTTAACCATCCAGGCTTCTAAAGCTGCCAGGCACAGAATTCGTTGTTTAGGGATGAAAAGTCACCCGTGAAGGCGTATCGTTTTATCGAACCAGTGTGGTTGTGGTGTTTTGAAGAAAGGATCGGAGAGTCTCATGTCTCGTGAAGAACTGATTGATATGGCGCGTGATGCCCTGGCATATGCTGAGGCGGACACATTGCGCCAAGCCCCGGGTGTGGGGAAAATTCGGGCCAGTGTTTACACGGATCCTGAGCGCTTTGATCGTGAAAAGAAGCAGATTTTCCGACGTATGCCTCTGATGCTGGCGGCGTCCTGCGAAATTCCCAGTGCAGGTGATTACAAGACCATGGAGCCGGTCGGTGTGCCGGTGCTTATTGTCCGCGGCAAGGACGGCCAGGCCCGTGCCTTCCTGAATTCCTGCACTCATCGGGGTACCAATGTTGCACTTGGCGAAGGCAATACCAGCCGTTTTGTCTGTGGGTATCATGGTTGGACATTTAATCAGAAAGGTGAGTTGGTCGGCGTCGCTTCCAGTAGCGATTTTGGCGACGTGGATAAAGATGAGTTATGCCTGCAGCAGTTCCCAATTCTGGAAAAATCTGGGCTGATCTGGGTGACGCTTGATCCGGCATCTACCCTCGATATCGACACTTTCCTGTCTGGCTATGAGAGCTTGCTCGACACCTTCGGTTTTAAGGATTGGTATTTCTTTGAGCGCCGCACGCTTAAAGGCCCCAACTGGAAGATCGCCTATGATGGCTATCTGGATTTCTACCACCTGCCGGTTTTGCACGCGAATACGTTCGGAGCGGATACGACCAATCGGGGTAACTTCTATGCCTGGGGGCCGCACCAGCGCATTCTCGCGCCATCAGCCGCCATGCCACAGCCAGAAGATACCAATGTCGTCAGCATGAAGGACGTACCGGAAAGTGAATGGTCCGATGACCTGTTGCTGGCCGGTGTGTGGACAATCTTCCCCCATGTTTCGATCGCCAGCTTCTACGGGGGTGGTCGCGGTGTCATGGTCTCCCAGCTTTTCCCAGGTGAAAAGGTGGGCGAGTCCTACACGGTGCAAACCTATCTGATGGAAAAAGAACCCAGTGATGAAATCAAACAGCAGGCGCATGAGCAGTTCTCACTGCTCGAGACTGTGGTAGCCGATGAAGACTACGCCACCGGGATTCGCCAGCAGAAAGCGCTCGATGCAGGGCTGACAGAGTGGGTTTACTTCGGTCGCAATGAAGAAGGCGGTCAGGAATTCCACGGCTGGGTTGAGAAGTTGCTCAATGCCAGTGATGACGATTTGAATGACATCTTCGCCATGAAAGAAGCGGCTGAATAGGGCCGTGTCGTGATATCAGTTCAATCAAGAGGGGTGCTTTGGTACCCCTCTTTTTTTTGAACTAGGCCATAAAGGCGTCGGTCATGAAGGTGACGAATTCGTCGATGCCCTTGAACATATCCTGTTCAGGTGAGAACCCCATGCGTTTGACGATCTGCCCGGATACACAGTCGACAAACAGGTTAAAGCGCCAGCGAACTTCGCGGTAGCTTCTGTCTTCCAACTGGTCGACCAGCACATCGATGACTCGTTCCAGATAGGGGCTGATATTATTTGCACGCCACTGGGTAGCGAGTTCCGGGTTGGAAAATAAAACGCCCATGGCCTCGCGCAATATGGGGTCTGTCATGCACTTGCCCAGCATAGTTCGGGAATATTCCGTCAGAACCTGTACGACACCGTCACGACCAGGGCTCGGCGTAAGTGCTTCAATATCCGTGGCCATTTGCTGCATCACCGGCACCATATGGTTGGCCACGACTTCGGTGATCAAGCCGTCTTTGGAACCGAAGTGATAATTGACTGAGGCCACAGTCGTGCCCGCCTCGGCGGCAATTTTTCGTGATGTCGTGGCTGCCAGCCCCAGTTTAGGCAACAAGCGATCCGCCGCGTTGATCAGGTCTTGCCTGGTCTTGTTGCCGTCGGCACGGCTTCGGCCGCGACTGCTGGTTTGTCGTGTTGCCATGGGCTTGACTTACTCATATTTCGTTCATTGTATTCCAGATATTTAAAGCATGTTCAACTTTATTGTCTCAGCCAATCTTTCGACGTTGACAATGAATTGAACATGTTTAAATTATTGCTTGTGAAAAAGAATGCCCCCTGATTCACGAAGCTGCTCAGGGGATAATTGGGGGACAGTTGATGGATGCGCTAACCATTGAACGCCTGCGTAAGGCAGTGGATGAAGAATTCAGTCGCAATGCGCCGCCGGAGGATTTCCCGAACCTGCCGCGAATCCCAGTAGCGCGCTACACAGACCCAGACTTCTTCGCGCTTGAGCAAGAACACATTTTCGACCGGTCATGGTTGTTTGTCGGCACGATGTGGGAATTCCCAGAAGGCGGCTCGTTCAAGGTTTATGATAATATTGGGCGGGCTGAAATCGTCGTCGTACGGGGGCAAGACGGCTGCATGCGCGCCTTATACAATACCTGCCGTCATCGCGGTGCGACCGTTATTCGTGATCGGCAGGGCAAGGTCGACCATCTCGTGTGCCAGTTCCATAGCTGGACATATGACCTTGAGGGCAAGCTGGTTGTCATGCCCGATGCGCGCGACTTTTCCAATGACCCTGAACTGGAAGACTGCAGCCTGGATGCCGTTCGTTGCGAGGTGTGGCGTGGCTATGTATTTATCAATCTGTCTGCAGATGCGCCGGACCTGAAAACATGGTTAGGCCCTGTTGATGAAGATTTTGCATGGGTAGAAAACCTGCGGCCCTCTCATCGTCGTGAGCGGGTCGTTGCCTGCAACTGGCGTGCAACCATCGAGGCCTTCATCGAAGTGTATCATATCGGCACGGTGCATCCGGAATCAGTGGGGTTGTCGCTCAACCACCGGGGGACTGTTTCCAATTTCTACGAACATGGCCATTCTCGTATGATCGTGCCGAACCCGGACTGGAACGACCCGGCCAAGATTCGCCCGGATAATGAAGGGCAGGACGAGGCCTTTGGCTTCCGGGGTGAGGCGAGTGTTTCCTACAATATTTTCCCCAACCTGTTGGTGCCAGCTGGTCAAACCGGGTTCACGCTCATGGAATTCTGGCCGGTGGATGTGAACTATACCAAGATCGTTACCTGGACGGTCCAGCCAGATGATATGCCGGAAGACCAACGCGAAACGTACCAAGACTATTTTGATCAGGTATTGGACGAAGACACTTGGAACATGGAACACATCCAGCATTCCTATCAGGCACCAAATTTTGAGGGGCCGAAAATAGGCGTGCACGAAAAGAGAATTTACTATCTGGAGCAGGCTGTCGACGAGATGATCGGGCCTGAAAAGGTGCCGGAAAATATGGCTGTCGAGCCATTACTCACCAAGTACATCGTCAAGACACCGCAAGACGTTTAGGGGAGCATATTCAATGTCTGACTACGATATTCTTATTCGCAATGGCTCCGTTATCGACGGCACCATGATCCCCCGTTTCAAGGCGGATGTGGGCATCAAAGACGGTAAAGTCGCCAAAATAGGTGGCATTAACGGGGCTAATGCTGACCGTGAAATCAATGCTGAGGGTAACATCGTTGCCCCGGGCTATATCGACATTCACACCCATTATGATGCCCAGATCACGTGGGACCCTTATTGCACTATTTCCGGCTGGCATGGGGTGACCTCGGTGCTGCTGGGTAATTGCGGCTTTGGCTTTGCACCCATCCCGCCGCATATGCGTGAGCGTGCCCAGATGATGATGACCCGGAACGAGGCCATTGAGTTCGAAACCATGAAAGAGGGCATGGAATGGGACAAATATGGCTGGGAAACCCTGCCGGACTGGATCGAGCACCTCAAGCGCATTCCCAAAGGCGTAAATTGCCAGACATTGGTACCGCTTAACCCGGTCTATGCCTATGTCATGGGGTCGGTTGAAGAAGCCAAAAGCCGCCGCCCGACGCGGGAAGAAAAAGACCAAATGTTCCAGATCATGCATGAGGCTATGGATCATGGGGCGTGCGGTTTCTCTTACCAGCGTTGTGGCGTGCCTTCCGTACAGCCTGACTGGGACGGCACCCCCATGCCGACAGATGTGATCCCCGATTATGAGCTGATTGAATTTGGTGAGGAATTGGCCAAGCGCGGTGAAGGCTTTATCGAAATGTTCGATTCTTCGCCGTCAGATCACGACACGGTGGAAGACTTTATGACCTCGCTGGCGGAGGCATCAGGCCGCCCGATAGTGCGCAACATTCTGTTGGCCAATGATGAAGACCCCGAGCCGCATGAGCGTTTCCTGGATTGGCTGGACGAATCCCATGACAAGGGCCTGCAGGTCTTCGGGATGGGTTTCACGGTACGTTCGCCAACCCTGCTGACTTTTGAAGACTGGTCTCTGTGGGATAATGCCCCGGCCTGGCACGAGGTCATGAACGGCCCGAAAGAGCAGCGTATGGCCATGATGCGCGATGAAGACATGCGCCTACGCCTGCGCGATGAAATTGACCGGGGCATCGTGGGCGGCCTGGGCACGTCCGGTAAGGCAGACAGGCTTACCATGCACGGTGCCGCCGGCCATGACAGGCTCAAGCACTATGAAGATCGCAAGGTCACCGAAATTGCCGAGACAGAAGGCAAGCATGTCGCCGACGTTCTGCTCGATATCTCGCTCGAGTCCAACTTCGAAGCTGAATTTGTCGGTAATGCCTACAATACCTCGGCCGCGACCACCAAGAAGGTGCTCGACAACCCCTATGTGGTGCCGGGAATTTCCGATGGCGGTGCCCATTGCCACTTCGTGGTGCAGGGTGCTTACCCGACGGATCTGCTGGAATGGATGGTCCGAGAAGAGGGCCTGATTTCAGCTGAAAAAGCGCATTATGGCCTGTCACGCCTGCCGGCCCATATGTGTGGGCTGGGAGATCGTGGCATCCTGCGGGAAGGCGCGCCTGCCGATGTCGTGGTCTACGACCCCGAGACCATCAAGCGCACGCCGTCCTGGGACAAGATGGAAAAACTCTACGACCAGCCTGCTGGTGGTTGGCGTCGCTCCCAGAAGGCAGAAGGCCTGCACTACACTATGGTCAATGGCCAGATCACCTTTGAAGGCCAGGACTGCACGGGCGCCAAGCCGGGTGAAGTACTGCTCAATGCGAACGCCAAATAGTGGCGATTGAGTATGGCGAATTGGCAGACAGTCACCTATCAGCAGGGGCTTGGTGCCTCTGCTGGGAAGGCCTGGGAAGTGCTCGGAGACTTCGGGTCGCTGTTGCACTGGGTAAGAGGTGGCGACGAAGGTGCATTGACCGTGTCCGGCGAAGGGGTCGGCATGGTGCGGGACTTTACTCTGCCCAGTGTGGGTGAGGTTCAGCACCGGTTGGACGCGCATGATGACGCCCAACAAGTGATCACCTACAGCCTGACCAGCGGCTCGCCCCTGGGTATGCAGACCTATGATGTCACCATCCAGTTGCAGGTCGCCGAACAGGGCTGCGAGATCCTGTGGACGGGCAAATTCCTGGCTGATGATGACGCGCCGTTAGAGACGATTGCAGAGAACCTGCAGGGTGCCTATCGTGACATGAGTGAAAGACTGGATGTCTATCTGACATCCTTATAGGTGAGTAAAATTCATGCAAATGTTTGATTTGTCCGGCCATACAGCTGTGGTCACCGGTGGTAATGGCGGGATTGGACTAGCGCTCGCACGTGGCCTGGCCAAAGCCAATGCCAATGTGGCTGTCTGGGCCCGCAACGACACCAAAAATAGCGCCGCCGTTGAAGAGCTGGATGAGTATGGCACTGGTCGTATTGCCTCATTCATTTGCGATCTGGCTGACGAAGCACAGATTGAGACGGCCATGGCGGGCACGCTGGAGCAGCTCAGCAAGGTCGACAGCTGTTTTGCCAATGCTGGTATGGGCGGTGGCGGTGTGCCGCTGTCAGAAATGACAGCAGATAAGTGGGACCCGGTCCAACAGGTCAATACCCGTGGGGTGGCCCTGGTATACAGCCACGTCTCCCGGCACATGATTGACCGGGGCGAGGGCGGCAAGCTCATTGTTTCTGGTTCCGGGCAATCCATCATGGGCGTAAACCGCAACACGAATTATGCAGCTTCTAAAGCGGCGGTGAACGGCCTGACGCGTGGTGCGGCCTTTGAGCTGGCACGCTATGGGATCACGGCTAATGCGCTCTTGTTTGGCTATTATGAAACGGAAATGACCGGCGCCTCGAACAATCGCACAGGCAACAAATTTCATGACTGGATGATGCAGCGTATCCCGCAGCGCCGGTCCGGCAACCTTGCAGAACTGGAAGGCGTGGCCGTTTTCTGGGCGTCGCCCGCCAGCAATTATATTACCGGCCAGTGCCTGCCCATTGATGGCGGATTGTGTATCAGCTAGCCTTGCTGGAAAGGGGAGGGAAAAGTCATGAAGACACGTGCTGCTATTGCGGTTGCACCCAATTCACCGTTGGTGATTGAAGACGTGAACCTGGAAGGCCCGCGGGAAGGCGAAGTGCTGGTAGAAATCATGGCCACAGGCGTGTGCCATACCGACGCTTACACACTGGAAGGCAAGGATTCCGAAGGCATCTTCCCGTCTATCCTGGGGCACGAAGGTGCCGGTATTGTTCGTGAGGTTGGCCCGGGTGTCACCTCGGTCAAACCCGGTGACCATGTGATCCCGCTCTACACGCCGGAATGTCGTGAATGCAAAACCTGCCGGTCGCAGAAGTCTAATCTCTGCACGTCGATCCGTGGCACGCAGGGCCAGGGTGTGATGCCTGACGGCACCTCTCGCTTTTCACTGAATGGGGAGACGCTTTATCACTATATGGGCACCTCGACTTTCTCCAACTTCACCGTGATGCCGGAGATTGCCGTTGCCAAGGTGCGGCAAGACGCGCCTTTCGACAAAATATGCTACATTGGCTGCGGTGTCACCACGGGCATTGGTGTGGTGATCTATACCGCCAAGGTGGAACCAGGTGCGAATGTGGCTGTATTCGGCCTCGGTGGCATTGGTCTCAATGTTATTCAGGGTGCCCGCATGGTCGGTGCCGACAAGATTATCGGTGTTGATATCAACCCCGCGAAGCGCGCCATGGCTGAAAAGTTCGGCATGACAGACTTCATCAACCCGCTTGAAATTGGGAATGACAAGGTGGTGGAAGCCATTATGGACCTGACAGATGGTGGTGCTGACTATTCATTCGACGCGACAGGCAATACGGATGTGATGCGCCAGGCGCTGGAATGCTGCCACCGTGGCTGGGGCCAGTCGATCATCATTGGCGTGGCAGAAGCCGGGCAGGAAATTGCCACACGGCCTTTCCAACTGGTGACGGGCCGGGTCTGGAAAGGCACGGCCTTCGGTGGCGCGCGCGGCCGCACCGATGTGCCCAAGATCGTCGACTGGTATATGGACGGTAAGATTAACATCGACGATCTGATTACTCACACCATGCCGCTCGAAGACATCAACACTGCTTTTGACCTGATGCATGAAGGAAAGTCGATCCGCTCCGTCGTTTTGTACTAAGGTTCTGTGAGGCCATCGAAGCAAGGGGGAGATTTCGATGAAGGCAGGGGCATTTTTCCCGGACAGACAGCAGGCGACATTTTTCGCCATGGCAGCAGACGATCTGCCGCTCCATTTCGACATGGATAAGCTGACCGAAAAGCAAAAGCGCGACCATTTTGAGCAAAACCAATTGCTGGCGATTTTGCAGGCGTCATTGCTGGCAATCAGCAAGCCCGCCGACTATGTGGGCCTGTTCGAGCAATTCTCGAAACCGCCCTGGTCAGCCTATATGGCAAAACACCATGGCATGATGAGCACCCTCGGCATGCCTATGGTGCCGCTGGACAATCTCATCTACGCCCCGGTCGACACTTATTACGAGACCCTGGCGGAGAATCTACCCGACGTGCCACTGGTCACCTTTTTGATGATGAGCCGGTCGAACCAGATGATCCATCAGGATCAGGAAGCTATTGAACGCATGCTCAAGCTGAATTCCAAGTTTCACTTTGCAGAAAATGCGCCGGCGTTTGGCCTGCCCGTGCCGGAGACGATCATCGCGCAACAACCGGTGGGCGATGACCCGAATGTTGCCGACTTTTTTGAGCGTCATGACAATCAGGTGATCCTGAAAATGACGGGCCAGCCTGGTGCGCGGAATGTCAAAGCCGTCAACAGCCTGGCGGAGGTCGAAGAATTTCTGCTGGACTATGACGCTTCAGACCCTGTTTTGGTGCAGCAGCGCCTGCCGCTCGACCAATATGAGGAATGGACGGCGGACCTCTATATCGACGACACAGACGTCAAACTCGACAATGTGCGGCGCATTCTGGTGGCGGATGGCCTTTGGATTGGTAATCACATCCGCTATGAAAACCCACTGACCCCGGCGCAGGAAGACGTCCTGCTACAGGTCGGCCATTATGTAAAACAATTCGGTTTCGGCTCCGATGTGGGCGACAATATGGGGATCGACTTCTTCATCGGTCCCGAAGGCGAGGTCATCATTACCGAGATCAACCCGCGTTGGACGGCGGGATTATTCCCGACCCAGGCGTTGCGGCGGGTTGACCGCAAGGGTCAGGACGCCGTGGCTTTTTTTGAGCTCGTGGCTGCCGACCAATATGATGGGTTCTTGGATTTTGTAAGCCAGTACATGCCGGGCAAGAGTGATGCGCCCTTTTCGATCATGCATCTCGGTTTTTCACCGTTTGAGATCGATATGGAAGGTACGCCCTGCATCTATTGTTGGCTGATTGTGTTGGGCGACTACCCGGCTTTCCGGGAAGCCGCCCTGCAACAATTGGGCGAAGGGGGCCTGCGCAACGGCGCGAAAGTCCCGCTCTAAAGCTGGTTACTCAGAGGCTTCCAGCTTGTCCTGCGTCTTGGTGTCAAAGTCGCTGGCATCATGGCGCTCATGCAATTGTTTGGCCGGGTCGCCCCAAGTGGCGTTGACCATGCGTCCCCGCTGAACAGCCGGACGCGCTTCAAAGTCATCCTTCCAGCGATTGACGTTCTTGTAAGACCCCACATCCAGGAATTCACCGGCTTCATAGATATTGCCCATCACCAACGTGCCGTACCACGGGGCCGTCGCCATATCGGCAATGGAATAATCATCACCCCCAAGCCACTGGCTTTCGCCCAGGCGGCGGTCCAGCACATCAAGCTGGCGCTTGGCTTCCATGGTGTAACGGTCGATCGGGTATTTCCAGCGTTCCGGCGCATAGGCGTAGAAGTGGCCAAAACCACCGCCCAGATAGGGCGCGCTGCCCATCAGCCACATCAGCCAGGAATAGACCTCGGCCCGGGCGGCCAGATCATCGGGCACAAAGGCGCCACCAAATTTTTCCGACAGGTATAAAAGGATCGCGCCGGATTCAAAAATCCGGGTCGGTGTTTCCGTGGAATGATCCATTAGCGCCGGGATTTTAGAATTCGGGTTCACGTCGACAAACCCACTGCCGAACTGGTCACCTTCGCCGATATTGATCAACCAGGCGTCATATTCTGCGTCTTCGTGACCTGCGGCGAGCAATTCTTCCAGCATCACCGTGACCTTGATGCCATTGGGCGTGGCCAGGGAATAAAGCTGCAGCGGGTGCTTGCCGATGGGCAGCACTTTTTCATGGGTCGGGCCGGCGATGGGGCGGTTGATATTGGTAAAGCGTCCGCCGTCTTGCTTTTCCCACTTCCAGACTTTGGGTGGTTCGTAGGTTGTCGGGTTCGTCATGATACTATTCCATTTCACTGTGGCGTAGAGTGTGTGTGCTTTGTCTATATTGCATGGGGGTGGCCCGGGCAAGGCAACTGGTCATTCAACCAAGACCTATCGGGCGTTGATTCTGGCTTGCAGGCCACTAGAATTATGCGTGCCCCGGTAGCAGGGATGCCTGCCGGGAGAGGGGGAAATTCATGGACCAACCAGAATCAATCGCGAACCTGAAAGCGCGTATGCAGGCCGAGATCGACCGGGCTGATGCCGGCCATGGCGCGCCGGAAAATTTCCCGGCCCTGCCGCCACTGCCGCCAGGGCGTTATACGAGTCAGGCATTCTTAGACCTGGAGCGGGAGCATCTGTGGCAGAAAGTGTGGCTCTATGCGGGTCATGTCAGCCAGGTGCCCAAGCCGGGGGACTATGTGCTGCTCGACATCCCCGAGGCCGCCATTTTCATTATCCGAGGCAAGGATGATAAAATCCGCGCCTTCTACAATGTTTGCCAGCACAGGGGTGCGCCGTTGGTGAGGGAGCCAGAAGGCCATGCCAGCCTGTTGCGCTGCACCTATCATCAGTGGACTTACAACAGCGAAGGCAAGCTGGTCAGTGTCATGTATGAAGATGATTTTGATGCCGACTTCGATAAATCCTGCCTGGGCCTGCCAGAAGTGAAGTGCGAGATCTGGGGTGGGTTGATCTTTGTGAATGAAGACCCTGATGCTGAGCCACTGCAGGACTGGCTGGGTATGATCGCCGATGAGTTCCAGCAGTTCGAACTCGATCAATTACGCCCCGCAGCTATTCGATCCTACGAGTTGGACTGCAACTGGAAGCTGACCATGGACGCGTTCCTGGAGGTCTATCACGTCAAAGGCATTCATCCTGAAACAGTCGGGCCATCGCTGAACGAACGGGGTGCCGTTATGGGCCTGTTACCCAATGGCCATACGCGGATGACCTGCCCGACTAACGCCTCGCCGGAGGAAGAGAAGATCCGCCGCGGTTATGCAACGGATGAAAATTCCCTGCCGCCGATCCCGCAGGGTGAGATCGCGCTGAATTACCATGTCTCGCACAATATCTTCCCCAACATCATCACACCGGTGAGCGAAGGTGCGCGCCAATTGTTGATGTTCTGGCCGCTGGCCAAGGATCGTACGCGGGTTGACGTTGTTCATTACGGGCTGGATTGGGGCGAGGGCGAACGGCCTGCTGCCTGGGGTCCGTTGCTGGACTTCTGGGAAGTCGTGATGCAGGAAGACCTGCAATTCCTGGAGTGGCAGCAAAAGGCCGTGGTATCGCCCGGCTTCAAGGGCTACCGCCTGTCCTATATGGAACGGCGCATTTACTATGCCCATGAAAGCCTCGACCGTATCATTGGGGTGGAAAATATCCCTGAAGAATTGCGGGCTGAACACGTGCTGGCCGACTGGCAGGAATATCCCGAACACAGGGCCGCAGACCCCTATATTGCGAACCGGCAAGCAGCCGAATAACAAGAAGAACTGGATACTGATATGAAACAGACATCTCCCATGGAAGTGGGCATTCCCGTTATCGACGTCGACAAGATGTATGCCTTTTACACAGAAGTATTGTCCTGCAAGGAAACCCGCCGGGCCGATATTGCCGTTGAACTGTCACAGGGCCTGACGACCAGTGCCAATGGCTATCTCAATATCTGGCTGCAAACGCCGGGCGGTGAAGTGATAAAGTTGATGAGCCCGCCAGATGCCCCAAGCCTGAATCCGGCGCCTGAGCAACTCTCTATGCGCACAGGCATTGCCTATTTGACGTTTTATTGCAGTGACCTAGCGGCCACGCTGGCAGCTGCGGAAGAACGAGGTGCGGTATTGCGGTCTGACCGGGCGCTGATTGGTGAAGACCAGCATCCGCTGCGGCTCTGCTTCTTTGCAGACCCTGAAGGCAACATTATCGAACTGGTCGAACTTAACAGTTAGACCTGCTGTTCCTGCTTGAACTCACGAATATTCAGCGTGCCGTCGAGTACGTCTTTCAGGCGATCGAGAGACGCCAGTGTTTCTTCATGTGCCTGATGGGCGCGCAGGTCTGCCTCTGACTCGAAGTGTTCAATGGTGATGAACTCTGCCGGGTCATCGGTCCGATAGGTGCGGAACAGGATACAGCCCTTGCGGTTGGCCTCGATATGGCGGCCAAACTCGCCGCTGATACGGGCATAATCTTCTTCGCGGCCTTCTTTGGCGCGCACGGTGACAACCAGTGAAATCATCATTTCCCCCCCAGATTGATTGATGCTCCAGCCTAACGTCATTGCCATTAGCCGCAAATGATTTTCCGGGCATTGGCCTCGCCACCGGTCTGAACGGTCCGGGCGATATGTACGAGGTCTGCCCGGTCCTCCTCGCTTTCAACGGCAATCGAAAACTCTACATGGGTGGCAAGGTCACCCCAGCGGTCCAGCAGTTTCTGCCCGATGGCTTGATGCGTACCGATGACAGCGAATTGTTCCAGCATGTCGTCATTGATCAAAGGCGGCAGGTCATCCCACTGCTGGTTCTTCGACAGAGCCTGTGCTTCTCTCGCCAACGTCTCCAGCCCCAAATGGCTGAAGGCATCTTCATAGGCCGGGGTGGATGCATAAAAGGCAATACGTGCCCGTGCGTCACGTATTTTGGCCGCCAAGATTTCATCATTTGGGGCGGTGGCCACAAGCGGCTTCATACACAGGTCAAAATTCTCCAGACTTCTGCCTGTCTTGACCGCGCCCTCGCGCACTGCGGGGAGCATCACATCTTTGATATAGGATGGCGTGCACACCGGGTGCGGGCGAATGCCATCTGCCACTTCCCCGGCGACACGGGATAATACGGGTTTGACGGCTGCCAGATGAATGGGAATGTCAGGGTGATCAATCGGCCCGGCATCAAACAGCGGTACCATCAGGTTCAGATTGTAATGGTCGCTTTCATAGTCCAGCCGGGTGCCGTTTTGCCAGCAGTCCCACAGGGCGCGGATAGCACCAATATAGTCCCGCACCCAGGGCCCCGGGGCGCGCCAATCCATGCCATAGCGGCGCACAATATGGCCGCGTACCTGGGTGCCCAGGCCCAGCGTAAACCGACCTAGGGACAGCTTTTGGATTGTCCAGGCGGACATGGCCGTTACCGCCGGGCTGCGGGGAAAAGCGATCACCACACCCGTGCCAAGACGCAGGGTCTTCGTCGTTTGGGCTGCCAGCGTCATGATGACGAAGGGGTCGTCTTTTGTTTCCTCTGTAATCAGCCCGCTATAGCCAATGTCTTCCAGCAATTTGGCTTTTTCGCCAATGGTAAACAGGTCCAGCGGTTGTTCCGGTGTGCGCAGGCCGGGGTCCACCTTGCCCAGTGGCAGCAATGTCTCGAGTTTCACAGGCTATGTCCCATCATCGTCGTGTTCTGATCAAACGGTAAATGGGTCGGGCAATCAAGGGTATGAATTTGCGCAACGGCGGCTTGCAAGATGCTTGTGAAAACCGCAACATGGCGACAGGGAATTCAAGACCGCCAGTTCTTGGCGGGGCATGCCAGATAATAGGCCAATTAGTAGGGAAGTATATCCATGGATATGGAACTGACGCAAGAAGATCTCGACTTCCAGATGGAAGTGCGCGCATTCCTGGAAGAAAATCTGACGGATGAATTGCGTGATGCAGGGTGTTTCGCCACGTCGATCTGGATCGACCCGCAATATTCTCTCAAATGGCAGAAGGTACTGAATGAAAAAGGCTGGGCAGCCCCTGGCTGGCCGGTAGAATATGGCGGCACCGGTTGGACGGACATGCAGCGCTATCTCTATTCCATGGAATGTGTGCGGGCGCATGCGCCGCTGGCAGCCCCCATGGGGTTGGGCATGGTGGCCTATTGCATCATGGGGTATGGCACGCAGGAACAGAAAGACCACTACCTGCCGCGCATTCTTTCTGGCGAAGATTATTGGTGCCAGGGCTATTCGGAACCCGGCGCTGGGTCCGACCTTGCGTCACTGAAATTGCAGGCGGTGTCTGATGGCGATGATTATGTCCTCAATGGCTCTAAAATCTGGACGTCGCAGGCCCATTGCGCCAACAAGATCTTCATTCTTGTGCGAACGCGCAATGAAGGCAAACCGCAGACGGGCATTACCTTCCTGCTGATGGATATGGACCTACCGGGTATCGAGGTTGACCCGATTATCAACATTGCCGGCGAGCATGAGCTGAACCAGGTATTCTTTACCGACGTGCGGGTGCCCAAGGCCAACCGGCTGGGTGAAGAGAATGACGGCTGGTCTGTGGCGAAATATCTGCTGGAGTTTGAACGGGGCGGCGGCTCCTCTGCGGGTATTGAAATGTCGCTAGCCAAGGCTAAAGCGATCATGAATGACGTGGCGCCGGATGATGAAGCAGCCCAGTTGAAACTGGCTGCGCTGGAAACACGACTTGAGGCCATCAAGATGACCGAAAAGCTTATTCTGTCTTCGCTGGCAGCAGGTGGTAGCCCCGGTGACAAAGCCTCCATGCTCAAGTCCATTCGGTCGGAGTTGGGGCAGGAAATCTCGCAGTTCTCGCACGAAGTTGCCGGCATCTATGCCTATACGGTGCAGAAGGACGCGCGCCAGCCGGGCACCAATGTGGAACCGTTAGGGCCTGCGGAGTATCTCACGCTCATGCCGAGTTATCTGACGGGGCGGGCATCAACAATCGCTGGTGGTTCTGCAGAAGTGCAGCGCAATATCATCGCTAAAATTATGGGACTTTAGGAAGTTTTCGGGGAAGAAGAATGGAACTCAAAGGGAAACGCATCATCGTTACTGGTTCAGCCCGTGGTATGGGGGCCGCGACCGTGCGCGCCTATGTAAAAGCGGGGGCTGATGTTGTTGGTATGGATGTCATGGACGACATGGGTGCTGAGGTGGCCGCTGAAGCCGATGGCATGGGGCCGGGCTCGGCTTCTTATATGCATGTAGACATTGCTGATCGCGCCAGTGTGGAGGCGAGCTTTGCCGCCGCTGTTGAACAGCTGGGCGGGCTGGATGTGTTGGCACACCCGGCGGCGATCCAGCGGTCATCCAGCGCCAGCGATGTTACCGATGAAGACTGGGACCTGATGTTTGCCGTTAATGTACGCGGCACGATGGTCACCAATCAGGTGGCCGCCCGCTATATGCGTGAAGGTGGCAATGGTGGCTCCATCATCAATTTTGGGTCAATCTCGGGCCAGCGGCCGGAACCCTCAGCGGCGGCCTATTCAGCGGCCAAAGGCGCGGTACATTCCTGGACGCGGACAGCGGCAGGGACATGGGGTGCAGACCGCATCCGGGTGAATGCGATTCTGCCCGCCATGGCAACACCCATGTATATGGAAGCCCGTGAGCGTTCTACCGAAGCGCAGGAGGAGGTTGCCTATTGGCTGAACCGTCATTCCATTGCGTTGGGGGAAGAATATGGCGACCCGGATGAGGATCTGGGCCCGGTCATGGTGTTCTTCGCCTCCGATGCCTCTGGCTTCATCACGGGTCAGATGGTGCCGGTTGATGGCGGCCAGACGAATGTGAAATAGCCGTCGCGGTTGAAGGGGTTAAGAAAGTTCTGATTGCCGGGGCGACCGGATATTTGGGCAAGTTTGCGGTGCAGGCATTCCGCCAGGCAGGCTATGAAACACGGGTGCTCGCCCGCAAGGAAAGCCGGCTTTCAAAACCCGGCCCATTTGCGGCCCCGGCCTTGGGGGCCGACGATTATGATGAATTGTTCATCGGCGAACTGACGGAACCAGAGACCCTTGAAGGCGTGATGGACGGTATCGACATGGTGTTTTCCTGTGTCGGTATCTCCCGCCAGACCGACGGCTTGACCTTTGAGCAGGTGGACTACCAGTGCAACAAAACGCTGGTGGACATGGCTGCAGCCGCAGACGTGAAGCGTTTTGTTTATGTCTCTATGCAGGGGGCAGAAAACATCATGCAACTTGAGATTACCAAAGTGCATGAACGGGTGGTCGATGAGCTAAAGGCCGTGGCAGCAGCGGGCGGCATGGACTACCGCATCGTCCGGCCCTGTGGCTATTTCTCCGACATGGGCGCCCTCTACGACATGGCCAAGCGTGGCCGTATGTGGCTGCTCGGCAAGGGCGAAAACTTGATGAGCCCTATTCATGGTGCCGATTTAGGGCGGGCCTGTGTCACGATTGCTGAAGGTGAGGCGCTGGAAGCAGAAGCCGGTGGGCCGGAAACCATGACCCAGATTGAAGCAGCAGAACTGGCCTTTGATGTGGTGGGCAAGCCGGCAAAATCGTCGGTCGTCCCCATGGGGGTTGCTCGTTTTGGCGTGATGATTATCCGGCTGTTATCGAAGCAGTTCGGTGATTTGGCAGACTTTATCGTCACCGCTGGTGAGATTGATGGCGTCGGCCCGCCTATGGGCACCATGACCCTGCGGGCCTATTTTGAAGAGCTGAAAGCGAACGACCCGGATTTTGCCGAACAGGCCTAGCCAGGCAGTTGCATGTCACTATTGGTGAGGCCCACGACGTCTGAGAGCGTCGGGCCTATCTCGTCGTTCAACACCAGGTCAGCTATGGAATCCTGTTCGGTTTCATCCCGGTTCAGGATCACCAAACGAGCGCCTCTGTCTTTGGCAATCATGGGGAACCCGGCAGCTGGGTAAACCACCAGCGACGAGCCAATGGCAATAAAGAGGTCGCAGGCCAGCGTGGCTTCCTGCGCCCGCAGCATCTCGCGTTCTGGCATGGCCTGCCCAAAGGAAATGGTGGCGGTTTTAACGATGCCGCCGCAATCGCAGCTGGGGACTTCTTCACGTTCCAGCCAGGCCTGCCGCAGGGGTTCAATCTCATAGCGCTTTTCGCAAGACAGGCATTTGGCGTAGGTCGTATTGCCATGTAATTCGATCACCTGATGATCCGGGATGCCGGAATTCTGGTGCAAATTATCGATATTCTGGGTGATCACATGGGTGGCCTTGCCTTGTCGGACCAGCTTGGCAATGGCCATATGCCCGGCATTGGGCATAGCGCCGTCAATGGTGCGGCCTGAGTCGAATTTCATGCGCCAGGCTTCCTTGCGAATTTCGGCAGAGCGCATGAAATCTTCAAAATAGATAGGTTTGTTCTTTTCCCAAAAGCCACCTGGGCTGCGAAAATCCGGAATGCCGGATTCAGTGCTAATCCCCGCGCCGGTGAAGATGACGACCCGGCTGGCCTCTTCGATCATTTCCTTTAATAGGGTGCGGTTCGACATGCTTCTTCATTTCCTGCAACGGGATACTTCCACTTCATTATGAAGTGCTGGCAGGAAGGGTCAATCTATCCCCCAATAAAAAAAGGCCTCGCCACTCATGTGACGAGGCCAAAACCATTGCTGGTTTAAGATGTCTTACTGAGCGATTTCCAAAGAGGAAACTTCACGCAGTTCTTCTACAGTGTCTGCCACGCAGTTGCTGACGGCTTCATTGTAGTTGCCGAAAACCCAGAGGTGGAATTCGGTCTTGCAGGCCAAAACGGCAGCCTTTTCGATTTTGGCTTCGACGCGGATGGTTTCGATGCTTTCCGGGGCAGGAGTGGCCGTGTCGGCGGGTGCAATGCTAGTAGTGCCAAGGGCAGCAGCGCCGGTGACCAGGGAAAGAACAGTTTTACGTAGAGACATGGGAGAACTCCGTTTGGGGTATGGCCCGATGGACCGTTAATAGATGCAGCGTCAACGAGTGAAATATGCCGTTGGTGTCATGCGATTAACGCATATCAGCTATGAAATTGGGGTGTGCTCATCAAGCCTGGGTGACGTCGAATGAGTAAAGTGGCCTCGACCGGTTTTGCAGAATACTGAAACTGTCCTATCTTGAAGTCTTGACGCTGGGGGGAGGGCCATATGGTTACAGACGTTTCATTTCATCACGTTGGCATCACGGTCAGCAATTTAGAGCGGGCGGTGGAGTGGTATCGCACCGCCTTTGGGCTGGAGCCCGGCCTGGTGCTGGAAGTTTCCGGCCCCGGTGGCGAGAAGGTGTTGCGCCTGCCACCGCACGTCCACAAAGTAGCCCTTTTACCGGTGGGTAATTTTGCCATTGAATTGCTGGAATTCACGCCCACCAGACGACAGTTTGACGGCCGACAGGACGATGTCGGTTATGTCTATATCTGTTTTGAGGTCGACGATCTGGACGCTGTCTATGAGCGTATGTCGGCGGCAGGCTACGACTTCCATTCTGAACCCCAGATGGGCGAAGAAGGCCAGATTGCGGGATCCAAATTCTGTGTCATGCGCGATCCGGACGGCAAAACCATCGAATTTATTGAGGCAGGGCCAGGCATGACGTCAAAGGCTCTACACGAATCGGCCAAAAAGGGCGTGTCGCTGGACGACCCGCTGATTATGGACGGTTAGATGGCCTAGGCCCTAAAAGAAGGGATCGTAGGCCCACTGTAAGAGCGCTTGTCGCTGCCGCGGGCGACACCAGATATCACCCGGTTCGCAATTGGCTCTAACTCCGCCAATATGGCGAGGGCCAAAGGCGCGCCAGCGACCAATCTGGAATGAATCCACCCCTGGCAGACGCCTGCCCATGGTAAAACGGCAATACCATTGGAACCAGCCCAGCGGGTCTTCTTGCGTGATCCAGCCCTTGGCCTGCCACTCTGCGCGTGTTTGGCCTGCTGCGACGCGGAAGTGGTTGCAATCGACGTTGAAGCCATTGTTGCTCAACTGCGCCTTTTCAAACCAGCTTGCAGGAAACTCGCTATGGTCCTCACCAAAATAACTTCCTCCGAAGACACCCAATTCGAGCATCTCCTGCGGTGTCAGCTGTGGCTGAAAGTCAGCCTCGGTGAAGTGTTGGTTGGCAGCCTTGATCATGTACCTTCATACGGCACGGTTGCCAAATGGATGACCTAGGACCAGACGTCCTCGCCGTCACGCTCAACCTGGAACAGACGGTGCAGGTCGTGTGACAGAATCTTGTCCACATGCAGCTGCATCATGTGACGGTCGGGTGCATCGAACTTTTCGATCTCGGCTTCCAGAACTTCAGGCGCTGGCGGCTGGCCACCCCCGGCGCGCGTTAGGAAGGCTTCAGTGAACTTGCGCAGCAATTCTGCATCCTGCTTGATCTCGATGGTGCCGCGCAGGGTGACCTGCCGCCCAATACTCTCGGGGTCCCAGATGCAGAAAGAGGCTGCAGGGTTGCGCGACCAGGCGTGGTATTTGGCTCGATTGGTCGTCGACGTCACGGTAATCACACCATCAATCAGCACATAGAGCATGACGGCGGAAACCGGCTTGTTGTCCTTGGTGACCCAGGAAACAACGGCATGGGTGGCCCGGCCGACCAGGTCATTGACGGCGTCATCGTCCAAAGTGAAGGGGGCGATTTCACGGCGTGCAAACCATGCGGGGCGTTCGTTATTGTCACTCACGGTAGTGTCTCCTGTGCAGCTGAGGTGTTGAGGCGGACTTTATCCCCATGCCCGGTAGATAGCAATCGGCGCAACCCCAGCACTTGCAATTGCCTGACGGGAAGGCTTTGATTTTACCCAGACCTGTACACAGCCAGACCAGCACACAGAAAGAGCCTCCCATGTCTGCACCAAAGAGTAGCCTCGAACAGACTGTTAACTTCTTTTCGCCTGAGGAGATGGCGGATCCTGGCGTCTCGATTCATCGCCTGTATGCAGGGGACAGAGTGCACCGGTTCGATGCGTTCGACCCGCCCTTTTTTGTTCTGTCGCGGTTTGAAGATGTGAACCATGTGTTGATGAACCCGACCCGGTTTCTTTCAGGCTATGGCCAGGGGCCCAATTTTATCGAACCAGCAGGCATCGTCTCCGATGCGCCCATGCATACATTCTTTCGTGAACTGGTGCAGGATGATTTCAAACCCGGCGCCATCAAGGCGCTTCGCCCGCGACTGGAAGCTATAGCCGAGGACCTGCTGGATGCTGTTGAAGGGAAGGATGTCTGGGACCTGCATGACGACTATTCTTTCCCGCTGCCAGTCATCATCATCTGTGAGATTTTCGGTATTCCGACCGATGATATTGATCAGTTCAAGATGTGGTCCGACATGTCAGTGGCGGCCCTCTCGGCGCAGGATGGTTCCGCCTATCAGGCCGAGTTGGAACGCATGAGCGCCTACATCCTCTCGCTGGTGCGGGAAAAGCGCACCAATCTGGACGACAACAGCCTGGGCGCGCGGATTGCCCGCGCCCAGCGCGATGGCGTGCCATTGTCGGACGAAGATGCCGTGCGGATCATCACCCAGCTTTTTGTGGCGGGGAATGAGACGACAACATCCTTGATGACGAATCTGATGATGCGCCTCCTGGGGGAGGGTTATCAGTGGGCAGACTATTGCGCAGGCAAGATTGATACGGCCAAGGCGATTAATGAGAGCCTGCGCTATGACCCGCCGCTTCTGGCGATGTTCCGTACAACAGCGGAAGATGAAGAAATTGACGGTGTGACGATCCCGGCCAACACGAAGGTCATGATCCACTATGCCGCCGCCAATCGCGACCCCGATGTTTTTGAAGATTCCCACCAGTTCGATGTACACCGGCCGATCCGCCGTATGCTGTCCTTTGCGTTGGGGGTGCATTTTTGCGTGGGGGCGGAACTGGCGAAGCTGGAAGCAACCGTCATGCTGGAGGCGCTGCGCAAGCGCCACCCCAACCTCAAACTGGCTGGGGAAAGCGAACGCATTGGCCCCTTCCTGTTCTGGGGTCGCAGTAAATTGCCTGTCACAAGCGGGGGCTGATAATCGGGCGTTGCCGCCCGCGTTCACAGCGCCTATACATGCGGCACATTTCAGGCCCGAAGACAGGAGAATGTGATGCGGGACGTAGTAATTTGTGAACCGCGCCGGACAGCCGTTGGCGCTTTTGGTGGCTCCTTCAAGGATACCCCCGTACATGAACTCGCAGCCGCCGTTGTTCGAGACATTGTTGCCCGTACCGGGCTGAACACTGAACTGGTGGATGATATCTTGTTTGCTAATTGCTACCCGACCATGGAAGCCCCTGCGCTGGGTCGTGTTGTTGGGTTGGATGCCGGTCTGCCGATTACAGCAGGTGGTCTGCAGATCGACCGCCGATGTGGCTCAGGCCTGCAGGCGATCATCTATGGTGCCATGCAGGTGGGCTCTGGTGGTTCCGACATGGTCATCGCCGGTGGCTCAGAAACCATGAGCCGCGCACCGTTCTACACGGTCGACAATCGCTTCGGTGTTAAAGGCCCGTCCATCACGCTTGATGATGCCCTGACCCGTGGCCGCATTACGGCGGGTGGTGAAAATTATCCGGTCGCCGGGGGTATGATTGAAACCGCTGAAAACCTGCGGAAAGAATACAGTGTTACCCGTGAAGAGCAGGATGAATTGGCAGCCCGTTCCCACGCCCGCGCCCATGCGGCGATGGAAGATGGCCGCTTCGCCCAAGAAATCGTGCCGGTCACTATCAAGACCCGTAAGGGCGACGTGGTCATCGACACAGACGAACATGTACGCCCCGGCACGACGGCTGAGGCGTTGTCCAACCTCCGGGCTATCCGCAGCAAGATTGACCCCGAATCAACAGTGACTGCGGGGAATGCCTCTGGCCAGAACGATGGCGCAGCAGCCTGTGTTATCACCACCCGCGAGATTGCAGAGCGTGAAGGCCTGAAGCCCATGGCCCGTATGGTGTCGTGGTCCCTTGCGGGTGTTGGCCCGGAAGTGATGGGTATTGGCCCCGTGGCGTCTTCCCAGCAGGCGCTGGAACGGGCAGATCTGTCGCTGGCTGACATGGATTTGATTGAGCTGAACGAGGCTTTTGCTGCCCAGGTGTTGGCCTGCACCAAGGCGCTGGGCCTTGAAGGTGACGACCATGACCGCATCAACGTTAATGGGTCGGGCATTTCCATGGGTCATCCGGTTGGTGCTACCGGTATTCGTATCCTGACGACCATGCTGATGGAGCTGGAACGTCGCGATGCCCGCTATGGTCTGGAAACCATGTGCATTGGCGGTGGCCAGGGTCTGGCCGCCATTTTTGAGCGGATTTAATCGTCCCCTGAACCTTCTGCCGAGGCAGCTTCTGCTGCCTTGGCGGCCATGGCACGGGGGTCGTATTTCCAGTCGCCTTCATAGCGCGGGGCGTATTTTTCGTAGGCCTTCATCATCTCGTCATAGCGATGCTGAATCCACACGACGTTGTAGGCGTGGGAGACAACATAATATTCCCCGGCCAGAATTTGCGGCCAGGCAATGCCGGTATATTCCTCAACATCCATGGGGGCATCGCCTGCCATCTCTGTCATTTCTGACTGCACAAAGCCGGGGCAGATGAAGGAGACGTCGATAAAGTCTGGCGTTTCTTCACGCAGCGCGTCAGACATCGAATGCAGGCCGTGTTTGGCGCTTTCATAGGCGAACATGCCGGGCACAATATTGAAGAAGGCGTTTTCAGAACCGACATTGTATATGGCGGCCGGCGTGCCGCGCTCAATGAAGCGCTTGCCGAATACCGACGCGCCATTCCAAACGCCCATATAATTCACATCCATCAGCTGCTTGATCTGGTCACGGTCGGCATCAATCACGCTGGAGGGTGGAATGAGAATACCCGCATTGTTCATAATGGCATCCGCCCCGCCAAAGCGTTCTTCGGCAAAGTCGGCGAGGGCAACGACCTGGTCATAGTCGGCAACATCACAGACGAAACCAGCAGCTTCTGCCCCGAGGCCTTCAAGCGTGGCGACAGCGGCGTCCAGTTTTTCCTGCCGACGGCCGGCTACAATGACTTTGGCGCCTGCGCCGGCGAACCGCTTGGCAAATGAAAAGCCAATACCTGTTGCGCCGCCGGTAATGACCACGACTTTGCCTTCAAAATTATCCATGTCTTGCTTCCTCTGAATGTCGGCCGTGAATGAATGTGGGCCGCGATGAACGCGGCCCAAAGAGTTAGATGGAGCCCGCCAAATTTGCACCGCCGGAAATACTAATGCATTCGCCGGTGACCCAGTCGGACGCCGGCGAGACGAAGTAAAGCATCGCATTGCCCAAATCTTCGGGGGTGCCTAGGCGTTCGGCGGGCACTTTCATTTCCTTGGCAAAAGCGGGCAGGTCTTCTTCCGTCAACTGCAACGCCTTCATGGAAACTTCAGTTGGGACAAGACCCGGTAACACGGCATTCACGCGAATGCGCGGGGCCAGCTCATAGGCGAAGGATTCTGTCAGCGAGTTCACGCCGCGCTTTGCCGCACTGTAATGGCCGCTGGTCGGGACAATTCTGTCCGCGGCGATGGACGAAACATTCACAATGCGCCCGCCATCTTCCATGACCCGGGCAGCATAGCGGGTGCAGTTCCATACGGCTGTCAGATTGAGGGCGACGGTGGCGTCCCATTCCTCGCGGGGTAGGTCGATCAACGGTGCCTGAATGGGCGAGCCGCCGGCATTGTTGATCAGGATGTCGAGACGGCCCCATTTGTCGATGGCAGCCTGCATCAGATTTTCAATGTCTTCGTCTTTGGTGACATCGGTGGCAACGGCAATAGCTTGGCCACCTTCTTCGCGGATGGCAGCGGCTACCTGTTCAATCTGGGCTTCCCGTCGGCCTGCCAGCACAACGCGTGCCCCCGCACGGGCCAGAACATGGGCGGTGCCTTCGCCAATGCCTGTGCCAGCACCGGTGATGACGGCAACGTCGCCGTCTAGCATGAATTGGTTGTCGGACATGTCTTTCTCCCTGTATCCGATGGCCGCCGGGCCATCAATTCCCCCTGTACAAGCCCATAGACTAGACTGCCAGAACGCCGTCGCCAACCTGTCTACGGCGCTGACGAAAAGAATGGGTTAGCGTTCATCCAAATTTTGTACAGGGAGAAGACTCATGGAGATGAAATCCATCAACGAACAGGTGATCACAGAATTCCGCGCCAATGGCGGCAAGGTCTCGATGTTCGATTATCCGCTCATTATTCTGCACACGATTGGCCGCAAGTCTGGCGATGTGCACCTCGTGCCGTTGGGCCTGTCCCCCAGCGATGATGGCGAGATTTATCTTTACGGTACATTTGTGGGTTCCCAGACCGACCCGGCCTGGGTGCTGAATCTGCGGGCGATCCCGGATATTGATGTTGAGCTGGCAGAAGAAACCTATGCCGCCCATGTCGAGGAAATTCACGGTGAGTTGGCAGAAGCACGTTTGAAGGCGATGGCTCGATTTTCGGACGTCTTTGCCGATTACATCGAGAAGGCCGCGCCGCGTATCATCCCCGTTTTCCGTGTGAACCGCAAATAAGCAACGGCTTTACATGGCGTCAGCCAATGAACATTTGCGACGGATCGCGCGGCATATAGCCGAGCATACAGCGCTCTATCTGCGTGATCCCGAAGCCGCCCATATCTGGGATTCGAGTGTCATTGGTATTCCCGGTCCGGTCAAAACGCTTTTGTTGCATACCACGGGTCGCAAAACAGGGCAGGGCCGGCCCATCGTGTTGCAATATTTCACCCCGGATGACCTCTATGTGGTTGTTGGCTCCAAAGCTGGCGTTGCAGACCATCCGGCGTGGTATCTGAACCTGTTGGACGAGCCGAAATGTCGGTTTCAGGCAGGGGCGTATGGGACAAAGGCAAGGGCGTGCTCCGTAGCGGGCGAAGAGTATGCGCGGCTCTGGCAATATGTCTGCGCAGAGCAGCCGGAATACACGAAATACCAGAAGCGGACCGACCGTCAAATCCCGGTGGTCGTGTTGGAGCCAATTGAAGATTAAGGCTTAGTCGTCGAAGCCAATGAATGTCGCTGCATCGTCGAGTGACTTGCGGCGAGACACCACGGCATTAGCTGGGAAGCTGTCATCCGGGTAGCCCATGGCCACACAGATCATTATCACTTCGTCTTCGGGAATGTTGGCATGCTCGCGCACTACCGGAGACTGCATAATCCCCTGGCTGTTAATCACGCAACCCAGACCGCGTGACCAGGCAGCGTTAACCAGGGCATTGGTCACCGCACCACAGTCATAGGGGGCAACGTCACCGCCGTGCAGCGCCCGGTCATAGGTGACGACAATAGAGACAGGCGCGTCAAACTGGCGGAAACCGCGCAGGACCCAGTCCTGCCGCTTTTCCTTGTCATCGCGGGCGATCTCCATGGCCTCGAATAACTGAATGGCAACCTCTACCTGGCGCTCTCGGTGCACCCCTTCCAGCGCCCCCGACATGCGGAATTCGCGGGAATGGGGTACGCCCGCCAAATTGCGCTCCGTATTGCCCGCACGAATGCGGTCCAGCGGCTCACCGGAGACAACATGGAAGTGCCATGGCTGGGTGTTGAGGGATGATGGCGCCCGCATGGCCATGCGGATGACCTCTTTGATCAGGTCCTTGGGAACAGGCTTGTCCAGATAGCCGCGAATACTGCGGCGTCCCAGTACGACGTCATCATAATCCATTTTTGTCTTTCCGATTTGGCCTAGCTGGCCTTTACCAGCAGCTTGCCAATATTGCCACCATTAAACATGAATTGGAGCGCTTCAGGGTATCGGTCGATCCCTTCAAGCACTTCTTCGTCGGCGATGATGGACCCGTCAGCAACCCAGCCTGCCAGTTCTGCCATGGCCGGGCCAATATGGTCAGGGAAGTGGAAATAGGCATAGCCCTCCATCGTTGCCTGCCGTTCTGCCAACCGCAGATACATGGATGGGCCAGTGACATTGTCCATATCGTCATATTGGGAAATGGCGCCGCAGATTACGACCTTGCCATGCATGGCAATATGGTCCAGCACGGCATCCAGCACCGGGCCGCCGACATTGTCGAAAAAGACATTCACACCGTTTGGCGCCAATTCGCGCAAGCGCTCGGTCACATTTTCGTTCTTGTAATCAATGGCCGCATCAAAACCCAATTTCTCGGTCAGATAGGCGGTCTTCTTGGCACCGCCTACGATGCCGATCACCGTTGCGCCGTCGCGCTTTGCGATTTGGCCTGCGATAGAGCCAACAGCGCCTGCAGCGGCTGAAACAACAAACACATCGCCTGCATTCGGTTTGGCGACACAGCGAATACCGATCCAGGCCGTAATACCGGTTGAGGCACCCAACACGCCGAGATAGGCGCTGGCGGGGGCGATAGATGTATCGATTTTCTCAAGGAGTTCTGTGGGTACGGTTGCCACAGTTTGAGCACCAAGGCCACCGCGTACCGCCTGGCCAACCTCCCAGCCATCGGCAGCTGACTCGATGATGCGGCCAACACCGCCGGCCAGAATGGTCTGGCCCATTTCTACCTGCATGTGGAAGCCCTCACCCCGCAACATGGTACGGGTGCCGGCATCAACAGAGATATAGTCAACGGCAACCCGGACCTGACCATCTGCCAAGGGTGCGAGCTCTTCTGTCTCTACGGAGAAACAATCGGGGGTTGCCTCGCCAACCGGGCGGTTGGCGAGAATAACTTTCGTATTGGTTTGCATGGCGCGTTTAGCCTCGTGCTGAAGGTTTACTCAATATTGTGCCGTTACAGGCGAGCACCCTCACTGCCGATCGGGGCCCAGGCCAACAGGGAGGCATCGTCGGAGAAAGTGTTCTTCACCAGATCAATGCCAAATTCGTCGGCCATTTCCTTGTACTGCATCCAGGACTGCACAGCGGCAATGGGTGTGCCGGGGCCTTCGTCAAATTGCAGCGGGCCGTATACGTTGGCGGTGTAAATCAGATCTTCTTCACCAACGCGTTGGGTGGCTTCGTGGCGCGCACCAGCAGGCTCATAGAACCAGACGCCGGGGCCGTAGCCTTCGGGTGGTCCCGCGCGATAGCCGATATAGCCATTGAGGACCATAAAGTCGGCCGACCCCAGGTGATAATGCGGTCCGGCCACGCCATTATGGCGTACGATCATGGATGAAATGCCGGTTTCCTCGCTAACACGCAGAATTTTCAAGGCCATGCCAGGTACCAGGTCATTTTCCATCCAGGGCACAGCCCGTGTGTCGATAAAGTGTGGGTGGACCGAGCGGCCAACATCTGCTGCAACGCCTTCGGCGGCTACAACGAGCGCCTTGGAATCGCTACCTGCAATGGCGAGCGGCTGCGGTTCACCCTGATAGGCGGGCGGGCGGTCCTGCATACATTCAGCCAGTGTGTTAGGTACCAGTGTGACGCCACGATCCCTGGCGGCGGTAATGATATCCAGGCTGGTCAGTACGCTGTCGACCGACTTGCCATCGTCGTTCAGGAACGCCACGGGGCCGTAGAAATTGGCCAGGAACTCGGTGTCTTCCTCTGCGACCAGACGTTCGATTTTGGCATTGGCAGGCACATAACCCCAGGTGCCGGGTTCCAGTTTGCCGGACATAGGGCCATCCGGGTAAGTCATGGTGCCAGACAGGACTATCATGTCCATGGCACCCAGATAGATCAGGCCGGAAAGTTCAGTGCCGGCATCCAGCTTGATAACGATGGTGAACATGCTGGTTTCCGTACTGGCACGCAGCGGCTTGAATGACATGCCGGGTGCCTGTGGCAGGTTGATCCACGGCAATATGTTGGTATCGATGCCGCCTTCAATGCCATTGGGCCGGAATTCTGGATTGTATCCTGTGCTCATCTTGCTCCCCTCCGAAACATTTGCCGGACCTGCCCGGCTTCCTGAAAATTGGAGCAAAATGTTGGCCTATCGTGGTGGCAAACTCAAGCAGCTTTGCTCATTTGTCCGAACATTTTGGGTCGACAAACTAGTGCTTGCACAGGCATGTATTTCGCGTGACATTGTAAATCATAGAGCCCCCCACGCGCCGACAAATCAGACTGAGCGCACAAGAATGCAGAAGAGGAGTAACTGCATGGCAACCATGATGGAAGACGTGCCCGTTCACTTGCGCGGCAATGGCCGCCCGGAATCAGTGGAACACTCACTGTCAAACCTAACGGTCAAAGGCAGCCTCCCGCCGGAGCTGGACGGTCGTTATATACGTACTGGTGCCAACCCTTTCACCGGGTACAGTGACCACCCCTTCGCCGGAGACGGTATGGTGCATGGCATCCGTATTAGTGATGGCAAGGCCGAATGGTACCGTAACCGGTTTGTTCAGACGCCCTTTATCACCAACCCCGATATCAATGCCGCTGACCCGGCAGTGATGATGGATATGACCATGTCCAAGGCCAACACCCATGTGATGGGCCATGCTGGCAGACTGTTGGTGATGGAAGAGGCACACTTTCCTTATGTGATTGATGGTGACATGAACACGGTTGGCCCGCTGGACTTTGATGGCGTGCTGACAAGTTCCTTCACCGCCCACCCGAAAATTTGCCCGGAAACCGGCGAAATGCTGGCTTTTGGCGCTTCTGTTATCCCGCCGCATTTGCGCTACTACCGCATTTCTGCGGACGGCAAGATGGTGCATGTCGAGGACATCGCCATCGGCGGTCCGGTGATGATGCATGACTTCAACATCACGCGGAATCATGTGATCTTTATGGACCTGCCAGCGGTGTTCGACATGCAAAAGGCCATGACCGGTGACGGCATGCCCATCGGTTGGGATGAAAATTATCCGTCGCGTTTCGGCGTCATGCCGCGCGACGGCAACGACTCACAGGTCAAATGGTTCGAGCTGAACCCCTGCTATGTCTTCCACCCGATGAATTCTTACGAGGAAGGCGACAAGATCATTCTGGATGTGCTGCGCTATGACTATGTCTGGCGGGATTCCGCCATCGATATGCCGCCGGCAGCGCTGTGGCGCTTTACGCTGGACCTGACAACTGGTCAGTCCCACGAGCAGCAGCTTGATGATGTTGCCACCGAGTTCCCGCGCGTTGCGGAAAGCCTGGTTGGTCTCAAGCATCGCTATGGCTATGCCATGCGCCTTGATGATCGTGATCAGATTGGTGACTCAATCAGCTCTCGCGGTGGCATCCGTAAATATGATTGCGAAACCGGCGCAACAGCCGACATCGATTACGGCCCAGGCCGAACAGGCGGCGAACCCGTTTTTGTACCCTCTGCCAATTCCAAGGCGGAAGATGACGGGTATCTGATGACCTATGTCTATGACGAAAACAAGGACGCCAGTGAGTTCGTGATTATGGATGCAGCGTCTATGGATAACGAACCCATTGCGACGGTCGACCTGCCTCGCATTCCCAATGGCTTCCACGGCAGTTGGACGGACAGTTCCGTCGCAGACTAGGACAAGTGCCATTGCGCTCAAGAAAACGGGGGCCTGTTGGCCCCCGTATTTTTTTGGTGCTGATTTAGACGTCTAAAAAAAGACGTAGGACCTTACCACCACATTCTTCCGGCAGGGTGCATCCATCGGCACCGTCGGATCGATGCAGGCGGTATGGAACGAATAGCGCGACACAGACCCGTCGGTGATGGAGTCATAGCATTTCAGCATGGAGACTTCGTTCGGTTGTTGGCGCGGTAACCAGTACCATTCATGGTCTGGCCGGTTGGTAAAGCGCGTGGTCTCACCCACCCGGTCATCATAGATGCGGTAATTGTTGATATAGGGCTGGGTCGCAAAAGACGGCCAGGCACACAGCACAAAGGGGAATTGTTCCACCGTTTCCATGGGCTTGGCGAGGTTGATCGACATGAAGCGGCGCGACATTTTTTCGTCGGCTTCCGCCTCCGTATAGGTCTGGGTACGGCCAAAATTGCGCAAATTCTTCGTCAGCAACTCGCGGCACCGAACCCGGCCGCTATTGTCGTTCAAATCATTGTGCACAAGGTTGGCATAGTTCGCATTGACGCCGGGGTTTTTGGCGTCCTGGTCCTCGGTCCGATCACCTTCATAGTCTTTATCGAAGACATCGTGATTATAGACCAGAGCATCTGTCGCGCCGGGGAAGAAGTCGAGCAGCAGTTGTTCAATTTCCGGGTAGAAGACGCGTTCTACCTCGGCTGAGTCGTAGAAATTCTGGCATTTCGAATCCATATGCGCCAGTGACACGCCCAGCTTGTCCATGCATTCCGGCGTCTCTGGTGAAAGACCGGGGTAATATTCCTCGATACGGCGGGCATCGCGCATCACATGGGGGAAATACAGGTTTCGCCGCATGGTGTGCTTTTCTTCCTGGCGCAGCATGTCGGCTTCTGCCTTGCGTGCCGGGTCTTTCCAAAGGGCATTTGAGGTCACAACGGAATAGGTGGGGTTTTCGTAGACCGTATAGGGCAGGGGCAATGCCAAGCCACCTTCAGGGGCTTCAATATTGTTCTCGCGAATATAGTCGACGCATTCGTCGAAGCTCTTGAAACCCAGCCCCCATTCGGTCTCAATCGGGCCCGGAGGTGCGTTTTCGATCTTCTCAAACACACGCTGCCCTTCTCCAGTAGCAACCTGTGCAATGGCATCTTCCAGCGCTAATGTGGTGCCGGCATCACCATCCTTTTCGAACGCCATGTAGGACAGCCCGCCATGGGCCGCCACGGGTTCGGGCTGGCCTGCTGTCAGCTCTAGCGTCGGGACGTAGGGGATCGATACAGTCTCTTCATTTTCAGTCTCGTTGATCTGATCCATGACCTACTCTCCATCAAAACTGGGCTATGCTTGCATATCGGCTGTGGTAACGCCAGTGGCCCCGGTTTAGTCTAATGACCAAACAAGGGGGAAAATCCATGAAACTGATACGGGTTTACAACGACGCCGATGGCGAGTCGCACATCGACGATGTTGAGATTGAACTGAACAATGAGGGTGCCTCTGGCCGTGCCTCGGATATGTGGGAAGTGGAAGGCATTATATTCCGGGAGATCATCCCCGGTGGCAGTGCCGACTGGCACCCGGCCCCAAGGCGGCAATTGGCGATTAACCTTTCCGGGGAAGCAGAAATTCAGACGACAGATGGCTCTAAACGCCATGTTGGACCGGGGCAGATTTTCCTGGTCGAAGACACCGAGGGTAAAGGGCACCTGAACACCTGGCTTGATGAGCAGGTGCATGAATTTGTGTTCCTGCCCTTGAAATAGAGCACTGACCAGTAATCGAAGGGAGGGTTAGATGGCCTATGTCCTGAATGAATTGGCGCCAAACATTCCGGCACGCCTGGCAGAACAGGGTTGGCTTGACCCTGGCTGGATATGATGAAGTCACTCTTGAGAGTTTGGTCGAGAGAACAGTGGCTGTTGCTGAAGCCCTGGCCCAATAGCGGCGTTACTTGATCTGCGAGGCGCGGGTGATGATCTTGTCGCCCAGCTTGGCCCGCACCTTGTCGACGGCGCGTTCAACATCGGCTTTTCTGGATGCCATGTCATCCTCCAGCAAGGTTGGCTGGTCGGCCCGTTCGGGCGAGGTGATATCGGCGACACCCACGCCCAGCAATCGAAAGGCGCGACCATCAGCCTCCTTCATCAACAAGGGTTTTGCAGCCTCATAGATGGTATTGGCCAATTGGGTTGGTTCTGGCAATTTACGATTACGTGTCAGGGTCTGATGGTCGGCACGCTTGAGTTTCAGCACCACTGTATGCCCTGCGTGGTCGCCCGCTTTCAGCCGTTTCGAAACTTTTTCACAGAGTGGCCAAAGCCTGCGGGCCAGTTCATCGCGGTCGCGAATATCGGTGCTGAAGGTGGTCTCTGATGACAGGCTTTTGGCTTGCCGACTGGTGGTTACTTTGCGGCTATCTTCCCCCTGCGCAAAGCGCGCCAGCCGAATGCCAGACTTGCCATAGCGTTTCATCAATTCCAGCTCGTCAAACTGGCGGAGTGCGCCAATGGTCGTCAAGCCGTCATCAAACAGGCGGCGCACCAGCACGGGGCCAATGCCGCTAATAATGGCGGGGGATTTATTGGCCAGGAAGTCTTTCGCTTCTGCCCGTCCAATGATGGAAAAACCGCGCGGCTTGTTGAGGTCGCTGGCGATCTTGGCCAGGCCCTTATTGTAGGAAAGACCGACCGATACCGTGACGCCGATTTCCTTCTCAATCTCCAGTGTGGCCTTGGCCAACAAGGCAGCGGCCGACAGTTGATGGTAGGTCTCAGTTCCCGCGAGGTCCAGATAGGCTTCATCGACAGAGGCCGGCTCCACCTGCGGTGTCATGGAATGGAATATCTCTCGCATTTCCCGGCTGGCATCCCGATAGGCCTCCATGCGGTGGGGTACGATGATGGCGTCCGGGCAAAGTTTTTTGGCCTGTACCATAGCCATGGCCGAATGCACGCCGAATTTGCGGGTTTCGTAGGAACAGGCAGCAACCACGCCCCGGTTGCTGTCGCCTCCAACAATCACCGGTTTGCCGCGTAGGTCCGGGTTGTCGCGCTGTTCGATGGACGCAAAGAAGGCGTCGCAGTCGATATGCGCCAAAGTCAGGCTATTCAATTCCTTGTGCGCGATGGTGCGTGCCGAGCCGCAAGCCGGGCAGGGCACGTTCGTCTCTGCTTCAAAGCGGTGCAGGCAATCTCGGCATAGGGCATCCATGCCAACAGCATACTACGCAGGTGACTAAACTTCTATCGGCCGCCGCCAAGGAATCAGAGATGAACGGGCAGGTGCCAGCAGGTATGCATTTCGCCCAGACGCAACGATTTAAGCGTTGGCTTGGCCCCTGGTGAAAGCTCAATGTTGGGGAAGGCATCAAGCAACAGGTTAGACGCTGTTACCGCCGTATCCCGGGTAATGGCATAGAGCGATCGGGGTCGGTCTTCTGGCAGGGCCGGGTGTTTCGAGGGTTGCCCAAGCCCCATGGCGATGCCGGAAGCCAAGCCATCTGCACGATAGTGGCCACGTGGTTCGCGTTGGCACAGGTCTGCCCGGTCCACCAGGAAGCGGGCCGGGTCCTTGAACTGCCTTGGGTCTCGGTTGGCCGCTCCGGCCGCGCAATAGAACAGACCGCCAATAGGCAGCAGGCGCCCGAAGCGTTCCACTTCGTGCAGGGTAAAGCGCTTCTTCCACAGGACCGGGGCGGAATGGCGCAAGGTCTCCAGATAGGCAAACTTCATCATCCGCTGGTCTTCTTCGACCTTTTGCCGCTCTTTAGGGTGCGTGAGCAGCAGGAACCACAGATTGGCCAGGGCGCCGTGCAGGGTCTCGTGGTCCATCTCCAACAGCGTCACAACAATGTCTTCGGCGGTGACCGGACCATCTTCAAGGGTCAGTCCTGACATGGCAGAGATCATATCTTCGCCGGGGTCTGGTTGTCGTTGCGCCAGGAGCGGCCGGAACATGTCTGCCAGCGCTGCCATCGCCTGTCGTCCGGCTTTCTCGGCGACGGGGTTCCAGTCGTATCCGCGCTGCATGAGCCAATAGTGTTCCACAAAGCTGGAAAAGTCTTCCCTCGGCAGATCGAGCGCCCTGGTCAGTAACTCCAGTGGCAGCCGTGCGGCGAACGCAGTAGCGAGGTCGGTTTCTCCGGTCGCCTTCATGTCCGCAATCAGTTGTTCTGTGAGGGGCACGACATGCTGGTCATAGGTCTTTTCAATGACCGTCTGCACCGGGATTTCCTGGCGCAGGTCGCGTCCATAGCCGGTCATTCGGTAGAACCATAATTTAGGCCGGGTTTCAAAATTGTAGTCGTCTGTGAAGACGGATGTGACCTGGTCATAGCGGGTTAGCCAATATGCATTGCCCATCCAGTCCCGATAGCAGGGATAGTTTTCCCGTAAGGTTTCAAAGACCGGGTAGGGGTCTCGTACAAATTCCGGTGAAACCAGCTCAATCGGTCGAATTTTTTCGGTCGCTTCATGCACGCGTTCGCGCTGGTAAATCTCGTAGGTACGAAGGTCTGCCTGCGTGCCCATGCGGACATATTCCTTCATGCCGCTGCGTGACAGGCTAGGTTTGGCATTCCCAAGAATGCGGACGGGCGGTCGTCTGTCGGCCATGGTCTAATCCAGATCGTAGTCGATCCAAAGATCGCGCAACTTGTTGATACCAATCGGGGCAAGGCTTTCGCCGTCAATATCCTTAGGCATCATCGATGTATTGATCCGGGCGTTCTTCAGGCGCTTGGCCAGGATTTTCGAGCCAATAACGCCTTCCTGATGCGATATCCAGGCGCCGGGGCACATATGTGGTCCGACGCCGAATGCCATATGGCTGCACTTGCCTTCCTTGTTGTAACCGCTGCGCAGCAATTTGCCGCTATAGAGGTCGTCGCGGAAGATGTCGAAATCATCCGGATTTTTGAAGATGCGCTCATCATGGCTACCGGAGAAATTAACCATTTCGATGAGTGATCCGGCGGGGATTACAACACCATGGATCTCCACATCAAAGGTATTGTGTCGTGGTTGCCCGCCGATGGGGTTGGAGTGCCGCAGGGTTTCATGGAACGCTGCGTCCCAAAGAGCTTCATCTTCAACAACGGCATTGAACTGGTCCGGGTGTTGCAGCAGCGAATACCACATGTTCATGATGGTCCCGCGGGTTGTCTCACCCCCGCCCGCAACAACGAGCGCAATAAGCGCTGTAATTTCTTCGGAACTCAGATAATCGCCATCAACCTGGCTTTCGCACAGTTTGGAGATTATGTCCTTCCCCATTTCATTACCGTCATTGTCGTAGAGGTAAGTCGGGTTCTGCCGCCTTTCTTTGACAATGTCGGCCACATAATCCTGCAGGTGCTGGCGGGCTTCCATACCTTGCTTGTGGGTGTCGGACGCGCCAAGCCCGCCCATGATTGAATCATACCAATAAAAGAAATGTTCACGCGCTTCTTCGGGAAATCCCAATACGTCGCAAACGACACGGACGGGGAATTCATAGGCAAAGGCGCGGCCTAACTCGATGGTCCGTACGCCATCTTTGTCCTGTTTGATGCTGTGATCGAGATTGTCGAAGTCGTCGATCATCTCGGTCGCCAGCCGCTCAATGGCCGGGATGCGGTTTTCGAGCGATTTACCTACAAGATGCTGGCCAAACAGGTTGCGCCGCCGCCGGTGTTCGACGCCGGAAAGCTCGTGGGTGACGTTGCCCAGCACACCGTTGGACGACCCTTTGGGGATCGTGTTGAAGGCAATATCGTCGTAGTAGCATTCCGTCATGTCGTCGTAGCGGGTGACGTAATAGGTGTTATTCAGCTTGTTGAAATAGACGGGGTAGTGGTCGCGCAGAATGCGATAGTAGGGCCAGGGGTTTCGCCTGAATTCGGCTGACATCATGATGCGCGGGTCAAACAAGGGCTTGCCGTTTTCATCGGTGCCCATATCCACATGTTCACCCAAAGGCATGAGCGGAAAATCCCTTAACGCACCCGTGTCGGCGTCGCCGGTCAGTTGTGTTGGATCAATTGCGCGGGCAAAACCCGCCGCAAAACTCCCCGCAATATCTGAATTGGTAGACACAGTTCACTCCCCCCTTAGTTCACTGCTTCCCTCGTTGCGAAACAGTAAATGAGCAGGGCGGGTACTGCAATGTCTTCGCAGTCTTGGAATCATTGAACATGCACGGTTGAATTTATGTGCTTCGGGATCAATACACGGTTATAAGGTCCGCAATATGGTTTGGTGCGTGGCCAAGATCATAAGCTGGATCGGGCCCAAGCACAGTAAATGAGATCCAGGAGCTATTATGGCTAAGCTGAAGATTAACGGACAAAGCATCGAGGTCGATGCTGATGGCAGCACGCCCCTTTTGTGGGCGCTGCGCGAACAAGTTGGACTGACCGGCACGAAATATGGGTGTGGTATTGCTGAATGTGGTGCCTGTACGGTGCATATTGACGGTATGCCCGTCCGGTCGTGCACCTTGCCGATCGACGCGATCAGCGAAGATGAAGAAATCACTACTATTGAAGGCCTCTCAGACGCCGGGGATCACCCGGTGCAGCAGGCCTGGTTGGAACTCGACATCCCGCAATGCGGTTATTGCCAGCCCGGCATGATCATGGCTGTTTCTGGCATGCTCAACGGCAATGAAAACCCGACAGACGAAGATATTGATGCCGAGATCACCAATATCTGCCGTTGTGGCACCTTTGCCCGCGTGCGCAAGGGCATCCACCTCGCGGTGAAGAAAGCTGCAGGGGAGGACGCATAACATGAATGAGATGAGCAAACTTTCCCGACGCGGGTTCATGATTGGCGCAGGCGCTGCGGGCGCAGCTGGTCTTACGATTAGCTATTTTGGTCTGTTTTCGTCCAAGGCTTTGGCTGAAGATGTGCCGACAGGCCAGCCTGAGGTGAATGCCTGGGTTCATATCAATGCCGACGACACGGTCATTATTCGTATCGCCCGCTCGGAAATGGGCCAGGGTACGTTGACGGGTCTGGCCCAGTTGGTCGCAGAAGAACTGCAATGCGATTGGTCCAAGGTCACCACCGAATATCCCACACCGGGCCAGAATCTGGCGCGAGAACGGGTCTGGGGCAGCATGTCCACCGGCGGCAGCCAGGGTATCCGTACCAGCCATGACTATGTCCGCAAGGGCGGTGCTGCGGCTCGGATCATGCTGATTGAGGCGGCCGCTAACGCATGGGGCGTGCCCGTCGACGAATGTTCTGCCGAGAAGAGCATCATTACTCACGAGCCATCTGGTAAAAAGACAACCTATGGCGCTGTGGCTGAAGCAGCCGGCAAATTGGCCCAGCCAATGGACGTGCCCCTTAAGGACCCGGCTGACTGGACCATTGCGGGCCAGCCATTGCCGCGCCTGGACACGGCAGACAAGCTGACGGGCAAGCAGCTTTACGGCTCTGATATGCAGCTCGACGGCATGTTGAATGCTTCCATCCGGGCCTGCCCTATCCGTAACGGCAAGCTCAAGAGCTTTGATGCGGCTGCTGTGCTGTCCATGCCGGGTGTGCGTAACGTTGTTAAGGTTGACGATGTTTCTGTGGCCGTGGTTGCTGACACCTGGTGGCAGGCCAACTCAGCGCTGGACGCCTTGCCAATCGAATGGGAAGGGGGCGACCTCTACAACAGTGCCGACTTTGAGGCTGAGCTGGCAGATGGCGAAACAGCTGAGCAAGCCTTTGTGGGCAATTCAGGTGGTGATGTTGCGGCTGCTCTCGCTTCGGCTGACAAAGTAGTTGAAGCCAATTACCGCATGCCGCATCAGAACCATGCCTGCATGGAGCCCATGAACGCGACAGCGATCTGGACCGAGGAAAGCTGTGAAGTCTGGTGTCCTACCCAGAATGGTGAAGCAGCACTTGCGGCCGCATCTGAGGCTGCAGGTCTGCCGATTGGCCAATGTGATATTCACAAAGTGTTGCTGGGCGGTGGCTTTGGCCGTCGCGGCGGCGGTGACTATGTCTCGCAGGTGATCAATATCGCCAAGCGGATGCCCGGCACGCCGGTCAAGCTGTTGTGGACCCGTGAAGAAGACATGCGCCAGGGTTTCTTCCACCCCACCACCCGTGGTCGCATTCAGGGTGGTCTGGATGCCGAGGGTAACCTGACGGGCATTCACATGCGCATCTCTGGTCAGTCAATTCTGGCAGCCCTGATCCCACAGGCGCTGCAGGACGGTATGGACTTTGCCACCTTCCAGGGCGTGCTGCCCAAGGGTGGTGACGCTCGGCTGGAAGACCATGCACTGGAATATACGTTCGACAATCACCTGTTCGACCACGCCATGCGCAACCCGCCGGTTCGCCCTGGTTTCTGGCGTGGGGTGAACGCCAACCAGAACGCCATTTACCTTGAATGTGCGATGGATGAATTCGCAGTGGCTGCTGGCCGTGACCCGCTGGAATTCCGCTTGGCACATCTGAAAGACAGCCCCAAAATGCAGGCGGTCTTGAAAGCCGTGGCAGAGAAGTCCGGTTGGGGGAATGATGACGGCAGGTCTCGTGGGCTGGCCGTATTCCATTCCTTTGGCAGTTACACTGCCGCCTGTGCGGAAGTAACGGTGAGCGATGATGGCGTATTGAAAATGCACCGGATTGTTGCCGCGACCGATCCTGGTATGGCGGTAAATCCGCAGCAAATTCAGGCACAGGTTGAAGGGTCGTTTGTTTACGGTCTTTCCGCCATGTTGTTTGGCGAGAATTCCTTTGCGGAAGGGATGGTGCAGGAAGAAAACTTTGACACCTTCCCATCCATGCGGATTGCTGACATGCCCGAGGTTGAAACGATTGTGATGCCCTCCGGCGGTTTCTGGGGCGGCGTTGGCGAGCCCACGATTGCTGTGGCAGCGCCTGCCGTGTTGAACGCGATTTATGCAGCCACCGGCAACCGCGTTCGTCATCTGCCGATCAAGGACCAGAACCTGAGAGACGTGTGATCCCGATTACCCGATCTGCTGTTTTGACTGTTTTGCTGTTGGCACTGGGTGCCTGCGGCGAAACAGTGACGGACAATCGGCAATCCGGGCGGGATCAGTTATCAACGGATCGGGCTGCCACGTTGGCGGCGGCCTGTTCTGGTTGCCATGCGCCCGGCGGCACGGCCATTACCGATCTGGGTCAGTTCAGTACAGAGGAAACCAAAGCATCACTTCGCCGCTATCGGTCCGAGGCTGATGGCACGACGGTGATGCACCGCCTTGCCCGTGGTTATTCGGATGCGGACATTGTCATGATTGCTGACTATCTCAGCCAGGATGGGTCGCGCTGATATGGTTTCAACCCCGACACGCAGGACAGTTATTGGCGGCATGGTAGGGCTTGCCGGCCTATCTGCACTGCCGAGTTTTGCCGTCAGCCAAGCCGCTCATGTTGTTGTTGTGGGGGGCGGCTTTGGAGGTGCGACAGCGGCGCGTTTCCTGAAACGGGTGGCTCCGTTGCTGCGGGTGACATTGGTTGAGCCGAACACGACCTATATTTCCTGTCCGATGAGTAATCTGGTTATCAGCGGGGGGCGTGACATCGCACGCCAGCAATTTGGCTATGAAGCCCTGCGCTGTGAAGGCATCACCGTGATCCATGACCTGGCGGACGACATTGATGTGGCGGGGCGAACAGTGACACTCGCCAGCGGCAAAGTGTTGACCTATGACCGGCTGATCCTGTCGCCGGGTATTGATATGCGTTGGAATGCGCTACCGGGCTATGACGCGGCAGCAGCTGAAATCATGCCGCATGCCTGGAAGGCCGGTCTGCAAACCATGCTGCTGCGACAACAGCTGGAAGCCATGGAAGATGGTGGGTTGGTCGTCATGGCTGTGCCGGATTCGCCCTATCGATGTCCACCCGGCCCCTATGAGCGGGCCAGCCTGATTGCGTACTACCTGCAGCAGCACAAGCCCGCATCAAAGCTGTTGATCCTTGATGCGAAGGACCAATTCTCCAAACAGCCGCTATTTCAGGCCGAATGGGCGGCGCGTTACAGCGATGTATTGGAGTGGCGGGGTGCCACAGATGACGGCCGTGTCAGCCGTGTTGACCCGGCTACTATGACGCTGGAGACGGATTTCGACAGTATCAGTGCAGATGTCGCCAATGTCATTCCACCCCAGAAGGCCGGGCAAATCGCGCAGCGGGCGGGCGTGGCAGATGCAACGGGATGGTGCCCGATTGATGCTGTTTCATTCGAGTCACCCTTGCAGCCGGGTATCCATGTGATTGGTGACGCTACCATTGCCGCGCCCATGCCCAAGTCTGCCTTCTCCGCCAATTTGCAGGCCAAAATATGTGCGATTCAGGTAGTGCGCCTATTGGCAGGCGAGGCGCCGGAGCCAACGGTGCTGGTAAATACGTGTTATTCCTATGTTTCACCCGAGGCCGCCATCTCCATTGTTGGGGCCTACAGCAATGAAGGCGGGGCGTTTGCCAATATGCCGGGCGCCGGGGGCTTAAGCCCGCTTGAGGCTTCGGGCGGTGACCGGGAGCGTGAGGCAGCGCAGGCTGCTGACTGGTTCAGCGCCATTACGTCAGAGACATTCCTATGAAGCTGATTGCGGTGTTTATGATGCTGTCATTGGCTGCCTGCTCAGACGGTCCGGTAAGTTTGGTCAATGAGGGTGATATTGTCGGCGATGCGGTTCCCGCTCCATTGACAGATAGCGTTGCTAGCATTGAGGAAGGCCGGGGTATTTTTGTCGAGCGTGACCGGGGTCATTGCATCCTATGCCATCAGGTTGACGGGTTGGACGCGCCCTTCCAAGGCAATGTGGGGCCTGATCTAACGGGACTTGGAGCGCGATTGACGCCGGGGCAGATCAGGCTACGAATTGTCGATGCGTCCCGGCTCAATGTAGATACGGTGATGCCGCCTTACTACAGGGTGCACGGCATGAACCAGGTTGCCAAGGAACAGGCGGGCAAGCCCGTATTAACAGCACTGGAAATTGAGCACCTCGTTGCTTATCTCAGGTCTCTTGAAGGTTGATGTGATGAAGCCAGAACAGCCATCAACAGATATTGACCGCCGTGCCTTTCTTGTTGGGGGCATGGGGCTTGCGGTTGCCTCTTTCTTGCCGCTCAGCACAAAGGCTGCGCCCGCAGATATGCAGGCAGCGGTGAAGGAGCTGTTTGGCGACAGGCCACTGCAGGAGGGTGGCGTCACCATCACCATCCCACCCATTGCGGAGAACGGCTATTCGGTGCCGCTGACGATTGATGTCGACAGTCCGATGACGCCGGAAGACTACGTTAAGAAAATTGCTGTGTTCTCGCCTCGAAACCCGATCCCCAATCTCGTTCAGTTCACCCTGGGACCACGGACAGGTTTGGCGCGCGTATCCACCCGCATCCGGCTTGCTGGCACGCAGAAAATCCTGGTTGTAGCAGAAATGAGTGACGGCACCCTGAAATCAGCGGCGGCAGAGACCATGGTCACCGTTGCAGCCTGTATTATCGGTTAGGGGCAGGATCATGGCAGCTATTCGCATTTCCGCACTGAAGACGGCCAAGGCCGGTGAAATTATCGAGCTGAAGGCATTAATCCGCCACAAAATGGAAACCGGCTTTCGTCGTGGGTCGCGGGGTGAGGCGATCCCGCGTGATATCATCACCCACTTTGTTTGCCTCTATAATGGCGAGGCGGTGTTCGAGGCAGACTTCTTCCCTTCTGTGGCGGCCAACCCTTTCCTGATTTTCTATACACGGGCGACGGAAAGCGGCACGCTGGAATTTCGTTGGACAGACCAGCACGGCACAGTTTCATCACAAACGGCCAACATCTCTGTGGAATCATGAGGCATTTTCGCTGGCCCTTAATCGGTTTGCTGTTGGGTGCGTTAAGCGCCTGCGGTGAGGAACCTGCTTCAGATAGTGTCAGAGAGACGGGGTTGGCGCCTGATACGATTGTTTCTGGCTATGCGTTCCTGACCCCGGAAACACAGAGCGAACAAGATGATGATTTCCTGAACCCCGCCAATCTGTGGGTGGATGAAGGGGGAAAGTTGTTCTTAAGCGAGACAGGTGTCAGCGCAGCTTGTGCGTCCTGCCACGGGGAAGGGGACATGCGTCTGGACGGGGCGGCAACACGGTACCCGACGATTGATCATGCAAGTGGTGAATTGGTGAACCTGGAAGGGCGCATCAATTTGTGCCGCACCCGACATCAGCAGGCTGACCCCTTGGAGTATGAAAGTGAACCGTTGCTGTCGCTGACCACTTACGTGGCCAGCCTGTCGCGGGGGCAGGCCATAAGCACGGCGCTATCCACAGACGAACAAGTTTTCTATGAGGTTGGTAAAACCTACTTCAACACGCGGCGCGGGCAGTTCAATCTGTCTTGCCGTGAATGCCACGACCTTAATTGGGGCAAGCAGCTGCGGGGCGACACGATCAGCCAAGGGCACAGCAACGGCTTCCCCGCCTATCGGTTGGAATGGCAGACCTTGGGGTCGCTGCACCGGCGGTTCCGCGACTGCGACGCAGGCATTCGTGCCGAACCAAGGACGTATGGTTCGGCAGATTATCTGGCGTTGGAGCTATACCTGCGCGTACGGGCACAGGGCTTGCCGATGGAGACCCCTGCCATTCGGCGATAGGTTTTAGCCCAGCAGATGCCGGTTGTCGGCCAGCGCCTTCAAGGTGGCGTGGTGGTCGCTGACAAGGCGTAGCACTACATGGTCAGCGCCTGCGTCCACATAGCCTTTGATAAAGGCCATGACTTCTTCAATTGATCCGCCAAAGCAGGCCATCACCTTCCGCAAGATTTCGGGCGGGGCGCCATAATAATCTGTCATATAGGCGTTGATCGCAGCGTCAGCAGCTTCGCTATCCTCGTCCAGGCAAATGGTCAGATAGATCGCAGTGGTGGATTGCCTGGTGCCATCTTCCGCCAGGCATTCGTTGTAATAGTCGTGCCGTTTGCCAAAAGTTTCGGCGTCTGGCCCAATGGGGAACCACCCGTCAAAATGCTTGGCGGCACGCGCAATGCCAGGCTTGACGCCGGCTGCCAGCCACAGGGGCGGGCCGCCAGCCTGCACCGGCTCGGGTGCCAGCCCGGCGCTGGCGTTTACTGTCCAGCGGCCATTCCACTCAACAGGTTCACCGCGCCAGAGTGTCCGCATCAAATCAACCTGTTCCATCAGGGTGCCGACACGTTTTTCAAAGGGAACACCCATGGCTTCAAATTCTGCACGGAAGCCTGGATTATCCGCGCCAATACCTACGCCGACAATCAGCCGCCCGTCGCTAAGCTGGTCTACGGTTGCCAGCTGCTGCGCCAGCAGCACTGGGTTCCGCATCATGGGCACCAAGACCGCCGTGCCAATCTTTACATCGGGCACTGCCGTGGCCACGCCTGCGAGCATGGTGATGGGGTCATGTCTGGGGCGCGCGAGGACCGAGTCACCAACCCATAGGGAGTCGAAGCCCAGGCCCGCGGCGGTTTGTGCAAGGGCCAAAATGTCGCCTGTGCCATGTTCGCCGCGCATGACGTTTTCGCGAGTAGGTAAAAGATATCCGAGTTGTGCTGTCATGAACCTTCGTCCGAAGATGGGGAGTGTGCTGTTGCTTCTTCATACGATAGTAGAGGCCGGTCGGGCCATAATTCATTCCGTATGGAATGTGCGGAGCTTTCATTCAGAGGTACAAATTCTATAGTGTTGCAGGATGTAAACGTGCCGATAGTTCTCGCACCGAGCTGCAGAGTGCTGTTCAACGAAGTTCAGAGCAGCATGCAATAGAGGAAGAATTGACGACTGCTAAAGCCAGAAGAGAAGCCAATATTCTTGCAACCGCGCGGCTGCTCATTGCCGATAAAGGATATGATGGCGTGACGATGCGGCTACTCGCCGAGAAAAGCGGTGTTGCGCTTAAGACCTTGTATCGGAAGTTCGACAGCAAAGAGCATTTGCTTTCGGTGGCTGTAGAAGATCTGTATCAGTCAGTTTACATGGAAATTGCAGAAAACTCTGGCGGTCAGGGTCTTGATGCTCTGTTTTTAATTGTTGACGCAGTGGCGGCAGCAACCGTGAAATTTGAAAACTATTCCAGGCATGTGGTGTTGCTTACGTTAAGACAGCCACGCAAATCAAAGATCAGGGAAATCAGGCAGTCGGCCTATAGCCAGGCCTTGCAGGAAATAGCCGACCAGGGGGGCTTTGAAGACGGTATCGATCTGGATCAAATAGCCGAAGTTGTGATGCGCGCTGTTCGTTCGGTGACGCTGGAGTGGGCACGCCTAAGTCTCGATAGCGAGCAATTGTCTGACGCCTATCGTTTGCAGGTGGCGCTCTGTTTAGCGGGTATTTCAGTGGGTGAAACACAAGAACGCTTGAAGGATATAATACGGGCTCAAATGCAGTAGCCATTGTGTCAGCTGCATTGGGAAACTGACGAAGAAGCCTATGACTTAGGAAGTCCAAGGCCTTGGAGGTCTAAGGCCTCATTCCAAACCCTAAGCCCTGGGTATCGAAGTTCTAAAATTGATCAGTTCTGTTAGCGGAAGGCTTTCTGTCTTTTGTAGCGCTTTTGCACGCCTGACTCTTGGGGTTTGTGTCAGTTGAAGAATTGATGTGACTGAAAAATGATAACATGTTATACATATTTCGATAACATGTTATACATGTTGCGATGCAGGTTGGCATGAGGGTGCCATCCAAGCGCATGGGAGGCCGAAATAAAGCAATGCGTTGCTTGGCCTCATACATAAATCGGGTCGGTTTTGTCGATCACAACCTATGGGGAGTTATGAGCTATGGGGAGACTTGCTCATATATTGAAGGCTAGGAGTTTGGCGATCAGCGCGGTTGCGGTGTTCAGTGCTTTTTCACTGGCTGTTCCTGCCATGGCGCAGGAAGAAGAAGGGTCGCAGCGTGCCTCGGAAAGAGGCAAGATTGAGACAATTATCACGACCTCAACAAAGCGAGCACAGGCCCAGGCCGCACAGACGGTGCCGGTCGCGGGTACGTTCCTGACCGCGGATATGATTTCTTTGAATCAGTATAATGATTTTCTGGAAATCGCGCGAATGGTCCCGAATGCCAATTTCCGTGAAACCAACACGTTTCCGGGCGTTCAGCGGTTCTGGCTGCGTGATGCAGGTGGCGGCGATATTGCTGACCGAACTGAAAAAGGCCGCAAGGCTGCCGGCTGGTATGGGCTGAGCGAAGAAGAAATATGGTATAAGCGTGTGATGCGCGGGCCCTGGTGGGCGTTCCCGACGGAAAATACCCTTGACAGATGCACCGCCATGTTGCCCAAGCTGTACCATGAACGGATGGCCGATTTTGGCCTCGACTACATGATCCTGTACCCGACGCAGGGCCTTTTCCTGGGTGGCCCCCGGCCCGGTGATCGCGCCATCGCCTGTTATGCCTACAACGAATATGTCGCCGATGGGTATCGGGACTATGCAGATCGCATGACCCCCGTTGCTGCGATCCCCATGGAAACGCCGGAAGAAGCGCTCAAGGAGCTGGAACACGCCCATTCATTGGGGCTCAAAGTCGCCATGATCCCATCCTTTATTCGGCGGCCCGTTCCGGCTACGGCAGAAAAACATGCAGACATGGCCTTCAAAGATACGTGGTTGGATTCCTACGGCATCGACAGCGCCCATGATTACGACCCTGTTTGGGCAAAATGTATTGAGCTCGGGTTTTGTGTTGCTTCCCATTCCGGCGGTATGGGCTTTGATGACCGCAAATCGATCTCCAACTACATGTACAATCACATGGGCCATTTCGCCTCTGCCGGTGAAGTGCTGGCGAAAAGCCTGGTGATGGGGGGCGTGACAACGCGCTTCCCCCAACTGCGCGTGGCGCTGCTGGAAGGAGGCGTGCAAAACGGCGTGCGCCTTTATGCTGACCTGTTCAGCCGTTGGGAAAAACGTAGCCTGCAGGGATTGCAGCGGACCGACCCGGCGAACCTGAATATGGAAGAGGCCCGCCGCTTGTTCGAGACCTATGCCAGCCCGGATGTCGCCAAGACGTTCAACCAGCTGGACGACGCCATGTATGTGAACCCACCTAGCGTGCGGCCTGAAGACATCAATGATTTCGCGGCCATGGACATCGAAATCGAACAAGACCTGCGGAACCGCTTCATTCCTAATTTCTATTTTGGGTGCGAAGCGGACGACCCCATGTCATCCATTGCCTTTGACCGGCGCATCAACCCGCTAGGCGAACAGGTGCGGGCGATCATGAGCTTTGACCTTGGCCATTGGGATGTCACAGATATGGGCCATGCGGCGGCAGAAGCCTATGAACAGGTTGAAAGCGGCCTGTTCACCAAGGAGGACTTCCGTAAATTCGGGTTTGAGAGTTCTGTGCATCTTTATGCAGACAATAACCCGAATTTCTTCAAGGGAACGGCTATGGAAACAGAAGCCGCTGCGGTTTTGACTGCATAGGTCGTCTGCCAGACCCACCCCATTCGCTGAAAAAAGCACCTTAGGCGCAGAATTCGGTTTGCTTCTGCGTTTAATAGTTTGTTTACTATGGTCTTTCGCGAATGAGGGAAGCGTGACTAAGCCGAACAGCGACGGGGTAACACCTGATCAAGAACCTGCGTCTGGAAAGCTGGGCATCCCAAAGCGTTTGCTGCCCTGGCTCATTTTAGCCTGTGGGGCGTTGGTCGCCGGGATATTGATCCTCCTCGGCCCTGATGTGCAACCCCGTGTTGCGGACTCTGTTGCGCCTCTGGTGCGGGTGGCTGAGGTTGACCCCCAGACATATCAGTACAGTGTGCACACACACGGGACGGTCGTGCCGCGCACAGAAAGCAATCTGGTCGTAGAAGTCGACGGTAAAGTTGTCACTATCTCGCCCGCGCTGGTTGCTGGCGGTTTTTTTGCTGCGGGCGATGTACTCCTTGAAATAGAGGCTCTTGACTACCGCACGCGTCTGTCAAAAGCGCGAGCCTTTCTGGACCGCAGCACGAGTGATCTGGACAATGCCCAGAAGAACCACAAACGACAGGAACGATTGCTTGCCCGTGGCGCTGTCAGTGATGCGCATCTTGACGATGCTTTCAATCGGTTGAAGATTGCTGAGGCAACGCTTCAGGAAGCCAAGGCCAATGTGTCACAGGCTGAACGAGACCTGGCCCGTACGAAGATAATGGCCCCCTTTGATGGCCGAGTACGATCAGAGCGGGTAGATGTTGGCCAGTTTGTTCGTCGCGGCGACCAGGTCGGCACGATATATGCCACGGATTATGCCGAGGTCAGATTACCTATCCATGATGATGAACTTGCCTTCCTCGATATCCCGCTATTGCAGCATGAGCAGGAACTGGCAACCTATCCGGATGTGACCCTTTCCGCCAATTTTGCGGGCGACCGTCGCCAGTGGCGAGGTCAGGTGGTGCGTACGGAGGGGGAACTGGATCCTGATACGCGGATGATCCACGTGGTGGCCCGGGTAGCTGAGCCCTACGGCAATACTGAGGGGCAGTCGGGCGAAATAGCACCGCTTTCCATCGGTTTGTTTGTGGACGCAGAAATTCACGGGCGTACAGAGCCCAATGTGACTGTGCTGCCACGAACCGCGCTGAGGGACGATAACCAGCTTCTTATTGTCGATAGTGACAACAAACTGCGCTTCCGAGAAGTTGAGGTGCTGCGCGTCAATGGTAGTAATATCTATGTGGGCAAGGGGATTAACCCGGGCGACCGTGTGTGTCTTTCGGCCATGCAGAGCAGTCAGGAAGGCATGCTTGTAAGGGTTGTTGACGAGGAAGACAGCGTTAGACAACCATCATCTGATACGGCCCTATGAGTGGTCCTATCGCATGGTTTGCCCGTAACCCGATTGCGGCCAATCTGTTACTTGGGTTCATGGTCCTTGCTGGGCTTGTGTCCCTGCCATCCATGCAGCAGAAGTCATTTCCTGACCTTGACCTGAACCTCATTACCGTCTCTGTCCTTTATCTGGGGGCGGCACCTGAAGAGGTAGAAGAAGGTGTTTGCATTCGTGTGGAGGAGGCCCTGGAGGGTATTCAGGGTGTAGAGAAGATCACGTCTGTTGCGACCGAAGGCGTGTGCTCTATCTCTGTAGAGCTGCTTGAAGATGAAGACCCGTCCATCATTCTGGGCGATGTGAAAAACAGGGTCGATGCCATCGACACCTTTCCCAAAGAAACGGAACAGCCGGTTATCACGCTTGTCGCCAATGAAAGTACCGTTCTGGAAATTGCGGTCACCGGTCCTGAGGACGAGCTACAGCTCAAAGCCATTGGCCAACAGGTTCGCGATGAAATAGCTGCGTTACCGGGTGTTACGCAGGTTAACCTGACTAATTCTCGGCCTTATGAAATTTCAATCGAGATCTCCGAAGAATCCCTGCGGCGCTATGGGTTGACCTTTGACCAGGTTGCCAGTGCCATCCGGTCGGGATCGCTCGATCTGCCTGGCGGCACCATAAAAACAGTTGGGGGTGAGATTCTTCTGCGGACCAAAGGGCAGGCCTATCGGGGTCCGGAATTTGAAAGACTGCCGATATTAACGCAACCAGATGGCACCCGGATTTATCTTCGGGACATTGCAACGGTTGTCGATGGGTTCGAAGACACAGACCAGAAAATCTGGTTCGATGGCAAACCAGCATCGCTTATTCGGGTATCGCGCACCGAAAGCCAGGATATCCTCGAGATCGCCGACGCCGTTGGTGAGTATCTGGAAACCGGGACGGATCATTTGCCAGAAGGGGTCAAGTTAACGGTCTGGTCGGATGGCTCACGCTTCCTGCGTGCACGGTTGGATACATTGTTTGACAGTGCGCGGCAGGGCTTCCTGCTGGTGCTGCTTGTTCTGGCGTTGTTCCTCAAGCCGCGGCTGTCCTTCTGGGTCAGTGTTGGGGTGCCGGTGGCGTTCCTGGGGGCAATAGCCCTTGCCAAGGCGCTGGGTCTGTCCGTCGACGGCATTTCCACATTCGGCTTTATTCTGGTGTTGGGGATATTGGTGGACGACGCAGTGGTCGTGGGTGAAAGGGTCTATTCCCTGCAATACCGAACCGGGCGGGCAGAGACCGAAGAGCACTTGCTGGAAGCGTCTGTTGAAGGGACGCGCCAAGTTTCGGTGCCTGTAATCTTCGGCGTTTTGACCACAGCCACGGCTTTTATTCCCATCATGCTTGGCCCTGGCACCATCGGCCAAATTCAAACAGTGATTGCGACGATTGTTCTGTGCTGTCTGCTCTTTTCAATCATTGAGTCGCAGCTCGTGTTGCCATCTCATCTGGGCCACAAGAGAATTTCCAGTTCGACAGGCGAAGTGAGCCTGATGTTGGCGCCTCTGCTGATTATTTTCCTCTGGGAGATATCTTGGGACAGCCGCAGCTTTCTTGGCCTTGCCGTTCTGACCCTGAGTGCGTTTCTGGCCTGGCATCTGAGCGGTGGTTTCGCGCCATTCGCCAAGAAACTTGTTCGAGCGCAGCAGCATTTTTCTGATGGCCTGGAGTGTTTTATCGACGTCCGGTTTCGTGGTTTGGTCAATCGCGCTGTTACGGCACGAGGGGTGACCGTTTCCATCGCCGGAGCAGTCTTTATCATCACGATCGGGGCGGTAGCCGGCGGCCATATGCCGTTCTCGTTTTTCCCTTCGATTCCGTCGGATGCCATTACCGTCCGTCTTACGATGCCCCTTGGAACGCCAGCCTATGTCACGGAGGAGGTCGCCGACACGATAAGGCTGCGGGGTGAAGAACTAAAGGCATCGCTGGACCAAGAATATCCAACAGGACCGCCTGTTACGCATATTCTGACGGCACTGGGAGGTCATCCGGTCAGCAACAGTGGCGGTGGCCCATTTGCCCAGGATGCGGCCCCAACGGGCGGCCATCTTGCCGAGGTGACAATGCAATTGGTGCCGGAAGACCTGCGCGATATCGGCACGTTGGAAATCACTCAACGCTGGCGGGATTCTGTTGGCATGATCCCCGATGTTGTGGAACTCGCTTTCGCGGGTTCCAGCTTCAGTACCGGCGCGGAAATTGACCTGCAGCTTGAAGGGGCTGATCTGGAGGAACTGAGAATTGTCGCGGCCAAATTCCGGCAGAAGCTGACGGAATACCCTGGTGTCGTCGACATTGCGGATTCCTTCCGCGCGGGCAAACGCGAAATTCAGCTCGAAATTCTTCCGGCGGGTGAAGCCCTGGGCGTTAGTCTGGGCATGTTGGCACGGCAGGTGCGGCAGGCCTTTTACGGCGAGGAAGTGCAGCGCGTCCAAAGAGGGCGTGACGACGTACGCGTTATGCTGCGTTACACGGAGTCTGAACGCAAAACGCTGAACTCGTTGGCCTCCATGCGTATTCGCACGGCCGATGGCTCAGAGGTACCCTTTGCCACGGTTGCGCGTGCACATTTGGACCGTGGCTTTTCATCCATTCGGCGCGCAGATGGTCGACGTGTTGTCAACGTGACCGGCGACGTTGACCGCACCATGATTACGGCCAATGAAATCCTTGCAGACTTCAATGTAGGGCCTGCTTTGGAGATCATGCGGGACCATCCCACCGTGAGCTATGGTCTTGAGGGGACACAGCGCGAGCAGAGCGAAACAGTAGAAGCACTGGTGCCGCTTTTTGTCCTCGCCCTGTTTGTCATTTATGCCTTGCTGGCGGTCCCGCTTCGGTCCTATGGCCAGCCGCTGATCATTATGTCGGTCATTCCATTTGCGTTTGTGGGCGCGATCTGGGGGCACATCATCATGAAAATGTTTGGCCGGCTCGATAGCCTCGCCATCATGTCGGTGATGGGCTTCATTGCGGCCTCCGGCGTAGTCATCAATTCAAGCTTGATCCTGGTGGCAGAGATCAATCGTGGACGTGCCAATGGCCTGTCTGTATTTGACGCGACCGTGGAAGCCGCGGTATCGCGGTGCCGCCCGATTTTGCTGACATCGCTGACGACATTTTTCGGCCTTGGGCCTTTGCTGCTCAATCGCAGCGTACAGGCAGGCGTGCTGATCCCTATGGCAACATCGGTCGCCTGGGGTGTGCTCTTGGCAACGGTTGTGACGCTGTTTGTTGTCCCGGCCGGTTATCTTGTGCTGGAAGATATCAAGAAGCGCGGTAGCCTGCCCTCTGCCTTCGCAAAAGACTGAGGCGAATATACATATGTTGCGCCTACGCGTATTGGCAGGGTAGCGGGACACGGACCATGAAGGGAAAATCTATGTGGCGAAAAACTCTGGTGGCTCTCTTGGTGCTCCTGCCGCTTTCGGCAGTACAGGCGCAGGAACTGGCCTTTACGGCCATCCCGGACCAGGACGAGTCACGGTTGCAGCAGCGCTTCGCTAAAGTTTCCCAATATTTACAGGATGAATTGGGCATCACGGTCCGATATGTGCCGGTCAAGTCATATGCGGCTGCGGTGATGGCATTCAGAAACAATCAGGTCCAACTGGCCTGGTTTGGGGGCCTTTCTGGCGTTCGGGCGCGCATTGCTGTGCCGGGTTCTAAGGCCATCGCGCAGGGTGAAGAAGACCCCGATTTTGAGACATATTTTATCGCCAACACAGCAACCGGCTTACAGCCGGGCGAAGATTTTCCGAAGGCCATTCAAGGCCGTACATTTACGTTTGGCTCCAAGGGATCAACGTTGGGCCGCCTCATGCCCGAATTCTTCATTCGCCAGACTTATGGGCGTAGCCCGGAGGACGTCTTCCGTCGCGTTGGGTTCAGTGGTGACCATTCCCGTACGATTGCGCTGGTGCAGGCCGGTGCCTATGAGGTTGGTGCTGTAAACTTCAAGGTCTGGGAGAAGGAGCTCGCATTGGGGAAAATCGATCCCGAAAAGGTTCAGATCATTTGGACGACACCGCCCTACGCCGATTATCAGTGGACGATCAGAGGCGATATGGATGCCCAGTTTGGTGAGGGTTTTGGCGCGAAGGTGCAGCGTGCGCTATTGGCGCTGGATGATCCGGCGGTTCTGGCTGCTTTCCCCCGCAAGCGGTTTATACCAGCCACAAATGAAGATTATGCACAGATTCTGAGTGTAGGGCGCCAAGTCGGCCTGATCGACTAGGACTGGTGAATTGCTTTCTGGTTAGGCGGCAGTGTCAGCGGTAACGCCGACCCGTGCATACGCCCTGACCCTGCGAGACAGATAGTCTATGCCGATATTCAACGCTGCCGTGACGGCGATCAGCAGCATGGCACGGTCCAGTCTTAGCTCTGAAAAGGCGTTGTCGATGTAAAAGCCAAGCGTTGCCACACCCAGCATGCCGAAAACGGCTGTTTCACGCATGATGACTTCCCACCGATAGAACAGATAGGCCAGAAGCTGCGGGTATGCACGGGGCAGGACCTCGTAAAAATATCTGTCCAATCGTCGCCGGGGTGTGTCGGGGCGCATCGCGAATTGCCCTGTATGGCGGCCGACCAAGTGCCCGATGATGGCCCCATTATGCAGGGCCAGTGCCACGACGGCTGGTAGCATCGAAGGCCCCCAGAATTGCAGGAGCATGAATGCCAACAGATATTCCGGGGTGGAGCGCAGGATGATCAGTCCGGCATTGCCAAGGAAACGCCCGCTGCGGTTTATCAGCAGCGGCGAAATCGCGGGAAAAAGTACAAGGGAAAGAATGCCGGTCAGTGCCAGGGCCAGCATTGTCACCTGAATGGTCGATACGGCGCCTGGTAAAATTTGCAGTGACCACAAATCACCAAGCCACTCCCATAGTCCCAGTAGGGCTGCGCTCAAGGACAGCCCTGAGTCACGGAGGGGCGATGGCACAATGTCTTCTGCAAAAAATCTGAGGACATTGCCCATATCAAACGGATAGGCATTCCAGGGCAGCAGGAAAAGCCCCGCCAGGCAAAGCAGGGGGATGGTCGCAGGGCGGGCCCAATGGCGCACGGATGCAATCAGCAAATAGAAGAGGATGAGAAGGCCTGATACCTCGGGATAACTTCCTTCCAGAAAGGCGCTTTCCAGATGATATCCGAGCGTGGGTAGGCCGACAAAACCGAGGATCGCACTGGAGCGAAGCCCACACTCCAGGCGATAGAGCGCGTAGATCTTGAAATGCGGCCATAGGTCCGGCAGCCGGACATAGAGGTATCGGGATACCCAATCTACGCTGCGGGGAATGACCTGTGCACTCGGAGATGCTGTTTCTTCGGCAATTTCGGCAAAAAGCTTGGCAAAAATTGCCGCATAGGGCACTGCAATGGCTAGCAATCCGGTCAGGGGTGAGGGTCCAAAGAACTGCAGGAAAATCAGCGCCCAGAATAATTCATGGACGGACCGCAGCACGGCGCAGATGACGCGGATGGACCGAGCAAAAAAGGCCGCCGACAACACGAAGCCAATGCAGCCTGCTACCACCACGCCTAAAATGGCAATGCCGATGGTTTAGGCCAGCGTGGTCGTCAGTTCCGCCCCGGCGGGAAAGCTGGGTGCCAGCAGCCCGGCACCAAAACGCAGAACCTCGCTCCAGGGGTCGGTCGCAATCACCTCCAGGTCTGACAGCGGTATCAGCACCAGGGCTACTGCCAACAGCCCTAGGCCGACCAGGGTCGGGCGAGAAAGCGGTGGGCGCATCATGCAGGGGTTGCGGTGCGGTAGAGCGCCGCCAAGTCCCGATCAGACAGGTCGCCGGGCGGTGCATCAAATTCAACCTTCCCGTCTTTTAACCCGATCACTCGGTCGACGTATCGACAGGCAGCGGCGACATCGTGAAGAGCCATGATGCAGGTCTTGCAGGATGCGACGAGCAGAGACAGCATCCGTTCTGCCTGGCGTTCGTCCAGGGCCGAGCAGGGTTCATCTGCAATAAGTACATCAGCGCCCCGGTAGAGAGCACGCCCGATGGCGACGCGCTGTCGCTGTCCGCCAGACAGCTGTGTTGGCCGCTGAAATATCTTATCTTCCAGCTCAAGCTCTTCGAGGAGGGCGCGCACTGCAGCGACCTGAGGCCTTGCAGGTTGAACAAGGTTCCGGAGGTTGCTGAGGAACGGCTGGGTATCCAGCAGGCCCATATAGACGTTATGGAAAATAGATAAATTATCTGCCAGGCCCAGCAGTTGGGGGATCAGGACGGCATGATTCTGACTGTCATTATAGATGTGGTTGAGGAGCGTTGATTTGCCCGCACCGCTTTCACAGATGATTGCAATTTTTTCGCCGGGGAAAATCTCCAGATTAAGACCGGACAATATGGGGCGGTCCTCGCCATATCCGATCGATCTGTCCTCAAGACGGATAACAGGCCTATCCGCAACCTCACCTGTCTCTATCAATTCTTTCCACCCTCAATGTGTTCCTGATGCTGCCGTCAATCGTCTTGTTCCTGAAAGGTACGCGGCGTGCCCGACTTTCTCAAGGCGCACAATTGGTGGTTTGACAGCACCTTGTTTTCCATGGGGATGGGTTAGGCAATCAGCTTTCTGACGTCTTTCGCGGGAGGGGCGCCAGGAAAGAGCATGATCACAGCTTCATCAAAGCCGGCAGCTTTGTATCGCTCAAATTTTTCCTTCAACTCACCAAGGTCGGTATCACTATCCAACACGATGGTTGAGACGATAGATTTGGTGCCGCCTGCCCGGGCATATCTTGCTGCTGCATCTTCCAGTTCTTCCATGGAGCGATAATGGGCTGAGGCAATTCATCCATCATAGTTTTTGGCGGCATTTTCTACCCCGGCACCCCATGTACCCAGCAGAAGCCGGGGCGAGGTGTTGAGTTGTCGCCATGGTTTCAACTGCCCGGCGAGTGCCTCGTTGTTGTAGAGGTCGCGAAACATGTCTGCCATTGTGTTGAGTGTCTTGAAGCGTGAGTCGTAATCCTTCCCCATTGCCTCAAAGTCATCTTTGGTTGAGCCCGCGCCGATTCCCAGATTCAGACGGTCCCCGCATATCTGGTGGAGTGAAATAACGCGGTGCGCAATGTCCAGCGGTGTGAAGAGCGGCGCTTGAAGCACGGCGGTCCCCACATCAACTGACGAGGTGGCGGTGGCTGCAACACTCAGCGCAATCAAGGGGTCTGTCAGCATGCCGCTGCGCCCAATTGTATGGGCGGACCAGAGGCTTGCATAACCTTCTGCCTCGAACATTCTCGCCTGGTCTGCCAGGAAGTTAGGGCCATCACCTTTGGAAATTGGTCCTAACAGGGCGCCTAACCGCATGATTTATCCTCCCGCTTTTGGAAAGCCCGACCGTAACACTGCGGGGGGGGGGGTCGGTGCCAATCTTCCGCCAGCCCTGCGGGGAAAACAGGCACCAAAAAACACGTCTCAGGGGCGGAGGCTTCTTTTTCTTGGCTGTAATCTGAAATTTCAGAAAGAAATGATTTTCGGATCATTGTAACGTCGCTAGCATCGTAGCCCGCCACGGAACAAGGAACGAAATAATGACACAAGAATTAAGGTTTGATGGAAGCACGGCAATAGTCACTGGCGCCGGCCAGGGTTTGGGTGCTGCTTATGCCCGGTTGCTGGCGAGCAGGGGTGCGCAGGTTGTTGTAAATGATCTGGGTGACAACGCCGACAAGGTCGTTGCCGAAATAGTTGAAGCAGGTGGACAGGCTGTTACCTGCAAAGTGTCCGTGGCTACCGAAGAGGGCGTCCAGCAGATATTCGACACGGCGATGGAGACTTATGGCCGCATCGATATCCTGATCAACAATGCCGGTATTCTCAGGGACCGGTCTCTGAAGAAAATGACGATGCAGGAATATGACGACGTCATGAATGTGCATCTGCGTGGTTCCTTCATGCTGTCGCAGAAGGTCTTCGCCCAGATGGCCGAGCAACAATATGGTCGTGTCGTTATGACGACGTCTGTTGCTGGCTTGTACGGTAATTTTGGCCAGGCCAATTATTCATCAGCCAAAATGGGGCTGGTTGGTCTGGGGAAAACTCTCTCTCAGGAGGGCGCTAGGAATGGTATCCGCGTCAATATCATTGCACCCGGTGCGTTGACGGCAATGACTGAAGGTCTCGTCGCAGAAGGGTCGGAAGCAGAGATGGGCCCCGAGCTTGTAGCCCCCATGGTCGCCTGGCTGTCGCACCCGGATTGCGAAGATAGCGGCAGCATCTATGCAGCATCTGGCGGGCGTCTGTCCAAGGTCTTTGTTGCGCAGACCCAGGGGGTAGCGCTGGGCGCACATACGATTGAAGACGTGGTGGCACACTTGCCGGAAATCAGAGACGAAGCAGGTTATCGCATCCCGGCCCATGCTTTTGATACGCAAGGCTGACGTCGCAATAACAGAACAAAATCAACTGCGCGCCCGGTTACTCTGCACCAATCACCTTTCTGCCATCCTGGACGTAGCTTGTCCGCCTCAGGACCGAAAGAAAGAGGTTCCCGAGTAGTCGCGCGCGCATTTTCATTGGTCGTTTGACCTGAAGGAACAATACCACTCTGGGTTCGTCGCTTTCATTCCAGGCTTCATGTTCGTAGGTCTCATCAAGGATCAACAATTGGCCCGGATCCCATCGCCGTATTTCATCGCCGACGCGTATTTCACATCTTTGAGGACCTTGGGGTACTACCAATCCCAAATGAACATTTATGAGTGCCTTGGTAACGCCGCGATGCGCTGGAATATGTGTGTTGGGTTCGAAGATCGAGAAGAACGCGACGACTACCCCCCGGCAGCTCGGAAATAGCCGCAGCCGTGACAGGACACAATTCACAATTTTTTCGTGCTACGTAGCCATGCGCCCAGAAAAAGAAGCTCTTCCATTTTTCCGGTGGCGCAATCCTGCGATGATCGGGTGAGATGGTGCTCAAAGACGGGATGTCTGCTCTATCCTCAAATACGGCCAGAAACTCATCTCGTATCTGCTCCCATTTATTAGTGAGTAACGCCAACTCAGGAAAGGAGGCCGGGTCTAGAAACGGATCGGTTGGGATCAGTGACTGTGACGCCATAAACTTATTGAGCGGGAAGCGCAGCCGCCTGCCAATGCTGACCAATGGGTGCTTCTTGCTTGGGCGGCCATACTTATCAACTTTCACCAGTAGATCTCCGCAAATCAATTGCCCGCAGTTTACCTATCAGAGAATGTAAAAATCATATTCGAAGTAAGAAAAGTCGCCAATTAGAATTGATTGTGATCAGGAGGTGGAGCCTACCGCTCTGAGTCAAAAGAGGACTAAAACCGGGTTCTAAGTTTGGTGCCAATTGCTGAAGAGGACTGCATCCGGGCCTGGTAGAGACTGTCACCAAAAGTGCCCGGAAAGAGATATAAATCAGTCCTCTACAGGCCCCATAATGGGTCCGTAAAGGCCATTAACCCATTGAATAATTTTAACTATTTTATTTTCTTGAGAGACCTTTAAACAGGTCTGGAAGGGGTGGTGGTGTAGCCAGTCAGGAGCTCAACAGTCTCCGATTGTTTTCCCTGATAATGGCCGAAATACAGGGAAAATATTCAATTTTTCAGGGAACGATCGCCAGGACCCTTGGAATTTACTTTGATGTAGCGCGGTTTGTGAGGCAATTCCCTATGCCTCTGAACAGGGAAATTTATAGACACATCAAGTATACCAATTCCAATAGCAGGGAACGTCTGCTTATGACCCAAAGCAGACCTTAGGAATGTATTTCTTTTGCTGCCCCATGGATGCTCACGGTCAGCCTCGAGTATCAAATGCATGGGCCGGGATGCGCGGTTCAGCGGACGTTGATAATAGGGTAATTTAAGGATATGTCGCTTATTCCTGACCCTGTTATAAAGCGTGTTTCAACCAACCCAAGAACCATTAAGGTATAACCTTCGCTAGACGAGATTGACTTGTCACCATGCGTCCAACAGTGAGTAAAACAGTGTCCGATGTAGACTATAGAATAGACCAGGGTGTTGCATACATTACGCTTAATAGGCCTGATGCATTTAATGCCATGACCCACCAATTGATGACGGAACTTAAGGCCGCATTTGACAATGTTGAAGCCGATGAACAGGTGCGCGTCGTTGTGCTGACAGGAGCAGGCCGCGGTTTTTGCTCTGGCGCAGACCTGTCGGATCGCACCGAGCCGCAAGAAACCGACAACAGACCAGATAACGACGCGCGCCCTCAAGCCAATGCATTTGGTGAAGCGATGCAGGCTATTCATGATTGTACCGTGCCCACTGTGGCCCGGATTAATGGTGCCGCCGCAGGAGGCGGTATGGGTCTGGCGCTTTCATGCGACATAACGGTTGCTGCAAGAAACGCGTTTTTTGTAGCCACCTTCAGCCCTAACCTTGGCATAGCTCCCGATCTCGGCGTTACCTGGGCTTTGCCACGCCGAACCAGTAGAGCGCGTGCGCTTGGCATAGCACTCCTTGGCGATCGAATCAGTGCGGATCAGGCTCTGGAGTGGGGTTTAGTCTGGAGCGTCGTAGACGAGGACCAGCTTGATGCGGAAATAGAAACCGTAACAGCAACATTGAAACGGTCTTCACCGGACGCAATTGTACGCACACGCCAATCTATAGATGCCGCTTTCACCAACAGCTATGCCGATCAGCTTACACTTGAATTCGCTCATCAAGCGGTGCTTATCCCGCGCAATATGGCAGAAGGTGCCCGCGCTTTCTTCGAAAAGCGCACGCCGGTTTTTGATGGCACCCGCTACCGTCCTGACGCCAACAAGTAGGGCAGTGTCCAGCCTATACGTGAGCAATAGATTCGACTATCGTATTCATGTTTGCCAAGTACTGTCTGCAAGGGAAACTTGAAGCCCCGAGCGGATTCCAAGGGGATTAGCATGATAGAAACCAACCTGTATGAAGCAATGCGAACCCAGCGGGCTATAAGGCGGTTGCGCCCGGACCCTATCCCTGACGATGTGCTGCACCGTATCTTTGAGGCCGCAACATATGCCCCGACAGGTGGCAATCGACAAGTGTGGAGAATGATCGCTGTATGGGATACGTCGACCAAGCAACAACTGGGGCGGCTGTACGCGAAACATTGGCTACCCTATGCCGAGAACTTTCGAAAAACTAACCCCGACACCTCGGGTGACGCAGCCGCGGCCATGGAGCGGACATTGGCTGCCGGCGATCACCTGGCAGCAAACCTTGGCAATGTTCCCGTTGTCGTGATCGTGTGTTTCGAAGCTTACGGCCTGGCAGTGACAGATGTCGATCAAGGCCGCATTCCCGTTGTTGGGGGCGGTTCTATATATCCTGCTGTGCAAAACCTTATGCTGGCAGCCCGTGCTGAAGGAGTCGGCTGTGTCCTTACCACCCTGCTCTGCATGTCCGAACCTGAAGTGAAAAAGCTCCTGAACATCCCCGAAGATTGGGCGACAGCAGCAATGGTGCCTTTGGGATATTCGGTTGGTGTTGGCTATGGCCCAATATCCCGTAAGCCATTCGAAGACCTGTTTTTTCAGGACAGCTGGGGCCAGCCAATTGACGCGGCAGGGGAGCCGCAATAGTGAAAACATCGAATGCCTCACTCGTGATCGACTCTATTCAATCTCTTAAAGAGGAGATCAAATCCCGCTCGCGGGAAATTGAAGATACCAGGCACTTGCCAGCAGACATTTATGCCAGGCTGAAGGCTCTCGGCGTGTTCTATATGACCGTACCGGCCACTCTGGGTGGCGGGGCAGCAACCGCAAGTGAAGTGGTGCGCATCATTGAGGAATTGTCGTCCTTTGATGGTTCGACCGGTTGGAATGCCATGATTCACCTGACATCAGGTGTCAACACCGGGTTGTTGCCAAAAGCTTGTCTGGACCAGTTGTTCGCTAGCACTGACATTCCAGTCATTGCAGGGGCAACAGCGCCAACCGGACGAGGGAGAGAGGTAGATGGCGGAATAGAAGTCACTGGGACCTGGGCTTGGGGTTCGGGAACGCACAATAGTGACTGGATAGCTGGGGGTACGCTGGTTCTCGAGGGAGAAGATGTCCCCAAACTGAGCACAGGAGAACCCCAGGTCCACCTGATGTTCTTTTCCCGTGATCAGGTGAAACTCCACGACAATTGGGATGCTTTTGGCATGCAAGGGACTGGCAGCGGCGACTTTTCAGTCGAAGCCGCTTTCGTGCCTGAAGGCAGATGGATGGTCCTTGGCGCTTCTCCAGCCCTTCAGCCGGGGCCGCTATACCGCTTTCCCTTCTTTTCCCTGTTCGCTGTTTGTGTTTGTGCAACAGCTCTCGGCGTTGCGAGGAGAGCATTAGATGAGTTTGTTGACCTTGCTGCAACCAAGGTGCCAGCTTGGCAAAAAGACACGATTGCCAACAATCCTGTCGTGCGTACAGACTTAGCCAGGGCAGAAGCGGAATTTCTTTCAGCTCGGCACTTTCTCTACGAGACCATTGAAGCGGTATGGGACAGGGTCTCCAGTGGATCACGGCCAGAACTGGAAGACAGACGCCTCCTGCGTCTTGCAGCAGTGCACGTCGCGGAAACCTCAGTCAAAACTGTTCAGACCCTATACACAGCAGCCGGGGGTAGCTCCGTTCACCAAAGCAACCCGCTACAACGCTGCCTTCGTGACGTCAACATTGTGACCCAACACCGCATGGTTGGCGCCGCCAATCTCGAAATTGCCGGTGGCTATAAATTAGGTGATGATCGCAATCTGATCATGTTCTAGTGCCAAAATAATCAACGTTTAAAGGAGGGGTACGATGACCGACGATTTGTTTTCTTTGTCGGGGCGCGTCTGTATGATTACAGGTGCTTCCAGCGGTCTGGGCCGCAGAATAGCTATTTGCCTGGCCGAAGCTGGTGCCGTCGTCGTATTGACCGGTCGTCGACAAGCGCTTTTGAAGGAAGTTGAAAAAGCAATCGCAGACATTGGTGGTCAGGCGCATTCCTATACCCTTGATGTCAATAATCGCACGGCAGTACAGCAGATCATCGATACAATAGAGGAACAGGTTGGTCCAATCTGGTGCCTGGTTAATAATTCTGGTGTGGTGGTTATGAACCGCCCGGAAAATTTCTCTGAAGAACAGTACGATGATGTGCTGGATACCAATTTGAAGGCCCCGTTTCACTTATGCCAAGTCGTCGGTCGAAAAATGATTGCGCGCCACGACGGTGGCCGCATTATCAATATGGCATCCATTGGTGCCCAGACCGAATTGGAAGGCGGCATAACCTACTGCATGTCAAAGGCAGCTTTGGTTACTATGACTAAATGCCTGGCGGTCGAGTGGGCACGATATGGCATCCATGTGAATGCCATCAGTCCTGGCTACATTGAAACGGAGATGACCAGTCAGTATTATGGGTCAGAACAAGGCCAAAAAACCATTGCCGGTTGGCCAGGTAAGCGTATAGGTAAGCCAAAAGATTTGGACGGAATTATTCTCTTACTAGCGTCCAGCGCCAGCGAATTCATGAATGGTTCCATCGTTTCTGTCGACGACGCACAACCATTGGGGTTTTTCGGAAATTCTCGCCAAATATCTTAACGGGTATGACAATCAATTCTGCCTTAAGAGGTTGCATACACGAAATTCTAGCTTGGAACAGACGTCCGCTTTTGGCTAATGGTAGATGCTGCCATCGTTCCAACCGAAAGTAGGCGATTTCCATGAGATTAGGTGTTGGTTGATTTAGTCCAATGTATGCTCCGTTGCGCCCGTTGTGCTCATTGGCGTCTTGTTCTCCGCCAGCTCAGCGGCAGCTTGTGCAAATAGTTCTTCTACTTGCACCTGATATATGGCGGGAAAGTTTGCCGACAATCCCTGCCGCCATAACTGCTCAATATACGGGTTGGTCACGAAGAAGTTTATCGTCCCATCACGCGCGGCAAACCAAAGTTCATCGTTCAGATTGCCATCCGCCCAATTCAGGTAATTCAGCTCCAGATTTTTAAGGGAGACGACAGCGAAAGAACTTAACCTCATAAAGTCTCTCGGTGACCACGTGTCTTGCGGTTGATGGGCGACGACTGTGATCGCGTCGATCAATGCTTCGTCGCCGGCAACCCGCTTTGGTGTTGCAGTCCAATCAGCGGTATTGGCTTGCGCGGCCGTCAGTTGTAATGCCCGAGTATTCTGTGCCAACTGCTTCCCGACAAATACGAGCGACGCCACGACAGCAGCGACACCTACGATCTCGGCGACGAAGTAAATGTCCTGAAGACCCATGATCCCCTCCCTTGAATTGAAGAGGAGAGTTTAACGCATATCAGGCGCCACAGCATAACGTCTGCTTTGGCTAATTGCAGACGGTCCGCCAATGCAACAGCGCTGACCATTACAGCTGAATGCGACGCTTTAGCCTGTCTGAAGGTTGCCGATCTCATGGAATAGCTAGTCACTGACATTACCCGTGTTGCTATTTCAGTCGCCACTAACTTCATGCTTATGTTACAACCCTTGGCATTCAACAGCGCCTTTATTTGTATTATTAATGGTATTTGAGGTTTTGTGGATCAGCAGCCCAATTATCGATAATCAATACATTTCTAGTCGTTTACCTCTATTGATCTGGCGCTTTCTGTTCCGCGTAACCAACGCTGAACAGAATGGATCAGGTGAATGCAACAGCCAGTGATAGCAAAGTCTCAACCGACGGTGTATTTCGACGGCGCCTGCCCGTTGTGTGTGCGTGAAATTCGCTTTTACCGCAGTTGTCGTGGTGCGTCAGATATACAGTGGGTCGATGTTACTGCGGTGAATGCGGATGCGTTTGGGTCAGATTTAACCAGCGGCCAGGCGCTTGCGAGGTTCCATGTACGCAATGAACAAGGTAAACTGATCGCTGGTGCCCGTGCATTTATCGCTATTTGGTCCTGGCTCACAAACCTGAAGTGGCTCGCCACCTTATTTGACAACCGTTTGGGGCACTGGCTTCTGTACCTGGCCTACCGGGCGTTTCTTATGCTGCGCCCCTTTATACCCAGGCGCAATGACCCAGCATGTAACGATAAGAGGTGCGCATGAAAATGTTGCCGTATCAACTGAAGACGGAATTCGGCGAGGAATTTGATATCGAATTCCCGCTGCATGACCAAACTGCCTCCGCGGTAGATGTGGCTCAATTACTGTCGGCAGTCCTTGAGGCTGTCGATAAGGAGTTGAGGCTAATGCGTGACCCATCTAATGGCGATGTGTTGCAAGCCATGGCGATGGCCCTGGCGGTTCGCACACGTATTGTGCCCGTTCCCTTTGATGTTGCCAAAGAACTGGGGCTTGATCTGACGCAGATGTCGCTGAATGCCGTCGGTGTATCTGAAGGCAATTTTCGGACTGTTGGAAACGCCTAAATGCCCACGTAGTGCCAGACTAGCAAGGCCTGTGGGAAATGAGCCACTTGGAGCCGCTTGGCAGTCGTTTGAATGTTGTGGTCTTTGGTGCAACGGGTGGTATCGGCAGGGCGTTTGTTGAGGCGCTGCAGGCTGACCCAGCAGTCGAGAACGTCCTTGCGTGTAGTCGTTCAGTTTTTCATGCTGTTGATGAAAAGGTTGATGTTGCATCCGTCTCATTTGGCGATGAAGACTCTATTATAGCGGCCGCACAATGGCGGCAAGACGAGCCACTGGACTTGGTCATTGTCGCGACAGGGCTGTTGCACAGTGACCAGATGCGGCCAGAGAAATCCTGGCAGGAATTGGATGCCGACAATTTGTTCGAAACCTTCAAGGTCAATACAATTGGCCCGGCCCTTATCGCAAAGCATTTCCTGCCACGTCTCCGAAAAGATGGCCCCAGTGTATTTGCTGCTCTATCCGCTCGTGTTGGCAGCATTTCAGATAATCAGCTTGGCGGTTGGCACGGATACAGGGTGTCTAAGGCGGCGTTAATATGCTGATCAAGTCCTTCGCCATAGAACTGGCGCGACGTAACCGAATGGGTGTTTGTATTGGGCTACACCCCGGCACCGTCGATACGCCGCTCTCATTACCATTTCAGCGCGGCGTTGCGCCTGACAAATTGTTTACACCCGCGCGGGCCGCGCAACAGCTGCTGGATGTCATTGCTGAAAGAACACCGGAGGATTCTGGGGATATATTTGCCTGGGACGGTACGCGCGTGCCGGCCTGATCCTATGGTGAAAACTTCAGGCAAAATGAACCTACCAACCAAAATCTGTGCGGTATGTCAGCGCCCGTTTTCCTGGCGCAAGAAATGTACGCGTCACTGGGGAGAGGTGAAATATTGTTCTAAACGGTGTCGTGGCATGCGCAACGGTAAGGACTGAATGATTTTGTCACATCTACAGTCTTATCTGCATGTTAGGTGATTGCAGGGATACGTGGCTCCAGGTATTGAGAAGTGCCGGGTAAGAGGCGTCTGGATCCGCATTCCGAGGAAGCCTGCGTCACCCATAGTGATGGTGTGCTTGGCGTCCCATTTTTGCTATTAGCGGAAGCCGTGCTTCCGTAGTTTACGGTTGGCAGCTAATCTGCCCCTCTATTTCGCCACTCTGTAACTTGACGTTCAGCTTCTTCGAGCTGTTTTCTGGACATGCTTTCAGCAATAATGCCGCGAAAATGGTGCGCAATTTCAAGCCCATGATCAGCAGCAAGTACGGTCCATTTGTACGCTTCTAAAAGATTGCGCTTAACGCCCTCACCTCTGAAATGCTGGATGCCTAGGAAAAACTGTGCCTCAGCATCGCCTTGGTCCGCAGCCATCCGAAACCACTTGGCAGCTTGGGTTTCATCCTTGTGGACACCTATTTCCCTAGCATACATGAGGCCGAGATAACACCGAGCTTGATGGTCACCTTGCTCAGCCAGGTTCTCAACTGATTTAACCGGGTCAGCCGGGCCGGCGACCCCAGCTGAGTTAGCCAAGTGGATTGTCACAATTAGGATAGCCGCCATGCGAACAAGCATTTGTAAAAATCCCATTACAATCAAGACGCAAGCAAACGTCAACGCCGCCACACACGCCAATTCAAGGAATGTCTGCTTATGGCTATAAGCTGACGTCAACTTTGAGTGGTCTTGGCCGTTTTAGCTTCAGAGATCATATCTCAGGGTGAACCGTAACGAGCAAAGCAGAAGGGTTAATTTTTTGGTAATTGGCCGACATCTGCATAGGTGCCAAATATTACCCAGGGGCGCTGATCTAGCCCTCTAAATGCTGCGTAGCCATGCTAACCAAAGGAGTGAAGCTATGATTGAAAGAAACCTAGGAAACCTGGAGCGCGTGATAAGACTGGCATTGGGGATGATAATTGTTGGTTTGGCCATTTCTGCACCAACTCTCTCCCTGACCGAACTGTTTGTCAGTTTCATTGGACTTACACTGATCCTCAATGGCGCATTCTCCCGTTGTTACGTCTGGTATTTTCTGAAACTCAATACAACCAAGCAGAGGAAGGCCACTCAAGCCTAGTGTGTGTGATGTCCGCTTATGGCTAATTGCAGATCTACATTGGACCAGCTGACGTCAAGCCCAATTTTCTTTATGCTATCTATCGGGTCGATGGGAACTTGGGGCACCAAAGGTGATGAAGCGACAACAACAGGTCGTTGACGCAAATGGCGTCCAATTGTTCTGCGAGCGGATAGGCTCTGGCGAAACAGTTGTCCTGGTTCATGGGGGAGGTGGCGACCGCCGTCATTGGGACGAACAGTTCCAGGCGCTTGCCGCTCATTTTGATGTCATCCGTTACGACCTGCGGGGATACGGGCAATCAAATTTACCTATAGAAGGCCAACCCTATCGCCATCAGGACGACCTTATCGACCTGCTAGATACGCTTGGCGTCACCAGGGCTCATATTGCCGGGTATTCGCTCGGAAGTCAGGTAGTAGTGGACACCTACACGCTCGCCCCTCACCTCTTCCAATCGATCATAACTGCAGGTCCATTTGTGTCAGGACACACTTCATCCGCAGTCGATGATCTATTTGGCGGCTATGCCGCTTGTGGGTCGCTGTTTCGAGAAAAAGGTGCGTTGGCAGCCGGGGATGCATTTCCCAACATCCCTGCCTTTAACCCAAAATACATTGCGGCTGGCGCAAAGGAAAGGGTGGCCGAGGTGGCTCGGGAATATTCCTGGTGGTGGGCTGATCACGAAGACCCGCTTGAACCTTTGGAGCCGCCAGCAACTGAGGTTCTTAAAGACATTCATGTGCCAGTGCTGACCATTACCGCAGAATACGATGCTCGCGCCTGTCTGGAGGTCGCCGATCTTATGGAAGAGCAAATTCCTCAGATTTCCCGTGTCGATATTCCAGGCGCTACTCACTTTATGCTCATAGAACAACCCCGGGTATTCAACAGCGCCATCATAGACTTCATCAAAGGCATTTGAGGGTGTGCTACTTATTCAGCCAACACCTTACCTTCGCTGTCTACTGCACGCCACAGCCAGTATTTCCTACCATTGATGAACACAACCATTTCGTCCAGATGCCAGATCGTATCGGCAGCGGAAAACTCGCATCTACCGGTTCGACGAGGAGAACGAAAAATGCAGCGATTCAAGTCCCCAGGTTCCGCCCAACGTTTTCTCAATCTTCACGCCTCTGTCAATAACTTGTTCAACATTCAACGTCATCTCACCCCACGAGAAACGATGAAGCTTTTCAGAGCCGAAACCATGGATCAATGGAAGCAGCTAGTCGCTGCTGGCTAAATAGAGCGGTTGAATCTATTGTTGTACCTTGTGACCGATTAACGTGACAGTGCCGTTGCGTCTACGATTAGGTCAATTATCCCTCTATTGAAATATTTTGCGCTCCCGACATAAGATAGTAACCGCCAGTTTTGATTGGGTTATATACCTGTTCACCCCTTTATCAGTCTCTTTCCTGGTCTGTCCGCAGGCCGCTTGCTACGAAGCTCAAGTGCAGAAAACCGTGTGGCAAACAAGAAGGCCGCTGAGGTGCTTGTGTATGCCTCTCACTAAGCCTTTGATCATCTCTATATGTTAGGGGAAGTATCCACCACAGAGGCTTTGCGCCACTCTAAGGGGCGAAGAATGGGCCTATAGGCATTGTATATCACCCAGATATGGCTGCATAGAAATCAAAATCAGGTTATTATCATGAACATACCGTCGACGGAGCCGCAAGCTGCATTGTCATTTCCTGCCGGCTTGTTCGGATTGTGGTTAATATCTCAATAAAGTGTGGAGGATTATTTTGCTGAAACTCGAGCACGAATTCTTGTACTCGATATCAATTGACCTTGGCGAAGCCATACCGGTCGGACAGACGCCTAATGGCGTACGTATGATCATGCCTGTCGTTGGAGGCACCTTTAAGGGACCCAAGATGAATGGTCAGGTGTTGAACTCCGGCGCGGACTGGGCACTTCTGAGGCCCGACGGATCATTGGCGCTTGATGTTCGGTGCGCGTTGGAAACGAGTGACGGCGCGAGCATTTATTCGAGCTATGGTGGGAGGATAATTATACCTGAGGTGATCGCTTCGCAATTCAGTGACCCAGACCAAGTCGAAGAAATTGACCCTTCAGATTACTACTTCCGTATCACGCCCTACTACGAAACTAGTTCGGAACGCTATGCGTGGATGAATAATGTGGTGGCAATCGGGGTTGGTAAGCGAACCAGATCAGGGGTCTATTACGACGTCTATGAAATCAAGTAAGTCGCGGAATGGTCTGGACGAAGTATCAGTGGAGGGCATTGTCACGGCGAAGTTGCGCTGTCTTCATTGGCTAAAATTATCTCTTTGAGCACAAACAAAATTGTTAAAGTCAGCCAGGCCAACAGAAGTGCAGTCATTTGTGGTATTCCATTCTTTGTGCCGCATTCAGCGGTCTGCATTTGCCCTAGCGCATGTGTCCCATGGACCCTATTGCCGTAGGATACCTAGACCACGAAAAGGGAGGGGGAGAACTTGGTCGCTCAGTGCAGGGAGGGGTTCCAACACCTCTGAGGCAAAAAGATCCATGAGACAGGCTTGTTACGGTCTGGTTGGGTAATTGGACTGATAAACACAAAGTTCCAGTGTCCTTGCCGCTGATTGTCACCGGTCTGGCAAACGAGCATGACCGGTTGCTGACGGCAGGTTTGTCTCCGGGACCAATTGAAGAGGCAACGACAACTAATTTGGTGCGTCTTCGTGACCCTGACGACAATCTAGTTGTCCTGGCGCAGCCTCAACTGTTGTAGAGTTACACAAGAAGTAGTATCCGCTTTGGTTTACAAGCAAAACTTCCGCTATTTGGCCAATGCAACCTTCTGAGAATAGGGTGCTGAGAGTCCCTTTGCCACGCACCCTCTTTTGTTCCCGAGTTAACACCCACATTCTTTATTGCTGCCGGCAGTGATCCATCCTTTATCTCGGGTGGTAAGAAGACAGGTCTCAGCGCCCTTTGAAAGTGAGTATAGCGCATCCCCCCCTCCCAGCGCTGGTACTCCAAGGCCTAATGTTCGGCCGATCTGAAAAGTCAAAGGGGGTCGAGGCCATCAATTTTAGGAAACCTCTGCCAGGTCGCCTCTCAACCAGAAGACATAGAAACCCACCATGACCGAATTGCTGATAAAATGGCTAACTCTCTCAAAACTTTTCGCTGCTAAGGAAATAAAGCTGGTGCACAAGAAGCTGGTGACCATAGCTGACGACACCAGTCGTCTAAATTGAACGGGTATTATATTCACCAGGTCCCGCGAGCTCATTTACGCACATACGGAGGGTATCTCATGCCAAAAATCGCGATCATAGGTGCAGGCTTTTCCGGGTTGACCTTTGCCAACCTCCTTGTTGGCAAAGCTGACGTTACAGTATTTGAGAAATCCCGTGGAGGGGGTGGGAGACTGTGCACCCGACGTGCTGAACCCTATTTCTTTGATCATGGTGCACCGTTCTTTACAGCGAAAACGCAGCCGTTTAAGGGCTACTTACGTCACATGATCGAAGCCGGAGTTCTGCGTTCCTGGGATGCACACTTTGTGCAGATCGACGGCCAAACTTCTTTGCGAAAATCTGATTCGAGTGCTGGATCTGCATTATACGTCGGCGTGCCGGGTATGAGCGCTATCGCAAAATATCTTGCAGTGAATATGGACGTCAAAACCAATACAAAAATTGTCAAAATCGAGCGGCAGAAAACTTGGCGATTGTGGGATGAAAACGGAGCTGTCTATGGCGAATATGATTGGGTGGTTTCAACAGCACCTGCGCCTCAAACAGCTGAACTTTTTCCTCAACAATTTGCTGAGTATGGCGCATTCAGTTTCGTCAACACCCTTGGGTGCCTTGGGCTGTTGCTTGGCTTCCCTTCTCGTCTCGACCTTGACTTTGATATCGCCCAGATCACCAATGCAGATCTCGCCCTGGCGGTGGTAAATAGCCAAAAGCCGGAGCGCCACGGTGGAACATCCTTAGTCGTCCACTCATCGGAAAAATTTGCCAGAGATAATTTGGAGACTAACAGTGATATTATTTTGCAACATTTGTTGGCTGAGGTAGAGCGCATCCTTGTTTGCGATGCTGAGGTCGCAGAACACAGGGTTCTACACCGCTGGAAATATGCCGGTGCTCCAAAACAAGTTAATGGTCGCGCATTGATCGACCCGAGAATTTGTTTGGGTGCTTGCGGGGATTGGTGTTTTGGTGGCAGTGTCCAAGACGCATTTACATCGGCCCATAGCCTGGCCACTGCGATGCATCCTTTTCTCCGAACATAGACCCAGAGCAGTAATGACATGAAATTTCAACTCGACAAGATTCACCACACGGCCCTTCAAGTGGAAGACATAGACCGGGCAGTATCCTGGTATGTCGATCAATTTGAGTGTCAAGTACAGTATCAAGATGAGAGTTGGGCGATGCTGGCCTTTGCGAACGTGTCGCTAGCACTAGTCCTGCCGGCTGAGCACCCTAACCACGTCGCAGTTACGTGCAGTGATCTCTCACCTTATCGTGAACCGCTACAACACCGGGATGGGACGCGCTCTGTTTATATTCAAGATCCTGACGGTAACAATATTGAACTCCTACAGGTGCCATAGGTTCTGGAGCGGGACATCTCAGTTGCAGTAAGATGTCTTCGCAGGCCAACTCAGAGGCATATACACGCACTTCAGCGGCTTTTTGTTTGTTACAAGCTCAGTATCGCAGCAGGCTGCTTCTAGAGGGATCGAGATAGAGACAAATAAAGAAACGAAAAGGGATATTACCCATTTAAAACGAGTGATTACCGTCTCCTGTATGGGGTGCCAATAAAATTAATTACATAGAATATTTCAATGCTCCTAACGCCTGCTGTAGGCACCACATTTCCGCAGCGCGCCTGTATTTGTTCTGCCTATCGAGACAGCCATGAACGTGGGCGACGGTTCTGGCCGGTTCATCTTTGAGCCTGGTGAGAGCCTGAGTCCAAACCTCATCTCCGGCAAGATTGGCGCTTTCAACGCTATTGCCTCGGCGCAGATTACCAGCGGTGATGTGTTCTATGGCAGCTTCTCCAATGCCTTGATCGGGTAATGGGGTGGTCTGGATATTACGGTCGATCCGTACACCAATAGCACCAAAGGTAAAGTCCGTATTGTTGCCTTGCAGAATGTCGATGTGGCTATCGGCCACGGCCTGGCATTCACTTCTAACAACGACGGAGTATGAGCTTAGGGCGGGTTCGAGTGTGGGGTTTTTGGCACCCCTCAAGCTAGTGCGGTCCGCCCAATCTTTCCTTTGCCGCACTAACAGCCAAAAATACTACTGGGGACGGCTTCATTACGGACCGTCCCCTTTTTTTGTCCGCAGGTTAACATAGAGCTTCCCCGACACAACGTCTGCTATCAGCCAAAAAGCAGACATTAGGTGCTTTTTAGGAAACTATCCGGGAAGATCAGCAGGCGACAGGTTGACGTCTTCCTCAAAGGTTGCCGGATCGCGGGTCACACCGAGCAGGATAGAGTAGCCGGTTGCGCTGTTTTCAGCATGCAATGCACGTTCCGGGACAGAAACGCGACAGCCGGGCTGAACGTCAAGCACCTCGCCGGATTCTACTACCGTCAGGCGAACATAGCCTTTGGTGACATAAAAGATAGAGCTGAAATCGTGCCAGTGGGCACCATTCTCGACAGGGGGCACATCCAATACCAGAAAATATAGCCCGGCCTCTGTCAATTCCGCTTCTATGGCAGCTGGTGACTTGCCTTCACCATTCCTCACTTCAATCATCATGCCTGCCTCCTATCTGTCAGGGATGTTACCCGAAAAGACGCAGATGGGGTAGAAGGTGCGTGCCCGATTCCTGTATTGAGTAATATGCGGAACTTCCGCTCATAGCCATAAACAGACATTGGCGGCAGAGCTGGTTTCAGGCTAATCTTCCCCTTCAATCTAGGGAGGGGAAAGATGAACGCCAATACTGAAGACAACCGGAATAGCCAGGTCATTTTGCGACAAGTGCCGACAGGATTACTTGGTCCTGACGACTTTGAAGTAAGACAGGCTCCTATGCCAACAGCCGGCGATGGTGAAGTTGTCGTCGAAGCACACTATCTGTCACTGGATGCTGCATTGCGGTTAATCGTCCGGGACAGCAAAGACTTTCTCTTCCGGGTGGAGCCGGGCGACCTCGTGCGCAACTCGGTTGCTGGCCGGGTGGTTGAATCTAACAACCCTGATTGGGCGGCGGGTGACTATGTTGTTGCGGCGACGGGCGTGCAGAACTATGGAATTTCTGATGGCAGCGACCTGGAACTTTGTGACATTACCCAAGCACCGTTGTCAGCATGGCTTGGAGGATTCGGTGTTTCAGGGTTAACTGCCTACTTTGCCATTTTCGATGAATGTAAACCGCAACCAGGCCAGACTGTCGTTATCAATGGTGCGGCTGGAGCTGTCGGCACCATGGCGGGACAATTTGCCAAGATGGCTGGTGCGCGTGTGATAGGCATTGCTGGCGGACCTGAAAAATGCAAATGGCTGGTCGACGAACTCGGCTTTGATACAGCGGTCGACTATAAGGACGGCGATCTCTACGAGAAATTGGTGGAGGCAGCGCCTGACCGAATTGACTTCATCTTTGATAATGTTGGTGGCTCGGTTCTGAATGAAAGCCTGCGCTGGATCGCCCTGCGCGGCAAAGTGTTGATGTGTGGTTCAACCTCCCAATATTCCGAAGAGGAAATATCCGGCCCAAGTCAGTATATCTGGCTGGGCACCATGCGCGCATCGATCCAGGGCTATGTAGTCTATGACTATGCAGATCGCTTTGATATCGCGCGCAAGCACATGGCACAATGGCGAGCAGAAGGCCGATTATCGTTTCCGGAACATGTCTATGAAGGAGATGTTCCTGACTTTGGCCAGGCATTTCATGATCTGTATTCAGGTCGGAACAAGGGCAAGATGGTCGTAAAGTTACCCGCCGCAGACACCTAGATGGCGATGAACCAAAAATATAGAGCGGGGTGTCTGTGAATTAAGTCTGCTTATGGTATTGTCACGTTAATGTCCTGAACTCGAACTATGATCAGGATATTGTCGCCGGATGACCAGTATGGTTTTGTCACGTTAATGACCTGATTTTGGTATCTGGTGACTGTAGGGTGGCGTGAAGAATAATATTTCCTATCGTTGCCACCGTTTCCCGCCTGAAATCATTCAATACGCCGTCTGGCTCTACTCGAAGTTCACTCTCAGCTACCGTGACATCGAAGATTTGCTATCCGAGCGTGACCTGGATATTTCATATGAAACAGTCCGTCGGTGGGTGAACAAGTTCGGTACGGACTATGCAAAGCGAATTCGCTCGAACCGGACCGCCGTGGATACAACCTGGCATCTTGACGAAATGGTCGTCGTTATTAGTGGCAGAAAATACTGGCTTTGGCGGGCTGTTGATGGCGAAGGAGAAGTGCTGGAGTTTTTGGTTCAGTCGCGACGCAACCGAAGAGTCGCTCTGCGATTGTTCAGTAAACTTCTTCGAAAACGGAAGATTCAACCTCGTACAATTGTCACTGACAAGCTTCGTTCCTATGGTGCTGCGCTGAAGTCCCTGCAGATCGATGTCGATCATCAGATGGAATCCATCGAAACAATCGTGCAGAAAACTCGCATCTGCCGGTTCGACGAAGAGAACGAAAAATGCAGCGATTCAAATCACCGGGTTGGGCCCAACGGTTTCTCAATCTCCATGCTTCCGTCTACAACCTCTTCAATATCCAACGACATCTCAGAACTCGAAAAACGATGAAACTCTTCAGAGCCCAAGCCATAGATCAATGAAGGAAGGTGATCGCTGCAGACTGAAAAGTGGTGCCAACTTTATAGTTGCGCCTGGCGATCGATTAACGTGACAACACCAGTTCACCTCATTACAAGGCAGGTCAGGCCACACAGCTCCCTGGGCTACAGACCACCAGCGCCACAGGCGATCATCCCGGCCGATCAGCTCTACACAACAGGAGGGTTCCGAGCTGATTGCCCTTCACAAAACACCACCCTAAAGGTTACA
>Ga0181568_10000016_pt1 | contig 150000 bp, 150 predicted proteins | sample 101ome_20_FD_133758 | JGI IMG/M metagenome (GOLD analysis project Ga0181568, IMG submission 133758) | Coastal salt marsh microbial communities from the Groves Creek Marsh, Skidaway Island, Georgia - 101404AT metaG (megahit assembly) | ecosystem: Environmental > Aquatic > Marine > Intertidal...
CGTTGATAGAGCATTGAGAAGTGGCTGGCATGTTGAAAGCCAAATTTTTCGGCGATTTCTATGACGGACGTCTTTTTGGGTGAAGACGTGATCAGGGTGCTGCGGATGAGCTCTAGTTTTTTATTGTTAACGAATTTCATGGGGCTGAGATGAAAAAACTTTGAGAAATTTATTTCAAGAGAGCGCCTGCTAATACCGGTGTAACTAATTAAATCATTCATCGTAATGGTATCGTATATATTTTCATCAATGTATTTAATCGCTCGTTTTATTGAATGTGGAAGAATATGAGTTTGTCCAGTCTTTCTAAGTTCAGGTAAAGGGATCGTAAGCGCTTCAAATAATAAGTTTTCACAATTCCTTTGCATATCGCTCGACTCCATTAATAAATGGTCCCCTTTGTTGGTGGAGTTAATATAGTTAACCAAGCTCGCGATGGCCATAGCGCCGTTTGAAGTCGGGCTGAGCTTTATTTCTTTGCTTTTTGCGGGAAATTTGGAAGATATATTGAAATATTCTTTAAGAGATGTTGGGTCAAGGGTAATAGTTATGGCTTGAGTAAGGCGTTCCCAAGTAACATCGACTTTGCAAGAAGGAGGGATGATAAGAAATTCATTTGGCAATACAGTGACGCCACTGTTATGACTGTAAATTTTTCCCTTAACGGGGCTGAATAAATGATAAGTTGTAAGAGGTTCAGATTGGATTATGGCCTCCATACCCATTGAAACGTTGTGTATGTCGCTACCTGATATGTGTTGGGAAGTGATTAAGGTTTCTTTGATGTTTTTCTTTTTAGCTCTTAACGTATGTTGGTCCATATTATTTACGTTATTGATGTAATCACATATTTTATTTGGAGACCGAGATGATATTAGGTTCTCCCTGATATTATTCGTAGAGCTCATATGGCGACACCGTCTTTAGTGTGAATATTAATGAATAATATACGTTAAGTGATTTGTTAAGCAAAGATTGTAGGTTGGCTTCAAATTGGAAAAAATAATGAATTTTAATTGAATAAATGGCCAGAGATATATTTGCGCAAAATCGATAATTTTGCGCAAATCTGATAACCAGTAGCTGTTTTATTGAATTAGAATTTCCTCCAAATAATAAAAAGGAGATATAAAATGTGTCTCACCGAGGAGAAATTAGCTTTTGAAAAACTAACGACATTCGATAAGGATGAGTGGATAAGAAGGGCGCATATCATTGGTAAAATAGGGGAAGATGTCGCTGCTGAGTCTGATAAGAACTGTCGTGCCAGTAGTCTTCTTATTCAGGCCATTGAAGCGGCACAAATTCCAGATCTCTGGAAACCCAAAATTTATGGCGGTTTAGGTGTTGATTTAAGCTCTTATAATGAAATTATCCGAACGATATCAAGTTATAACGTCACCGCTGGCTGGCTCTCATACTTTTATTCTATTCACGAAGTGTGGGTTGGTTATATGCACCCTGAAGGCCGTGATAAAGTGTTCAATGAGGGTGGCCTAGTTGCCGATGTACTAGCGCCTGTTGGTCAAGTTGAAAAGGTCGGTGATGACTATAAACTATCAGGTCAATGGAATTTCGCTAGCGGTGTTCTGGATAGCACTTGGATCGGCCTTGGTGCTGTCACTCAATTACCCGATGCGGATGCACCTGAGTATTGTATTTTTGTTCTACCCGTTTCTGACTGTGAAATCATTGAGAATTGGGATGTTATGGGCATGCGAGGTACCGGTAGTAACGGTGTTCTTGTTAAAGATATTATCGTGTCCGAACAGATGATACTTCCAGCAGCTCGTGTTTTAGGAACAGGTCAACCTGTCGGCGGGAATTATGATTCCACTGAAGCTATCTACCGGATGCCTTTTTTGCCATTTTTTGCCGGCTTTTTTCCAACAGTTGCGTTAGGGGGTGCCTCGCGCATCGTTGAAGAGTTTAAGTCGTGTACAGAAAATAGAGTTCGGGTTTATCAGGCAAATACCAACGCCACGACGACAAGTTCTCCTCGGGTTTTAGCAGAATTAAAAATGCGTTTATTTGAAATGGAAGGTCTTGTAGATCGATATCAACAACAACTTGCCGATTGGTTAGAGAAAAATCAAGTTGTAAACACTGACGAGGAAAAAGCGATGATGTTCGGGCTACGGGGCGCTATAGCCAAATGTGGTGTTGATATTGCTATTAAAGCTACTCAAGCTCTTGGTGGCACAGTGTTATATAAAGGGCATCCAATAGAATTGTTTACGAGAGACCTTATTGTATTAGGCGCACATTCTAGCCATATTTATGAAGATGCTATGACGACGTATGGGGGAGCACTATTTGGCGGGCCAGCTCACCCAGTATGGTAAATAACAAAATAGATAATCTAAAGAAGAATTAAAAGGAAATATATTATGGCTGTTATTGATCACGATGAATGGGTAAGGCGTGCTGAATTAATTGGTGAGAAAGCATTGCCGATGGTAGCAGAAGCCGAGAGTACAGGTTGCTTCTCACAAGAGTTAAGAGACTATGTCCACCAGTTTGAGATGCATAAAGTGCTGAGGCCCGTTCAGTATGGTGGTTCTGGTATGGGTGCGTTTACATTTTCAGAGATTGTTAGAACCGTTGCCAATTACAATGCGTCTGCAGCATGGCTCGTGTATTTTGTTATTTTACATGAGCAATGGGTGGCTTATTTGGATGAGAGGGGTCGCCAAGAAGTGTATGACAGTGATGGTTTGGTTGGCGATATTTTTATGCCATTGGGTCAAGTTGAATACGTGGAAGGTGGTGTTCGTCTGACAGGACAATGGTCGTTTGGTAGTGGAATATTATGGGATGAATGGATGGGTTTAGGTGCCATTGTCGAAGTACCAGGTGAAGACCCTCAACCTTGTTTGGTGAACGTAAATAAGAAAGATTTTCAAGTGATTGAAGATTGGAACCCGTTTGGTCTTCGGGGTACGGGTAGTCATAGTGTTAAGGTAAAGGATGTGTTTGTACCGTGGCACCAAGTGTTGCCCGTTCTTAAAGCGAAAAATAACGCGGAACCGGTTGGTGGACCTTACTCCGACGAGCCCATTTTTCGTGCACCTTTTATGGCATTCTTTTGTCTCGGTTTTCCGGCGATATCAACGGGTATTGCACAACGTGTAGCGCGTGACTTAAAAGGACGTATGGAAAATAGACAGCGTATTTTATATAACATGAAAGAATCAGAGTCGCCGATAGCACAACGTAATCTTGCTGAAGTGATGGTGAAAGTAGATGCTATAGAAGCATTGAATAAACGATATGTTGACCAGCTTGAGGAGTGGGTTGCTTGTGACACACCTTTAGTGAGCGAGGAAGAGAAAAATAAGATGGGTGCTTGGCGGTCACATATTGGTAAAGAAGCATCAGACGTGGCTTTTCATGCTATGAATTTACTGGGGGCATCGGCAACAGGTAGAGGGGACCCACTTGAAATAGCTGCTCGTGATGCCTTTATGGTGTATATTCATTTGGGCCAAATTTATGAAGATAATATGATGTCTTATGGCCGTACACAATTTGGTTTGTCTGGACATCCTTTACTTTAAACAATCAGAGCTTTTTTTAGTTTTAAAAACGAGAATTTTAAATGAACGCAACACACACAGGTCAAGTGACCTATTCTGCTCCAGTGAGCAAAGGGGTTATTCTACTTAAAATAAAATTGACGGCTCCCAATCGTGTTGAGTTTAAGGCGGGTCAATATTTGGCTGTATTAATACCTGATGCGGAAAAAGTTGCTTACTATTCTATTGCGTCATCCCCTAATCAAAGAAGCGAAATAGAATTGCTAGTTAAAGAAGATAAGCTCGGTGTGGGTGCTAGTTATTTATTTTCTTTGAAGGAAGGTGACGAGGTTCGTATGCAGCTTCCCATGGGTGATGCTTTTTTACGTGAAGACAGTGAACGCAATTTGATTTTTGTAGCAGGTGCCTCGGGAGCCAGTTATATTCGCTCGATGATTCACTTTTTAGATGAATCTAAACAGTTAGAGCATCGTATTATTCATTATTTTTTGGGTTGCCGTGAAGAAGATGAGTTAATGGAGTCGCCTTATATGCATGCCTTGGCTGAAAAATATAAAGGTTTTCACTTTTACCCAGCGCTATCTCACCAAGAAGATTGGGAGGGACATACAGGTTTGGTGACAGATGTTGTGAATAATGTTCTGCCTAATGACATGTCTGAATGGGAGGCATATTCTGCTGGCTCTCCGGCTATGGTGAAAGCGGTTGCCGATTTGCTCATTGATAATAAGAAATTAAACCCAGCCCATTTTTTCTCCGACCTATATACCCCTGAAATATAAAGTTGAGCCAAACAGATTTAAGTTTGAGCGAACCTTATCCTCTTTGTGGATAAAGTTGAGCCAAACAGATTTAAGTTTGAGCGAACCTTATCCTCTTTGTGGATTAAACTCGATGTAATGATTTTATCATTTGATTAAAAACACCCAAGAAAATACGCATTAAATCAGCTCATTTTGTTACTCAGTAGGCTCGTGGCGGATGGCACAAAGATTGCTATCTCTCTGGTTATGACCACGAGTAACAAAAAAATATCGGGTATTGACGGGCAGCGTTATGTTCGAGTCGTCAATGTCGTGCAAGAAAAATATGTTGAGTTTGAATTTTCTATTGAAGATCCGACAATTCATGTTGAGTTGGTCTTGCCTTTCCAGCATTTCAAAAAATTCTGCGATGACAATAACGTAAAGCACTTAAGCCCCGAGCAAGAATCGGCAGTTGAGTACGATAAGCTTAAATGGCGTTTTGGTGCGCCAGGGTTTGATGAAGCAGATAACAAGAAAAATTAAACGTTCAGGAGATAAATAAATGAGTATTGAAATTTCGGCAAAATCCATACAGCCGGTTAGATTGACATACGGTAATTTAGAGGAGCGGTTTGGCGGTAAGAAACCTTCATCCCGCTATCAAGAAGCGGTTTACGATGTTCAGCCAACCGCAAATTTTCAATATCGTCCTCTGTGGGATAAAGATCATGAGCTTTACGATGTGTCAAGGACAGCCATTGTTATGGAAGATTGGTATAGCTTCGCTGATCCGCGCCAATTTTATTATGGTACTTACAATATTGCGCGTTCCAAACAACAGGATGTTGCAGAACATAATTTTGCGTTTGTTGATAAGCGAGATTTGCTTGAAGTGATGCCTGAAGCTGTGAAGCAGGCAGCGCGTGAAATTTTAGTGCCTTTGCGCCACGTCGAATGGGCTGCAAATATGAATAATTGCCAAATAACGGATGAATGTTACGGGGCAAATTTTAGTGCCTTAGCCATGTTTAATGCAATGGACAGGTTGGGTATGGCGCAATATGTAACGCGATTGGGCTTATTGCTTGATGGTAACGAAACAACGTCACTGGACGCGGGGAAAAAAGCCTGGATGGAAGCACCTCATTGGCAACCATTGCGTCACGCTATAGAGGACATGTTTGTTCTTGATGATTGGTTTGAGTTAATGGTTGCGCAAAACTTTGTCTTAGATGGTTTGGTTTTCCCGCTTTTGTACGATCGTTTTGAGAAAAAGTTGACATCAGAAGGGGGGGCGACAATCGCCATGTTAACTGAGTTTATGGATGACTGGTACAAAGAGACAGAGCGCTGGACGAATGCGCTGGCTAAAGTGACGGCAAAAGAATCTAAGGACAATCAAGACCTGCTGTCTTCGTGGGTGACTAAATGGGGTGATCGATTATCAATCGCCATTGAGCCTATTGCCACTAAGGCCTTTGGTGAAAATGGAGTCAATGAACTTGCAGAAGTAAAACAGGCATTGCTGGCGCGTTTGGCTAAGCAAGGTCTTGCCGTTTAAAGGAGAGATAAAAATGTCAGATAAAAAAAATACAGTCTTTTTGATTTTGCAAGATAACGATGATGCAAGGCCGATTATTGAATCAGTTGAACAGGATAATCCTGAAGCAACTATTCAGTATCAACCCGGTATGGTTCGTATGGAAGCGGCTGGCCGATTGGTTGTCAATCGTGAGACTGTTGAAGAGAACTTAGGCCGGGAGTGGGATGTTCAAGAATTACACCTAAATTTAATTTCACTCGCCGGAAATGTTGATGAGGATGATGAAAAATTTGAGTTGGCTTGGAATTAAATAAGTTGCCAAATAAAGACGAGGAGTAGAGAAATGCCAGCAAAAAAACTAAATTTACGTAAGCGTTATGAATTGTTAACACGCGGAATGGGTTGGGAAACAACGCACCAAAAAATGGATGATGTGTTTCCGTATGATTCATTTGAAGGGATTAAAGTCACGGATTGGGATAAATGGGAGGACCCGTTTCGCTTAACGATGGATGCTTACTGGAAATTTCAGGCAGAGAAAGAGAAAAAATTGTATGCCGTGATAGATAGCTTTGCGCAAAATAACGGGCAAACGAATTTAGCCGATGCGAGCTATTTAAGTGCTATTAAATTATTTATTACCGGCGTTACGCCGATTGAATATGCGGCGCATCGTGGTTTTGCTCATTTAGGCCGTCACTTCCGTGGTGATGGCGCGCGTATTGCCTGTCAGATGCAAGCGATTGATGAATTACGCCATCAACAAACACAGGTTCATACTATTAGCCATTACAACAAGCATTTTAACGGTTTGCATGATCCATTCCACCAATTTGATCGTGTGTGGTACTTGTCTGTTCCAAAGGCATTTTCGGAGGACGCTTTGTCGTCCGGCCCGTTTGAATTTATCACCTCCATTTCATTTGCTTTTGAATATGTTCTGACAAATTTATTGTTCGTTCCTTTTATGTCGGGAGCGGCCTACAACGGTGATATGGCGACGGTGACCTTTGGTTTTTCTGCGCAGTCAGATGAGTCTCGTCACATGACGTTGGGGCTTGAAATTATTAAATTTATGTTAGAGCAACATGAAGATAATTTGCCGATTGTGCAACGTTGGATGGACAAGCATTTTTGGCGTGCTTATCGTTTACTCTCCTTAGTGGCTGCCATGCAAGACTATATGTTGACAAACAGTCCTATGTCTTGGAAAGAGGCTTGGGATGTTTACTTTGTTGAAAATGGCGGCGCGCTGTTTGAAGATTTATCCCGTTATGGATTGAAAATGCCTAAATATCATGAATTAGCCACGGCAGAAGCTGATCATATTAGCCATCAAATTTGGTCGGTTTTTTGTTCTTTAGGCAACGCTACCGGATTTCATACATTCCTGCCTACTGAAGAAAAAATGGCTTGGTTGTCTGAAAAGTACCCAGATACATTTGATCAGTATTACCGTCCACGTTTTGAATATTGGCATCAGCAGCAAAAAGACGGCACGTTCGAATTTCAAAAAGGCTTACCGCAACTTTGTCAAGTTTGCCAAATACCAATGATCTTTACTGAAGTGCAAACTGATCCTATGCAAATCAGTTATCGTGTCACTGAACACGGTGGTGATAAATATCATTTCTGTTCTGATGGATGTAAAGATATTTTTGAAAACGAGCCAGAAAAATATGTGCAAGCCTGGCTGCCTGTTCATCAGATTTATCAAGGCAATTGTGGCGGCCCAACATTACCGGATGTCCTTAAGTGGTATAAATTCACACCAGAAGATTGTGGTCATTATATTGGCTCACAAGACCATGCTCGGTGGCAAGAATGGACAGGTGCAGATAGCGAAGCAAAGCAGGCTTAGCGTATAACCAGACTATAAGCGATAAGAGGAGGAGATAAAAAAATGGCCATTATTGCAAAAGACGGATACATAGATCTCGTTAGAGATAGAGTGGAAAATTTTCATGGCAACCAATTGGTGTATGTGGGTTGGGATGATCATTTGTTGTTTTCAGCAGCGCAGGCCTTTCCGTTACCACCAGAAATGCCTTTTCAAGCATTAGTATCGGAAGCGATGGCATCAGTCTTCAACGACCACCCTGATTTTAAAGAAATCGATTGGGCAAACGCTGAGTGGGTGTTAGATGGAAAACCGTTTTCGCCGGCTATGGAGGCTTCATTAAAAGAGAATGGGGTCGGTCATAAATCACTGATTCGATTTAAAACGCCGGGTTTGAAGGGTATTAATGGATTGAGGTTGTAAGCATGAGTTACGAGGTGACCATTGAACCATTGGGCGTGACGATAGAGGTAGAAGAGGATCAAAATATCTTGGATGCTGCTTTAAGGCAAGGTGTTTACTTGCCTCATGCTTGTGGGCATGGCCTTTGTGGTACCTGCAAAGTTGATGTGCTGGAGGGTGATGTTGAGGTGGGTGATGAAGCCTCTCCATTTGCCTTATTGGATTTTGAACGTGATGAAGGTAAATGCTTAACGTGCTGTACTAAACCGGCGTCTGATTTAGTCATTGAGGCAGACGTTGAAGAAGAGCCTGATGCTGCGAATATTCCAGTCAGAGACTTTACTGGAAAAGTCATTAAGATTGAAAAATTAACACCAAGAATAGTCGGTGTTTTTCTTCAAATTGAAGGGGATGAAGTAGAATTTCAATCCGGTCAATATGCCAATATACACATACCTGGGCTGGACACGCCAAGGCCTTTTTCTATGGCGCAATCACCTAATGAAAAGACGGTTCTTGAATTTGATATTGCGTTGATTCCCGGTGGCGAAGGCACAACCTGGATTCATAATGAGCTAAAAGTTGGTGATACACTGGAATTATCTGCTCCGTATGGGCATTTCTTTTTAAGAACATCCGATAAGAAACCAATGGTGTTTTTTGGTGGTGGCTCTGGCTTGGCCAGTCCCAAATCTATGGTGCTGGATTTATTGGAATCAGGGGATTCGCGCGAGATTATTTTGTATCAAGGTGCGCGCAATCTCGAAGAGCTTTATTACAAAGATCTTTTTGAGTCACTTGAAGCTCAGTACGAAAACTTTACCTATGTTCCAGGCCTTTCTGGACCGGACATTGAGCCAGAATGGGAAGGTCCTGTCGGTTATATCCATGAAGTGGCAAAAGAACATATGGGTGGTAAGTTTGAAGGTTATCGAGCTTATATGTGCGGCCCGCCAATGATGATTGACGCTTGTATTACGATGTTAATGCGTGCAAGATTATTCGAAAAAGATATGTTCATGGAAAAATTCTTCAGTGCAGCAGATGCTGAGTCAGAAAGTAAAAAGAGCCCTTTGTTTAAAAATATTTAGGCCGGCTCTATGACCGTTAAGATCACCATTGAAGATACGGGTGATGTTTACCCTTGCGCTGAAACAAAACACCTGCTTGCAGGTATGATTCAGCTTGGCAAAAAAGGGATTCCTGTCGGTTGCAGAAGTGGGGGTTGCGGTGTCTGTAAAGTGCAGGTGTTAAGTGGTGACTATACGTCTAAAAAAATGAGTCGAGACCATGTAACTGAAGAGGAGGAGGGTCGAGGAATTGTGCTGGCTTGCCGTGTTTTTCCTCAATCAGATATAACTTTAAGTGTCATCGGTCATTTACGGAAAGCTGTAATGAGGTAGAGTATCGTGTTAGCCTAATAATAAGCGGGCAATTGAATTTTTGATAACTAATTTAAAGGCAGGAGAATTAACATGGCAATGACAGGCATTTTGCGTCCGGGGCATGTCCAATTGAGAGTTTTGGATATGGAAGAAGCACTAAATCACTATTGTGAAAACATGGGTCTGATTGAAACTGACCGTGATGATCAAGGTCGTGTTTATCTAAAATGTTGGGATGAACATGATAAATTTTCTGTTGTTTTGGAGCCGTCCGACCGATCAGGTATGGATCACATGGCTTTTAAAGTAGCGAAAGAGCAAGATTTGTGGCATTACGAATCAAAAGTTAAGAATTTTGGAGTTGAAACAAAGCGTATCCCTGCGGGTGAATTGAACGGTTGTGGGGAGCGTGTACGTTTTGTTGCGCCTGGTGGTCATACGTTTGATTTATACGCTGAAAAAGAACAGGATGGGAACTCTTTACCGACAACAAACCCCGCACCTTGGCCAAGAGGCCTAAAAGGCATGGAAGTGATCCGTTTTGACCATTGTCTGCTTTATGGGAATGATCATGATGAAACGGTCAGATTTTTTACCGAAGCGTTAGACTTTCAGTTAACAGAACAAATTGTGGATGGTGACCTTCAGTTAGCAGCCTTCTTAACATGCAGTACGAAAGCGCATGATGTGGCTTTTATCCGCTCTGATAAGTCAGCTCAATTACACCATGCGTCCTTCTTATTAGGCTCTTGGGAGCAAGTATTGAAAGCGGCTGATATTATTTCAATGGAAGATATTCCCTTGGAAACAGGGCCTACCCGCCATGGTTTAACACGAGGAAGAACGATCTACTACTTTGATCCATCGGGTAATCGCAATGAAGTGTTTGCAGATGACAGCTATGTTTACCCTGATTCTCCTGTATTGACGTGGACGGCTGATAATATTGGCCAGGCTATTTTTTACCACTCACGGCAGTTAGTGGATAGTTTCATGGGTGTGACCTCCTGATTATTATGTCTAACAGTATTGTAACGAAAAATATTTCAACAGAAGCAGCTTGCGCCGCCGCGCAAGCTGCCGTTGAAAAAGCTAAAGAAATAGGTATTGGTATCAATGTCTCGGTTGTTGATAGTGGCGCAACCGAAATAGCATTTTTACGGATGAATAATTCCTTTTTACCTTCAATGACAATCGCAAAAGACAAAGCCTATACAGCCGCCGGTTTTGGCTTTCCTACGATGCAATGGGGGGATGTGCTCAAAGGGAATGCTCAATTACAGGCCGGCATTACTGTTCGGCCAAATGTAGTGACGTTTGGCGGTGGGTTACCGATAGTGGAAGAGGGCGAGGTTATCGGAGCTATTGGTGTTTCAGGCGGGTCTGAGGAGGAAGATATCCTATGTGCTCAGGCCGGTATAGATGCTATTGCCTACGTATCAATTTAAAAATAACAGGTGAGTTAAAGGTTTAAATTTATGAGAGAAATAAAAGGGTTCATTAACGGCGAATTTGTTCATTCCGCTGATTTTGCAGATATCTATTCCCCGGCGACAGGTAAGTTGGTCTGTCAATATCATAAAACAAGCGAAGCGCAAGTTGGTGAAGCGGTAGAAGCTGCTCGTCAAGCGCTTAAAGGTCCATGGGCAGGTTATTCAATCCAGGATCGTGTCGATATTTTATATAAAATTGCTGACGGTATAGACGCTCGTTTCGATGAATTTTTAGAGGCTGAATGTTTAGATACGGGTAAACCTTTCTCACTGGCTAAGCACATTGATATTCCTCGTGGTGCGGCTAACTTTAAAATCTTTGCGGATACCATTAAAAATGTGGCTGATGAGGCTTTTCATATGCCAACACCCGACGGCACAGGCGCGTTGAATTACACAGTGCGTAAACCTAAGGGCGTTATTGGTGTGATTGGGCCTTGGAATTTGCCTTTATTATTAATGACTTGGAAAGTAGCTCCTGCTTTGGCGTGTGGAAACACAGTGGTTGTTAAACCTTCTGAGGAAACCCAGTTAACAACGACTTTGTTGGGTGAAGTAATGAATGATGCGGGTGTGCCTAAGGGAGTTTATAACGTTGTTTTAGGTAAAGGCCGGGAAGTGGGCGAAGCATTGATAACAAATCCGGGGTTAGATGCCATTACGTTTACTGGTTCGACAGCAACCGGCGAACGAATTGCCGCAGCAGCGTCGGTGGGCGTTCGTGATTCGTCATTAGAGTTGGGCGGTAAGAATGCTGGTATTGTCTTTGCTGATTGCGATATGGATAAGGCAATTGAAGGCACCTTACGATCAGCTTTTGCAAATTGTGGTCAAGTTTGTTTAGGAACGGAGAGGCTTTATGTCGAGCGCCCAATTTTTGATGAGTTTGTTCAGCGCTTAAAAGCAGGTGCTGAAGCACTTAAATTAGGCCGTTCAGATGACCCAGCAACCACGATGGGGCCTTTAATCAGTGCGGCACATCGTGAAAAAGTGCTTAGCTACTATAAAGCAGCGGTTGATGAAGGCGCGACAGTGATAACCGGCGGTGGAATTCCAGATATGCCAGAAGATTTGTCTGGTGGATACTGGGTTGAGCCAACGATTTGGACGGGGTTACCCGAAACGGCCAAGGTTGTGCAAGAGGAAATTTTTGGCCCATGTACCCATATCTGCCCCTTTGATACTGAAGACGAGGCAATTGAATTAGCCAATGATACCCCTTACGGATTAGCATCGTCGGTCTGGACAGAAAATAATTCGCGTGCACACAGAGTGGCTGCTAAAATGGATACCGGCGTATGCTGGGTTAATAGCTGGTTCTTACGTGACTTAAGGACACCGTTTGGGGGGGCAAAACAATCGGGTACCGGCCGTGAAGGTGGTCACTATTCATTGGAATTTTATTCAGAATTAACGAATGTTTGTGTGAAACTATAAGGAATAATTAATGGATCAAGAAAAAATAATACAATACGGCGATGAACTTTATAATGCGCTGATTACGCGCCAAACTATCGCGCCGATTACCGAGCGTTCGCCCGAGGTCACGATTGAAGATGCATATGCGATTCAAAATCGAATGATTTCACGCCGGATTGAAGCGGGTGAACGAATCGTTGGAAAAAAAGTTGGCTGCACAAGCGAAGTGGTTATGAATATGTTGGGTGTTAACCAGCCAGATTTTGGTTATTTGTTAACCGATATGGTGTATTCCGAAGGGCAAGATATCCCCGTGTCTGAAAAAATGATTCAGCCAAAAGCCGAGGGTGAAATAGCATTCGTACTTAAAAAAGACCTATGCGGGCCAGGGCTAACCAATGCGGATATTTTAGCGGCTACTGAATCAGTCATGCCTTGTTTTGAAATTGTCGATTCAAGAATCAAAGATTGGAAAATTAAAATTCAAGATACCGTCGCTGACAATGCCTCTTGTGGGTATTTGGTGCTAGGCGGTACGGCCGTTGATCCGCGTAAAATAGACTTAAGTGTGTGCGGGTTAACATTAGAAAAAAATGGTGAGCTGATGTACACAGGTGCTGGTGCAGCTGCTCTTGGTTCACCAGTAAATGCAATGACATGGTTGGCAAATACAATGGGTGCGTTAGGCGTCACCCTGAAAGCCGGTGAAGTCATTTTATCGGGTGCTTTATGCATGATGGTTGATGCAAAAGCAGGTGATTCTATGCGCGTTAGCGTCGGTGGAATTGGCTCGGCTTCAGTTCGTTTTGTTTAGACGAGTAATGTTAGGAGATTTATTTAATGGCAATTAATTGCGCAATGATTGGCTCAGGTAATATTGGTACCGACCTGATGGCCAAATTACAAAGAAGTGAAAACCTCAATCCCGTTTGGATGGTGGGGATAGATGAAAATTCGGATGGTCTTTTGAAAGCACGTGAAGCAGGTTTAAAAACAACGCATGAAGGCGTTGATGGCCTGATTCCTCATATTGAAGAAGATAATATTCAAATAGCTTTTGATGCGACATCAGCTTATGTGCACGCTGAAAATAACCGCAAGCTGCAAGAAAAAGGCGTGTTAGTTATAGATTTAACGCCTGCGGCGATAGGCCCTTTTTGTGTGCCTCCGGTTAATTTAAAGGAACACGTTGGCGAACAAGAGATGAATGTGAACATGGTGACTTGTGGTGGTCAAGCCACTATTCCCATGGTTGCCGCTGTGAGTCAAGTTCAGCCCGTTGAGTACGGTGAGATTGTGGCAACCGTTGCATCAAAGTCTGCTGGCCCAGGAACACGCAAGAATATTGATGAATTTACGCGTACAACAGCGCAAGCTGTAGAGCAAATTGGTGGTGCTAAAAAAGGAAAAGCGATTATTATTTTGAATCCAGCAGAACCGCCTTTAATTATGAGAGATACGGTTCATTGTTTAACTGAAACAGAGCCAGATCAAGAAGCGATTACTGCCTCAGTGCACGCGATGATTAAGGAAGTACAAAAATATGTACCGGGTTATGTACTGAAGAACGGCCCTGTTTTTGATGGTAATCGAGTGAGTGTGTTTCTAGAAGTTGAAGGGTTGGGTGACTACCTTCCTAAGTATGCAGGTAATTTGGACATTATGACCGCATCTGCAACAAGAACAGCCGAAATGTTTGCCGAAGAAATTGAAAACGGCACCTTGACGCTCAAGAAACTAGCTTAGGAGTCTGATGATGGATTTAAGAGGAAAAAAAATTAAATTACACGATAATGCATTGCGCGATGGCATGCATTCAGTCAGTCATCAATTTTCTCTCGATGATATGGTTCGTATGGCGGTTGCTCTTGATGATGCGGGTATGCCATTAATTGAGGTCACCCACGGCGATGGGCTGGGGGGGTCATCAGTTAACTATGGCTTTGGTAAACACACTAATCGTGAATACCTGGAAGCCGTTGTGCCTAAGATGAAAAACGCTAAAATTTCAGCCCTTTTATTGCCCGGTCTAGGAACGGTAGATGACCTTGCTATGGCGGCTGATTGTGGAATTTCAACAATTCGAGTAGCAACACACTGCACTGAAGCCGATGTCTCTGAACAACACATCATGAAAGCGCGTGAATATGGATTAGATACCGTTGGCTTCTTGATGATGGCTCATATGACATCACCTGAGGCGCTGTTAGAGGAAGCAAAGAAAATGGTGGACTATGGTGCTAACTGTATCTATGCCACAGATTCGGCAGGCTATTTGTTGCCTGATGATGTAACCGATAGAATTTCAATATTAAAAGCTGAATTTGGCGATGAAATTGAAATTGGTTTTCATGGGCATCATAATCTTGCGATGGGTATTTCAAATTCGCTGGCAGCGATTGAAGCAGGAGCCTCACGTATTGATGGGTCTGTTGCCGGTTTTGGTGCGGGTGCTGGTAACACACCATTAGAAGTCATGGTGGCTGTCTGTGACAGAATGGGTATAGAGACCGGAGTCAGTGTCGACAAAATAATGGATGTGGCTGAAGATATCGCTCTACCACTGATGCCAAGCCCGACGCGAATTGATAGAGATGCGTTGACACTTGGTTATGCAGGTGTGTATTCATCATTTTTACTTCATGGTAAACGTGCCGAAAAAAATCATGGCGTGCCTGCAAGAGAAATTTTGATGGAGCTTGGGCGAATGGGGGCTGTAGGCGGTCAAGAAGATATGATCGAAGATGTTGCGCTAGAAATAAAAAAGAAATCAGCTTGAGGACATAACATGAGTTTAGATAAAGCGACGATAGAAAAAATAGCCGTGTACCTTGAAGATGCAGAGCTTGAGGCCTATGAAGTAACAAAAATTACCGATGAATACCCAGAGATAACATGGGATGAGTGTCTCGATGTGCAATGGGAAATTCGCCGCCGTAAAGAGGCTCGTGGAAATAAAATTGTTGGTATGAAAATGGGACTAACATCGGTTGCAAAAATGCGACAAATGGGTGTGGAAACACCCTGTTATGGTTTTCTTGCTGATTACTTTAGTCTTCCAGATGGCGCAGAAGTCAAAACAGATGAACTGATTCATCCAAAAATTGAAGCAGAGATTGCCTTTGTGACGAATAAAGAGCTGAGTGGTCCTGGTTGCCACATTGGTAATGTACTTGCCGCTACAGATTTTGTTGTGCCAGCTGTTGAAGTCATTGATTCACGTTACAAAGATTTTAAATTCGACCTAAAAAGTGTAATTGCCGATAATTCATCATCATCACGTTTCGTAACGGGTGGCCGGATGAGATGTGTTGATGAGCTTGACCTTAAAACACTGGGTGTCGTCCTGGAGAAGAATGGCAAGGTTGTTGATCTTGCTGCTGGTGCTGCCGTTGTTGGCCACCCGGCTGCCAGTGTAGCCATGTTAGTTAATTTATTGGCTGAGCGTGGGGAAGTGTTGCCAGCAGGTTCATTCGTTATGACAGGCGGGATGACGGCTGCTGTCGCCGTTGAGAAAGGGGATAACGTAACGGTTCGTTACCAAGACCTTGGTTCTATTACAATGCGCTTCGTGTAATAAAAGGAGAAAATAATGCCAATAGCACAAATTCATATGTTAGAAGGCCGCACAGAAGAACAAAAAGCGGCTGTTATTGAAAAAGTAACCGATGCTTTATGTGAAGCGGTTGATGCGCCACGCGAAGCCGTTCGCGTTATGATTATGGAAATGTCTAATACCCACTACGGTATTGGTGGAAAAACCATAAAATCGTTAGGGAGTTAAATACAAATTAAAACCATAGGTAACGTGTCGAGTTATCTATGGTTTTTACCGTTTTTGTCCAATAAAAGGGTTGTCATTAACCCTTCTTCATGTCGCCTCTTATGGCTAAGTTGCTTGAAAATAGCAATAATTATTCCTCTAAAAATAACATGCTTATGCAAAATAGGCGGTTGTTTTCAGCTTTAAAATTAAATAAAAATTTTCCCGGTTTCAAGGAATCATTCCGTGTTATTTGAATTTGTCACGTCTTAAATTTCTAAACCTTTGAATATGCGTTGGACGTGGCATACATTAAATATTCGCCACTAAAAATTTACCAAATGGTAAAAAGTAAATGGTGTTTTTACCAAAGAGAGAGGTGTTTTATTAACGAGGGTGATTAACGCTAACAACTCAAATTTGGCATGCTATATGCTGTTGTTAATATTAATAATCGATGGATAACCTAGAGTTGAACACTAGGTACACTATAAAGCCATTATATTTATATACGATTGGCATGATATCAAGAGGAGGAACTCATGTATCAAATACCCCGAGAAGAGTGGTATGACCTGACACGTAGCACCAATTGGACATATAGTTATGTTTCTGAAGAGGAGATGTTTCCTGAAGAAATGAGCGGAAGCCGAGGCATTCCTATCGAAGCCTGGGAAACTTATGACGAGCCCTATAAGGTGACATATCCCGAATACGTCAGCATTCAGCGGGAAAAAGACTCCGGTGCCTATTCTGTCAAAGCCGCTTTAGAGCGTGATGCCTATGTTGACAGGGCCGATCCGGGTTGGATTTCAACGATGATCGCGCATTATGGTGCAATTGCTGTAAATGAATATGCAGCCAGTTTGGCTGAGGCAAGAATGGCCCGTTTTTCAAAAGCACCGGGTAACCGTAATATGGCGACATTTGGTACATTGGATGAAAATCGCCATGGCCAAATTCAATTATTTTTCCCTCACGCTAATATTAAACGCAGCAGGCAATGGGATTGGGCGCATAAGGCGATGCATACAAATGATTGGGCTGCCATAGCGGCTCGTTCGTTTTTCGATGACATCATGTTAAGCCGCGACGCCATTGCAGTTTCCATTATGTTGACGTTCGGCTTTGAAACAGGGTTTACCAATATGCAATTCTTAGGTCTCGCTGCCGATGCATCTGAAGCGGGAGACCATACATTCGCAAGCTTAATCTCAAGTGTCCAAACTGATGAAGCACGTCATGCGCAACAAGGTGGCCCATCATTAAAAATCTTAATAGAAAATGGACAAAAAGAAGAAGCTCAAAAATTGGTTGATGTTTCCATATGGCGAGCTTGGAAACTGTTCTCAGTGTTAACCGGCCCCATTATGGATTATTACACGCCGTTAGAACATAGAAGTCAGTCATTCAAAGAGTTTATGGTTGAGTGGATTATTGTTCAATTTGAACGTCAATTAGCTGACTTAGGCTTAGATGCGCCCTGGTTCTGGGAAGATTTAACGAAGGACTTGGATGTTACTCATCATGGAATGCACTTGGGGGTATGGTATTGGCGCCCGACAGTTTGGTGGAATCCTGCAGCTGGCGCCTCTCCTGAGGATCGAGAGTGGTTAGAAGAAAAATACCCAGGATGGAATAAAACCTGGGGTAAGTGCTGGGACGTGATTACTGAGAACCTAAATAATGGTAGAGAGGACTTAACCTTACCCGAAACGTTGCCATATGTTTGCAATATGTGTCAGCTACCTATTGTAGGGACGCCTGGAGAGGGATGGAATGTACGGGATTATCCCCTTGAGCATGAAGGGCGTTTATATCATTTTGGCTCCGAGGCAGATCGTTGGTGTTTTGAACAAGATCCAGAGCGGTATAAAGAGCATCAAAATTTAATTGATCGTTTTCTGTCTGGACAAGTTCAACCGGCGGATCTTCCAGGCGCACTGGCCTATATGAATTTAGGGCCTGGTGAAATGGGCAAAGATGCACATGATTATGCATGGGCAGCAGCATTTAAAAAACAAGTGAGCGCAGCTTAATACAAACTGATTTGTCCATTGATTAAGACGAAAAAAAACAAAAAATAAAATGCTTTATAAGGGAGAAAAAAATGGCGGCATTTCCAATTAATGCAAACTTTGAGGGTGACTTCGTGATGCAGTTAATCTCTGTGGATACAGACGATACGATGGATCAGGTGGCAGAAAAGTGTGCTTATCACTCCGTGGGTCGCCGAGTTGCGGCACAACCTGAAAAAGTGATGCGTGTGAGATTACACAATACCACTGAAAATTATCCTCGTGACATGACAGTATCTGATGCAGGTTGGAGACCGACTGAGACGCTTGATATTATCTTCGCCGACAGTTAAAAGAAGGGGTATCACAGAGATGGCTTTTGAAAAGATTTGTACTTTAGATGATGTGTGGGAAGGAGATATGGAGGCCTTTGAAACAGAAAATGGGACTTCAGTACTGGTTTTAGGGGTGGAAGGGGGTGATTTAAAAGCATTTCAAGCTATTTGCCCTCATCAGGAAATCGAATTAGTTGAAGGTGAGTTTGATGGGAAGGTTCTGACGTGTAAAGCCCACCTATGGCAATTTGATAGCACTAATGGGAAGGGGTTGAACCCAACTGACTGCATGATAGCGGAGTATCCACTGAAAATTGAGGGGGAGGATGTGTTAGTCAATATTGACGGCATTAAACCGTTTACTGCGCATTCATAAATTCGATAGCTAACGGCTTAAGAGTCGTAAGAAGAGACAGATAATGACAACGACAAAATTAAAAGACGCCTATAAACAAAATAAAGTGGGCCCTATTTTTAACGGTGGTGATGTTGCGCAAGCTGCGATTGAAGCCGCCGAATGGGATAACCCAGATAAAGACATCAGCGTTGATGATAAAGGCGCATACGTTAGGATTTCAGCCGAACAAGAGTTGGTAATAACTCGGGAATCCATGGAAGAGGCATTAGGCCGTGATTTCCAAATGAATGAAATAGAAATCCATTTAGGCTCTATGGCAGGGCAAATTGAGGTAACGTCGGAAAAAATCCGTTTTTACTTTGAAAAGACACTTTAAATAGAGGGATTAATGATGAGCAATGAGCAAATAGAAACATTGAAACCTTTAAAAACCTGGTCACACCTTTCTAAGCAAAGGAAAAGGCCGAGTGAGTATGAAATAGTGACTTCAAATTTGCATTTTCATACAAATAATAAAGGCAAACCATTTGAAATAGGGCAGGATGCAAAAATGAATGATTGGTACTTAAAGTACCGAAACAATAGCCCGTTAGTACATGAAAACTGGGATGCTTTTAGAGATCCAGAACAATTAGTTTATAGAACCTACAACATCCTTCAGGAAGGTCAAGAATCTTATGTCACCGGGTTGTTAAACCAATTCAGCGAGCGCGGCAATGATCAGATGATTTCGAAAGAATGGGCGGCTGATTTAGCGCGTCTTTATGCGCCAGGCCGTTATTTATTTCATGCTTTGCAAATGATCTCTGCTTACCTTCATCAGATGTCACCGGCAAGTACCCTCTCTAATTTGGCTACATACCAATCGGCTGATCATTTACGTTGGGTGACACATACTGCGTACCGCACTTGCGAACTGGCTAAAACATGGGCGGACGTTGGTTTCGGAGAAAAAGAGCGAGAATATTGGGAAAATGAAACAGCATGGCAAGGGTTTAGGGAGTTGGCAGAAAAAGCGTTAGTGACTTGGGATTGGGCAGAAGCAACGATTGTCCTAGACGTTATCTTAAAGCCAGCTGTTTCGGCAGCGGTATTGAAACAACTCGGTCTAGCGGGGGCTGAAAATGGCGATACTTTATTGTCTTTATTGAATGATGCGCAAATGCGGGATGCAGAGCGGCATCAACGCCAAACACAAAAACTGATTGAATTTGCACTTGATCATGAAGCTAACGAGGCTATTATTCAAGGGTGGATAGACAAGTGGTTACCCCTGGCCGATAAAGCTGTTGAAGCTTATTGTAATGAACTGACAGATTTACCAGATGCAACACAAGAGGCAAAAGCTTATATGACCTCTGTTAGGTATTCACTGGGTTTAAAATAAAACGCTAGACAATGAAAACCGTGCAATGAGCTATTTGCACGGTTTTTTTATTTATGCGAGTTAATAAAAATATATAATAAATCACTAAAGTCTAATATTTTTACTAGCAGTAAAAATATTTTTTGAAACCAAATTAGTGAGATGATGAGCCATTTAAAATTAAGTGTTTTAGACCAATCCCCCGTCCATGATAATCAACCTGAGTCCAGTGGTTTATTTACCACCATTGAACTCGCTAAGGCCTGTGATGAAGCGGGTTATCATCGCTATTGGGTTGCAGAACATCACGATACGCCTGGTTATGCGAGCCCTTGCCCTGAATTGATGGTGAGTAATGTAGCGCATGCGACTAAACGGATCCGTGTGGGCAGTGGCGGGGTGATGTTGCCGCATTATAGTGCATTTAAAGTTGCTGAAACTTTTAAAATGTTAGAAGCTTTTCATCCCGGTCGCATCGATTTGGGAATTGGGCGCGCTCCGGGGGGTAACCCTATTTCATCGAGCGCGATATCCGCGCCGAGGCAAACCATTCCTGCTGAGTATTACCCGAGTCAGGCACAAGATTTAATCGGCTTTTTAAGTAATAATTTGCCTTCAGAACACCCCTATAGTAGCGCTACTGTGGTCCCCAGTGATGTGGGTGCCCCCCCTGTCTGGATGCTGGGCTCAAGTGATGGTAGTGCTGAAATCGCGGGTGTCTTAGGGGCTGGTTTTGTGTTGGCTCTTTTTATTGGCACTCATGATAGGCCGCCAGAAATTATTCAGCGTTACAAGAAAGCTTTTCAAACAGGCGGCAGCCTTGAAAACCCGGAAGCCATCATCGCGGTGGCTGCTATTTGTGCGGATTCAAAAGAAGAAGCGGAATATATCGCTAGTAGTCACACGTATTGGAAGGTTCAGGCTTTTAGGCACGGTGCCAGGGATGCCTTTTTTTCTCCAGATGAAGTCATGGTTAAAAGAAAACAGTTATCGTTATCTGATCAGGCTTATTATGACGAAACCTTAGCCACGATGGTAACGGGCACGCCTGAGGAATGTCAGTCAAGGTTAGAACAGATATCCGCGTTGTACCAGGTGGATGAGTTAATGATTGTGAATGTGACTCATGCCTTTAAGCCACGGGTAGAGTCGTGTAAAATGCTGGCCCATCAATTCGGTTTATCAAAATAGTATTTAGGAGAAAGTTATGAGTGCGAACCCTGAAATTGCAAACAGTATCCAAACAGGCGCTTTTAAAACCAATTATCATGATGTAGGTGAAGGGACGCCTGTCTTTATGATCCATGGGTCAGGGCCTGGCGTCACTGCTTGGGCTAATTGGCGTTTAGTCATACCGGTATTAGCTGAAAAATATCGAGTGATTGCACCTGATATGGCTGGTTTTGGTTTTACCGAACGATTAGATGATTACAATTATTCGGTGGAAAACTGGGTTCAGCATGCGATTGATTTAATGGATGCGCTGGACATCGAAAAGGCTCACCTGATTGGTAATTCTTTTGGTGGTGGTTTATCACTAGCACTTGCAATTAAACATCCGGAGCGCGTGAATCGCCTTGTATTGATGGGTGCGGCAGGCGTGAGCTTTGAGTTGACTCAAGGGCTGGATGAGGTTTGGGGTTATGAGCCTTCAGTGGCTAATATGCGTAAAATGATGGATTTATTTGCCTATGACCGCACTTTGGTGACGGATGAGTTAGCGGAACTTCGTTATAAAGCAAGTGTGCAACCTGGGTTTCAGGAGTCCTTTAGTAAAATATTTCCTGCGCCCCGTCAACGCTGGGTTGAGGCATTAGCCAGTGCGCCAGAAGATATTAAAAACATTCAGCATGAAACCTTGATGATTCATGGTCGTGAAGACATAATCGTGCCGCCTATTACATCAAAGACATTGTTTGATTTGTTGCCAAATTCTCAATTACATATGTTTGGTAAATGTGGGCACTGGACGCAAATTGAACAAAACGCACGTTTTAATGAATTGGTTTTAGATTTTTTCGCCGAAGCTGAATAGTCATGTTGGGTCATAAGGCGTGAAGTTTGCGATCATTGGCGCTGGCGGTATAGGCTGTTACTACGCCGCCAGATTAATCCAGGCAGGGGAAGACGTCACCCTGGTAGCTCGTGGTGCTCACCTAAAAGCCATGCAAACGAAGGGTTTAGAGGTTAAGCATGCAGAGCTGGACTTTCATCAAGCGGTTGATGCCTTGAGCCTTGAGGCTTGGCTGAATGAGACAAACCCTGATCAGGTCGATGTGGTGATTGTTTGTTTAAAAGGAATGCAAACGGGTGCCCTGGCAGAGCAACTTAAAAATTGGTTGCAGTCGTTTCCAAAAAGTCAGGCTCCTCTTGTGTTGTCATTGCAAAATGGTGTGGATAATGAACAGCAATTAAGTGAGGCCTTACCCCGTCATGTAGTATTAGGGGGGATTGCTCGTCGGATAGGGGCCCATATCATTGAGCCAGGAGTTGTTGAATCAATAGGGCCTGCACAGGTTATTCTAGGCCAATGGCCCAATCATCAGACTGTTTCATCTGAAATGGAAGAAAAAATTGGGGCGATAGCTCGTTGTTTTAATGCGGCAAAAATTCCAACGGAGATGTCGAAAGATATCAACAAAGAACTCTGGCGGAAATTGATTATTAACAATGGGTTAAACCCGTTATGTGCCTTGTTAGAAATTGAAACAGGTGATGCGACGCCCAGGGAAGATTTGCAGCCCTTGATCAGAGGCGCAATGAGTGAAGCGGTGTTGGCTGCGAAATCACAGGGCGTTGAATTATCAAATAATGATTTAGAAGAAATGCTTGAACTTATTTCGACCTTTGATTCAATCAAACCTTCTATGTTGGTGGATCGTGAAAAAGGCCGACCCTTAGAAATTGAAGAAATTTGTGGTGTCGTTATTAAAGGTTGTGAAAAGTTAGGAAAAGACGCGCCCTATAATCGAACTATCTCTACTTTATTGCGCAGAGCAGTCGAAACTCCTAAGGCGTAAATGTCCGCCTTAAAAAAGGCCTCAGGCCCCTTGTTGATGCTAAGTTTTGTATTGACAGTATTAAGCACCTGGGTTCCAGGTTACTTGGACTGGATTCCAGGAACCGTTACTTGGGTTGCTGGGGGTATTTTGTTCTTTAGTTTAAGAAAAGCACAGAAAAAACCCCTTTTGGTGATTGCTGGACTTGCGATATTGAGCTGGTTAGTGGCTTGGCAAACGGGTGAAATAAAGGACTTTGCTAAAGCCTTCTCCAATAACCAGTTGATGATCACGATGCTAATAGGCGTGCATTTTTTACAGCTGGTTGCCTTACCGCAAAATGAGAAAATCGAACCCTTACCAACGGGGTTTAAGGCATTTTTAAGGACCTACTTATGGGTCCATTTATTTGGTTCTGTGATCAATGTGTCGGCAGTACTGCTCGTTGCTGATCGCTTTGTTAAAAAAGCGCAGCTTTCGATGAATCAATTAAAGCTGTTAATCAGGGCCTTCACGTCAGCCGCACACTGGTCACCTTTTTTTGCTGCATTCGCAGCAGCTCTGGTTTTTACGCCTGAAGCATCTTTACCTATAGTCATGGGCGTGGGGATCAGTATGGCTATTGTTGCTTTTTTTGTTACGTTGTTTGAAGTGAAGTCTGAGAAGAAAGAGTTGATCAAAAATTTTATAGGTTACCCAATGCATTTTGACTCTTTGTGGTTGCCGGCAAGTCTGGTCGTGCTTGTAGGCATAGCGCATACTATCTTCGAGAATGTGAGTGTACTTATATTGATTGCGGTGTGTTCGTTATTATTGAGTATGGCTGTTTTGCTAGTGAGAAATGGGCCTGCCAAAGGAGGGCGTGACTTTATACAGCATGGAAAAAACAGCTTGCCGCAAATGAAAAACGAATTATTACTGTTCTTAATTGCGGGTGTTTTTGGATCTGGTTTAGCCGCTGCACTCGATGGTTTGTCTATCGCTATTCCATTTGACTATTTTGACGGTGAAGTGGCTTCAGTCATTCTACTGTGTATGTTTTTGCTGGCAATTTTGGGTGTTCACCCCGTGATCAGTATAGCGGTTGTAGGGCATTGGATTGTTAACATTGAACCAAATCAGACACTGCTCGCTATTATGTTTCTAATGGCTTGGGCCGTAGGGGTTTCTGCCAGTCCTCTATCCGGTATTAATCTGGCTTTACAGGGGCGTTACGGCGCGTCAGGTCAGAAAATCTTTAAATGGAATATTGTTTATGCGATAAAGCTTTACGTGCTGGATTGCCTTGTTTTACTGGCCGTTTCACATTGGTTAGGTGTTTAATGAACTCGCCCAATGACACAAGAACAAGTATCATATACCGATTAAGTCGGGCACAGCCCATTAAAATTTATAGGAAACGTTGTTTTGATAGAAATTAAAAGACAGAATTCATTTAATCGAGAAGAATTGTTAAGTTGTGGTAGAGGCGAGTTATTTGGCCCGGGTAATGCACAGCTACCCATGCCGAATATGTTGATGGTGGATAGAATTACCTCCATAACTGAAGACGGTGGCGCTAACGGTAAAGGACAAATTGTAGCTGAATTAGATATCACGCCTGATTTATGGTTTTTTGATTGTCATTTCCCTGGTGATCCTGTTATGCCTGGCTGCTTAGGGCTAGATGCGATGTGGCAACTGGTTGGTTTTTTTCTAGGTTGGAAAGGAGGTTTAGGGAGAGGTCGCGCCTTGGGTGTAGGCGAGTTAAAATTTACTGGGCAGGTTTTACCTAAAGCAAAAAAAGTGACATACCGAATTGATCTGAAAAGGGTTATTATGCGAAAACTGGTGATGGGGATTGCTGATGCCGTGATGGAAGTGGATGGTAAAGTGATTTATGAAGCAAAAGATTTACGTGTAGGGCTTTTTACCTCGACTGAGAACTTTTAGGAAAGGATTTGATATGAGACGCGTAGTTATTACAGGTATGGGTATTGTTTCATCGCTGGGGAGTGATGTTAATGCCGTTGCTGATTCACTCAAAGCGGGAAAATCGGGTATTGGCTTTGTTGAAACATACAAAGAAAAAGGGTTTCGTAGCCATGTTGCCGGTGTTCCCGAGATAAATTTAGATGAGTTGATTGACCGGAAAACTAGACGTTTTATGGGTGATGCAGCAGCGTATGCTTATGTCTCTATGCAGCAGGCGATTGATGATGCAGGGTTAACCGAGGAACAGGTTTCTAACCCAAAGACAGGCTTGATCATGGGGTCTGGTGGAGCCTCGACAAAAAATGTAGATGAAGCGATTAATTTATTAAACACAAAGGGCATTCGCCGTGTAGGGCCTTATATGGTGCCAAGAACGATGAGTAGTACGGTATCTGCTGGGCTGGCCACGCCTTATAAAATCAAAGGTGTCAACTATTCAATTACCTCGGCTTGTGCGACAAGTTCTCACTGTATTGGTAATGCGATGGAGCTGATTCAATTAGGGAAACAAGACCGTGTTTTCGCCGGTGGTGGAGAAGAAGAACATTGGTCGTTAACGATGATGTTTGATGCGATGGGCGCTTTATCAACAAAGCGGAATGATAAACCAGAAACTGCGTCGCGAGCTTACGATGCCGACCGTGATGGTTTTGTTATTGCAGGAGGTGGAGGTACCGTTGTTGTTGAAGCCTTAGATGTTGCTTTGGCGCGTGGCGCTAAAATTTATGCTGAGTTGGTTGGGTATGGCGCGACGTCAGACGGATATGACATGGTGGCTCCCTCGGGCGAAGGTGCGACCCGTTGTATGCAAATGGCCTTAGAGAAAGTGGACACACCTGTTGATTATATTAATGCGCATGGAACAAGCACGCCGGTGGGTGATATTGCTGAACTGAAGGCAGTGAAAGCGGTCTTTGGCGATGAAACGCCACCGATAGGTTCAACAAAGTCTTTATCTGGGCATTCATTAGGTGCTGCGGGTGTTCAAGAAGCGATTTATTGTTTATTAATGATGCGTGATAATTTTATTACGGCATCTGCAAATATTGATCAGTTAGATGAAGCCGCAAGTGGTGTGCATATTGTTCAAAAGACTCAAAAAAACGCTTCTTTAAATACGGTGATGTCGAATAGTTTTGGTTTTGGTGGAACAAATGCGACGTTGGTCTTAAAGCGATACGAAAATTAGTGCAACGTATTTTAAAGGCATAAAAAAAAACCGGTCATAGACCGATTTTTTTTATGCCTATGTAATAGAAAATTACTTAATGGCCAACAGTTCCATTTCAAAAATCAAGGTTTCATTAGGTCCAATGGCGCCGCCGGCACCTTGTTCACCATAGGCTAATTCAGAAGGAATGAAGACTTTCCATTTAGTGCCTACTTCCATTAACTGTAAGGCCTCTTGCCAACCCTTGATAACACCGTTAACAGGGAATGTAGCTGGTTCGCCACGCTTAATAGAACTGTCGAAGACAGTGCCGTTAATGAGAGAGCCTTCATAATGCACTTCTACTGTATCGGTCGCGCTTGGTTTTTCGCCTTCGCCTTGATTTAAAACAATATATTGCATACCGCTTTCCAAAACTTGTACACCTTCGGCAGCTTGGTTGTCTTTTAAAAACTGCGTACCCTTATCAGCGTTATTGCCTTTCACTTCATTGGCTTTGGCTTGCATTTCTTTTTGAAATGTTTCGATAACCGTTTGCATTTCAGCAGGGCTTAAAAGACTTGGATCACCATTCAGGCTGTGAGTAAGACCTAGAACGAGTGACTCGGTTTCAACATCAAGTTTGTCCTGTTGAATGCCGCCACCGATTTGTTGGCCCATGGTGTAGCTAAGTTTTTGCTTTTCAGTTTCCAATGTATTGTCCTATAAATGAAGTTAAAAGCGCCATTGTACAGGAGGTGAACAGAAGAGTACCTGTAAAGTAAGGGGTTATTGCAAAGGGGGAGGGTGTTTGCTTGTTGACAGCTTGAGGGATTACGCTTTGATATCGATAATGCTGCCAATAACATCACCCGCTGTTTGCGCCACGCGAGCCGATAGCTGAACTTGTTGTTTTGCTTGTTCTAAGGCCAGCAGCTCTTTGGTGGTGTCTTGCGATGACTTGTCGCCGCTCAACTGTTCAGCGCTAGCCAGTTTCTGACTGGCATTATTGGCTTGGTTTAAGCCTTTGTTGATGCCCAGTAGGGCATTTTGGCTAATCGATCCGATGTTCATATTAATATTGTACAGTAATCATGCCATGATTATAGACAATAAGTTTGGGCGCATAATGCGAATAGGGTCACATTATGCGCCAATTTAGAGGGTATTTAATCAGTCTCAGCTTGTTCGGCTGAGCATAAAGCTGTCATATTGAGTATTCGGCGCACAGAAGCCAACGGTTTTAAAACGTGGACGGGTTTTTCTAAACCCAGCAAAATAGGGCCAACGGTGACGCCATCGCTTAAAATGCGGAGCATATTAAACGAAATATTTGCTGAGTCCAGATTAGGGAAAATAAATAAATTCGCTTCGCCGTCCAATTTGGAATCACCGATGACTTCTTTTCGTAAGTTTTCGAGTAGAGCGGCATCGGCTTGAATTTCACCCTCAACTTCAAGTTCGGGGTGATTTTTGTGGAGAGTGTTAACCGCTTGGGCCATTTTTTTTGCCTCATGATCATGGGTGCTTCCAAAATTTGAATGTGACAGTAGCGCGGCTTTAGGCGTGATGCCAAAGCGCTTGACATAGTGAGCAGACTGTAAAGTCATGGCAACGAGGTCGTCCGCGTTGGGGTTACTGTTTACCATCGTGTCACAGAAGAAAAAAACACCCTTTTGTAGTGACAAAACATTGAGCGCGGCAACTTTTTCAACCCCGGCTTTTTTATCAAGAATGTCTGTAATATGGCCAAGATGCCGTTGATAGTTTCCCACTAAGCCGCAAATCATAGAATCCGCCTTGCCAAGTTTGACAAGTAATGAGGCAAGGACGGTTGTTTTTGTGCGTACATAATTCTGCGCCAAGGTGAGAGAAACGCCTTTTCGACCTTTTGTCTGATGATAGTGTTGGACACATTCACGAAAATAAGGATTATTATCGGGTTCTATAATATCAATACTTTCTAGCATTGAGAGGTCGAGACCTAAGCGCTTAATGCGCTCAATAATGACCTTTTCCCGACCCACTAAAATTGGCTGCGCTAATTGTGAGTTAACAACTTCTTGCACAGCGCGAAGTACTTTTTCATTTTCTCCCTCTGCGTACACTACTCGCTTGGGTGTTAGTTTGGCTTGTTCGAAGATCGGTTTCATGAGCATGCCGGAACGGTAAACGTAGCGTTCAAGTGATGCTCTGTAGAGGTGAAAGTCTTCAATAGGTTTGGTGGCAACGCCGCTGTCCATTGCTGCTTTTGCAACGGCTAAGGGGATTTCAATAATAAGGTTCGGGTCAAAAGGGCGTGGTATGAGGTATTCGGCCCCAAAAACAGGTGTTTTTCCTGTGTAACTGTTGGTGTCGTCATTGACTGTTTTTTGTGCAAGTTCTGACAGTGCGCGAATGCAGGCGAGCTTCATTTCTTCATTAATGCTGGTGGCGCCAACATCAAGAGCGCCTCTGAAAATATAGGGAAAACATAAAACATTATTGACTTGATTGGGGTAATCAGAGCGACCTGTTGCGATAATGGCATCGTCTCTTACTTCTTTGATTTCTTCAGGGAGTATTTCAGGTACAGGGTTAGCCAACGCAAAAATAATGGGTGAGTCTGCCATCTGCTTGACCATGTCTTTGCTCATCATGCCAGCGCGTGAGACGCCAAGAAATATATCGGCTCCGACAACAGCTTCTGCTAATGTCCGAATAGGCGTTTTAGCCGCATAACGCAGTTTGCGGTCATCCATTCCTTCGGTTCTGCCTTCATAAATGATGCCCTTGCTATCACTGACGAGAATGTTTTCTCGTTTAAGACCCATTTCCACCAACATATCTAAGCAAGCAATACCGGCTGCACCCGCACCTGATGCAACGAGTCGAACGGCCGAGAGGTCTTTTTTTGCAACTTTTAACCCATTGAGAATAGCCGCCGCTGTGATGATTGCCGTGCCGTGCTGGTCATCATGAAAAACGGGAATGTCGATTTTTTCACGAAGCTTTTTTTCGATGAAAAAACATTCGGGGGCTTTAATATCTTCAAGATTAATGCCACCAAAAGTTGGCGCTAAGCTGGCAACAATATCAACAAATTTATCGGGATCCTTTTCATTGATTTCAAGGTCAAAAACGTCAACTCCGCCAAATTTTTTGAACAAAACCCCTTTGCCTTCCATGACCGGTTTAGATGCAAGTGGGCCAATATCGCCAAGGCCCAGTACGGCAGTCCCATTGGTAATAACGGCGACTAAGTTGCTTCTTGCCGTGTAAAGTGCTGCGGCTGAAGGGTCTTCGGCTATTTCTTAGCAAGGTTCTGCAACCCCTGGGCTATAGGCTAATGCAAGATCGGTTTGATTGCTGAGGGCTTTTGTTGCAGCAACTTCAATTTTTCCAGGCTTAGGGTGTTGATGATAATAGAGAGCATTTGTTGTGGGTTTATTCGACATGATTAAAATATTCTTTTATGGGGGGGAAGCTAAAGAGCATTATACGTTAAACTATACGGTTAAGCAGTTTTGTTCGGTTTGCGTAGCAAGCTATCTTAAAAATTTTACAGATTAAACATGAATGCACTTGAAATAACGCAATTATATAAACGATATGATAATGGCTTCCTTGCGGTGAAAGGGATCGATCTTGCCGTGAAACAAGGGGATTTTTTTGCATTGCTGGGTGCAAATGGGGCGGGCAAGTCAACGACTATTGGTATTGTCGCTTCGTTAGTGAATAAAACATCGGGTTCGGTAAAGGTCTATGGGCATGACTTGGATGCTGATCCGGAAGGTGTGAAAAGGTGCATTGGTTTGGTGCCGCAAGAATTTAACTTCAATCAGTTTGAGAAGGTCTTCGACATCGTTGTATCTCAGGCGGGTTATTATGGTATTCCTCGTAAAAAAGCGCTGGAAAGGGCGGAAGTTTGCTTGAAGCAGCTTGAGCTCTGGGATAAGCGAGATGAAGCGGCGAGAGAATTATCGGGTGGCATGAAAAGGCGTTTAATGATTGCGCGTGCGCTGGTTCATGAGCCTAAATTATTAATACTAGATGAGCCAACTGCGGGGGTTGATATTGAGATCAGGCGATCGATGTGGCGCTTTTTTAAAAAAATAAATGCTGCAGGAACGACGATTATCTTAACAACGCACTATCTGGAAGAAGCTGAAAATTTGTGCAAACACATCGCCATCATTAATAAGGGTGAAGTGGTTGAAAATATGGATATGAAAGGTTTGCTGGATAAGGCAGATGAAGAAGTTTTTGTATTAAGCCTAGAATTTCCAGTTAAAGAAATACCCGTTATTGCCGGTAGCCGTATTGAAAGTTTGGATGAGACGACATGGCAAGTTAATGTTAGAAAAGAATTTGGCATACATGCTTTTTTTGATGAACTGAGTCGCCTAAGCATTAAGGTAACGGGCATCCGTAATGAATCAAATAGGTTGGAACAATTGTTTGTGAAGCTGTTGGTCAATAAGGAGGCGGCTGATGTTTAATAAAGAATACCGAGTCGCGCTGCAAACCATTACTTATAAAGAAGTTAAGCGGTTTCTAAGAATTTGGGTGCAGACGTTACTGCCTTCAATCATTACCACAACACTTTATTTTCTGATTTTCGGCACACTGATCGGGTCAAGAATTGGCCAAATGAAAGGTTATGACTACATGGATTTTATTGTTCCCGGTTTAATTCTGATGGCGGTTATCAGTAATGCCTATTCGAATGTGGTGTCCTCGTTTTACAGTGCAAAATTTCAGCATAATATTGAAGAAATGCTGGTTGCCCCAGTACCTGGGTGGATTATCTTAACGGGTTATATTTTAGGTGGGGTCTTGAGGGGGCTTATTGTTGGCGGTTTGGTGACGATAGTTTCGTTGTTTTTCACAGAGTTGCAAATTGCTCACCCAATCATGATGGTCGTTGTGTTTTTGTTGACAGGCGTTTTGTTTTCGGCGGCTGGCTTTATCAATGCAGCCTATGCGAAAAGTTTTGATGATATTTCAATCGTGCCGACATTTGTATTAACACCTTTGATTTATTTGGGTGGGGTTTTTTATTCTATTGATTTGTTACCGGTTTTTTGGCAAAACGTCTCGTTGCTTAATCCAGTACTCTACATGATTGATGTGTTTCGATTTAGTATTTTAGGGGACTCAGATATTCCTTTGCTCTATGGGTTTATGGTGATTGTGACCTTTATTACAATCTTGATAGGGATCAGTTTAAGGTTACTTTCCAAGGGGATCGGGATAAGGAACTAGTGAACGAGATTGAATGATGCGGTGCGATAGGATAAAATTCGAAAAGTTTTATGAGTAATTTTTCTAGAATTATTGGATAGCGTGTTGATGGCATTTAATGGCTGCTGGGCATTAATAATAACCAACCGTTTAAATAAACAAACTTAAATCAATAAGAAGCCTAATCAATGAACTACTTTAAGATCAAAAAAGGGTTGGATTTGCCTATTACAGGTGCGCCAAGCCAAGTTATTTCAGAGGGTAATCAGGTTTCCAGCGTTGCTGTTTTTGGTCGCGATTATATAGACATGAAGCCGACCATGATGGTTAAAGAAGGTGACCGTGTAAAGCTGGGACAAACGTTGTTTACCGACAAAAAAAACCAAGGGGTGCATTTCACATCGCCGGGTTGCGGGGTAGTGAAAAGTATCAACCGAGGAGCCAAACGTGCGTTGCGTAATGTGGTTATTGAGTTAGATGGTGATGATCAGATTGAGTTTTCAAAATACCCGGCTGATCAGTTAGCGAATCTTGATGAAGCAGACGTAGTTAACAATTTAACAGAATCAGGCTTGTGGACAGCTTTTAAGACACGTCCATTCAGTAAAATACCCGCACCAGCAACAAAGCCTGCTGCGATACATGTATCGGTCATGGATACGAATCCGTTAGCCGCTGATCCTATGGTGGTGATTGCAGAAGATGCGCAAGCATTTAAAGAGGGTTTGATCGTCATATCGCGCCTTACAGATGGTAAGGTTTACGTCAGTAAAGCTGTTGATACGGATGTGGATGTACCAGATATGGTAGAAGTAAATGAGTTCTCTGGTCCGCATCCAGCAGGCCTTTCGGGTACGCATATGCATTTTATCAATCCGGTGAATACAAAAAATATTGCATGGACCATCGGTTATCAAGATGTGATTGCAATAGGTAAGTTGTTTATAACAGGCTATTTGAATGTTGAAAGGGTGGTGTCTTTGGCTGGGCCAAAGGTCATTAAACCACGTTTGATTAAAACCAGATTAGGTGCAAATACCGAAGAACTGGTTAGAAAAGAGATTGAAACAGGGGAAGTTCGAATTATTTCGGGTTCGGTTTTTTCTGGCCAAAAAACGCATAACTGGGCATCTTATCTAGGCCGTTACCACGTTCAGATATCAGTACTTCAAGAAGGAAGGGAGCGACAATTATTCGGTTGGTTGAACCCGGCCGGTGAAAAGTTTTCATTCACAAACGCGCTTTTTTCTAGTTTTAATCGTAAGAAAAAAATGGCGATGGACACATCAGCTCATGGCAGTCCGCGCGCTATGGTGCCTATTGGTGTGTACGAGGGCGTCATGCCATTAGATATATTGCCAACTCAATTACTTAGGGCGTTGGTCGTGATGGATGTTGATGCGGCTGAATCGCTTGGTGCTCTTGAGTTAGATGAAGAAGATTTGGCTTTATGCTCATTCGTAGATTCGGGCAAACATGATTTTGGAAGAGCGCTACGCGCAAACCTGGCACACATTGAGAAGGAGGGTTAATGTCTCGTTTAAGGAATTATCTAGATTCAATACACCCAAAGTTTGTTAAAGGTGGGTCACTTGAAAAGTACTATGCAATATATGAAATGGTGGATACTTTCTTGTATACACCTAAAGATGTTACCGCTGGAACAACCCATGTAAGGGATGCGATTGATCTAAAACGTGTGATGACTTATGTGTTTATCGCGGCCTTACCTTGTGTGATGATGGCCATGTGGAACACAGGTCATTTAGCGAATATGGCCATGGCTGATCTGAATATCACCTCATTGGACTCATGGCGTGGCCTTGTAACAAATTTAGTGGGGTATAACCCTGATAGTATCTTTGCAAACATGGTGCATGGTGCCATGTATTATGTGCCCATTTATGTCGTGACTGTGTTAGTTGGAGGCTTGTGGGAAGTATTATTTGCCGTTGTTCGTGGTCATGAAGTGAATGAAGGTTTTTTTGTCACTTCAATGTTATTTTCTTTAACTCTCCCAGCAACGATTCCACTTTGGCAGGTTGCTATTGGTATATCGTTCGGTGTTGTTATCGGTAAAGAGGTTTTCGGTGGAACAGGGAAAAACTTTTTAAACCCTGCCTTAACAGCACGTGCATTTTTATTCTTTGCTTACCCGGCTCAAATGTCTGGCGACGCCATTTGGACCGCAGTAGATGGGTTTAGTGGCGCTACCGCTTTAGGTATGGCAGCTGCGGGTGGCATTACCGCCGTAACAGCATCGGGTATTACATGGATGGATGCTTTTTTGGGGACGGTACAAGGTTCTATTGGTGAAACTTCAACTTTAGCGTGCTTAATCGGTGCAACCTTTTTGCTCTATACCCGGATTGCTTCGTACCGCATCATGCTGGGCATTTTAGCTGGTATGGTGGTCACAAGTACCTTGCTTAATTTTATAGGCAGCGATACCAATCCAATGTTTGCCACACCCTGGTATTGGCATGCAGTATTGGGTGGTTTTGCTTTTGGTGCCATTTATATGGCTACCGATCCAGTCAGTGCTGCGATGACGAATACCGGTCGATGGGTATATGGTTTATTGATCGGCTTAATGGTGGTATTGATTCGTGTCGTTAATCCGGCTTTTCCAGAAGGAATGATGTTAGCAATTTTATTTGCAAACATGTTTGCGCCATTGATTGACTATTTTGTTGTGCAGTCAAACATCAAGAGAAGGGAGAAAAGAAATGCCTAATGACAATGAAGTGAAACCAGCAGGCATGATGAATTTTCTAGCGCTATCGAATGATAGCACGGTTAAAACATTCATTATGGCGACCTTGGTTTGTTTGGTGTGTGCTGTTTTTGTGTCAGTGTCAGCAGTGATGCTTAAACCCTTGCAGCAGTTAAATAAAGAGCTGGATAAGAAAAAAAATATTCTTCAGGTGGCGGGTTTGTATCAGGAAGGTGACGATATTGAAGCCGCGTTTTCCAAAATTGATATCAAGCTTGTTGACCTGGCAACGGGTGAGTATTCAACAGAACTGAATGCCGAAACGTATGATGAAAGGCGAGCTGCTAAAGACCCGGCGTTGAATGTTCAAATAGATAAAGCCAGTGATTTGGCCGGTATCAGGATGCGTCCAAAATTGATGCCTGTTTATCAGGTTAAAGAAGGTGATGTTGTTAAACAGATCATTCTTCCCGTTAATGGGTATGGCTTATGGTCCACCTTATACGGGTTCCTTGCTATAGAGAGTGATGGTCAAACAATCGTTGGCCTGAGTTTCTATGAACATGCTGAAACGCCAGGCTTAGGTGGCGAAGTTGATAACCCTAAATGGAAAGGGTTGTGGTCTGGTAAGAAAATTTACGAGGCGAATGGCGAAGTGGGTATTGATGTCATTAAAGGCAGCGTTATTCCAGGATCGGCAAATGAAGCATTTGAAGTTGATGGTTTGGCAGGCGCAACATTGACAAGCCGAGGCGTTGGTAACATGTTGAAGTATTGGATGGGTGTCGAAGGCTACGAAAAATACTTGAAGAAAATACAGACAAACGGAGTGTAGTGATGGATAAAGAAACTAAAAAGATAATATTAGACCCGTTAGTTGATAATAATCCAATTGGATTACAGGTCTTGGGAGTTTGTTCAGCACTTGCTGTAACAACCAACCTGGGTACTGCATTAGTGATGTCTTTGGCGTTAACGTCTGTGGTAGCCTTTTCAAACTTGTCTATTAGTATGATTCGAAATCATATCCCGAGTGCCATTCGGATTATTGTGCAAATGACAATTATTGCCTCACTCGTGATCGTGGTAGATCAGGTGCTCAAAGCCTACGTATATGATTTAAGTAAGCAATTATCTGTTTTTGTTGGGTTGATTATTACCAACTGTATTGTTATGGGGCGCGCAGAAGCTTTTGCGATGAAAAACCCACCCGGTCTTAGTTTTTTAGATGGACTAGGTAATGGTTTAGGCTACGCACTGGTACTCATGATTGTTGGAACATGTCGTGAGTTATTCGGTTCCGGGAAACTGTTTGGTGTTGAAATTTTATCCACTGTTAATGACGGGGGTTGGTACGTCCCTAATGGTTTGATGTTATTACCCCCCAGTGCTTTTTTCATTATTGGCTTAATGATTTGGGGTATACGCGCATGGCGTCCTGCTCAAGTTGAAGCAGCAGAATTCAAAATTAAAGAAGTTAATGGAACGGAGGCTGTGTAATGGAAGCATACATCAGTTTATTTGTTAAAGCGGTTTTTGTAGAAAACCTGGCTTTATCTTTCTTCCTGGGTATGTGTACTTTCTTAGCTGTATCAAAGAAAGTCTCAACGGCCTTAGGGTTAGGTATTGCCGTTATTCTGGTGCAAACATTGACACTACCGTTAAATAATATTTTATACCAAAGTTTACTAAAAGAAGGTGCCTTGGCATGGATGGGGCTACCTGACGTTGATTTAAACTTTTTGGGTTTGATTGTTTATATCGGTGTGATTGCTGCTGTAGTACAAATACTGGAAATGGCGATGGATAAATTTACGCCCGCGTTATACAACGCACTGGGTGTGTTTTTGCCATTAATTACCGTTAACTGCGCGATTCTGGGTGGTTCTTTATTTATGGTGGAACGTGATTATAACTTTGGCGAGAGTCTGGTCTTTGGTTTGGGCAGTGGTTTGGGCTGGGCGCTGGCAATAACCGCTATCGCAGGGATAAGAGAAAAGCTTAAATACTCAGATGTGCCCGATGGGTTACGTGGATTAGGGATTACTTTTATCACCGCAGGGTTAATGGCGATGGGTTTTATGGCCTTCTCCGGTATTCAACTGTAACTAGGAATTCAGTATGTTAGAAATAGGTCTAGGTATAACGTTTTTTACAGGTGTTGTCTTAATACTTGTTGTGATTATTTTAGCGGCGAAATCAAAACTCGTTGCACAGGGCAATGTAAAAATACTTATCAATGATGAGAAAGAAATAGAAGCACCCGTGGGCGGTAAATTACTAGGCGCATTGGCTGATGCACATTTGTTTGTCCCTTCGGCTTGTGGCGGTGGCGGCACTTGTGGTCAGTGTAAGGTTCGCGTCCAAGAAGGGGGCGGTTCAATGCTTCCTACTGAAGGTGCCCATATTAATAAGGGCCAACAACGCGATGGTGAAAGATTGTCTTGCCAGTTAACGGTTAAACAAGACATGAAGATTACAGTTCCTGAAGAAGTCTTCGGTGTTAAAAAATGGACATGTAAAGTTAAATCCAACCATAATGTGGCTACTTTTATCAAAGAGCTGGTTTTAGAATTACCGGCCGGTGAAGACGTTGGGTTCCGTGCAGGTGGATACATTCAAATTGAATGTCCCCCACATGTATCGGACTATAAAGACTTTGATGTTGAAGAAGAATATAGAGGCGATTGGGACCACTTCAATCTATGGCGTTACAAGTCTGTCGTTGAAGAAGATGTATTGCGAGCCTATTCTATGGCGAACTATCCGGAAGAAGAAGGCATTATCATGCTGAACGTGCGAATCGCTTCGCCTCCTCCCGGCGGCCCTGATGATATTCCTCCAGGAAAAATGTCATCGTATATCTTTAATTTAAAACCCGGTGACGAAGTTACAATCTCTGGGCCTTACGGCGAGTTTTTTGCTAAAGAAACAGAGGCGGAGATGGTCTTTATCGGGGGCGGTGCGGGTATGGCACCCATGCGATCACATATTTTTGACCAGCTGCGTCGAATTAAAACAAATCGGAAAATATCTTTTTGGTATGGTTCGAGAAGCTTAAAAGAAATGTTCTATGTAGAAGATTTCGATATGCTGGCAAAAGAGAACGATAATTTTGAATGGCATGTGGCGTTATCTGATCCTCAACCTGAAGATAACTGGGATGGTTTAACCGGCTTTATCCATGAAGTCCTGTTGGAAGAATATTTGAAAAACCACCCGGCACCAGAAGACTGTGAATTTTACATGTGTGGCCCACCAATGATGAACGCTGCGGTCATTAAAATGCTTCAAGACTTGGGTGTTGAAGATGAAAATATCATGCTTGATGACTTTGGTGGCTAATTGACGTTTTATAATAAACCCATTAAAAGCCGCGTGTTTTTAATGGGTTTTTTTATCTCGATTTCTTTTCTAACAGGGTGTGAATCACCTTCCTCTACAGGCACCTTCTTGGCTGGTCAAACGATGGGGACGACCTATCATATTACCCTGGCTGAGAACGTTACCCGTCAAATAGAAACGTCATTGAAACAGGAAATAGATGCTCGTCTGTTAGAAGTAAACAACTCTTTTTCGACCTACATCAACTCTTCGGAAGTGTCACAGTTCAATAACTATAAGGGCACTGACTGGCAAGAAAAGTCTGATGAATTTATGACTGTTTTAGCGGCAGCACAAAACATCAGTGCGATGAGCGACGGTGCTTACGATATTACTGTAGGACCGCTCGTTAATCTCTGGGGTTTTGGCCCGGGCTTTAAAAAAGACAACGTACCCGATGATCAAATGGTTAAGGAGGCCTTATCCAAGGTAGGGTATAAAAAGCTGATGTTTAATCCAGACAATAATGAAATTAAAAAATTACAGAAGGATTTATACGTAGATTTTTCCTCTATCGCAAAAGGTTTTGGGGTTGATGCCATAGCAGAGCTTTTGATGGCGAAAGGGTATAAGCATTATATGGTGGAAATTGGTGGTGAAATGAGGGTCAGTGGCTTGAACCCTCAAAAGGTTAAATGGCGCATTGCAGTTGAAAAGCCAGATACAGAGACGCGATCCATTCATCGTGTTATAAATGTTTCGGATGTGGCAATCGCGACATCTGGCGATTACCGAAATTACTTTGAGCAAGATGGGGTTAGGTTTTCCCATACCATTAATCCAAAAACAGGCTACCCAGTACAACAAGAGCTGGCCTCGGTGACTGTCTTAGCTAAAAACAGTATGACAGCCGATGCTTGGGCAACAGCTTTTATGGTGTTAGGTTATAAAAAGGGGTACGATTTGGCCATAGCTAATAATTTAGCCGTGTTATTTTTACTTAAAGAAGGTGAGGAATTTAAAGAAATTTCGACACCAAATTTTAAAAAACTAACAAAGGAACATGCTTCATGAATACTTTTTTAATTACATTTCTGGTGTTTTTATTAGTGGTTACAGCAATGGCCGTCGGCGTTATTTTTAGTAATAGAAAAATTAAAGGCAGTTGTGGTGGTTTGAATAATATTGATGGTTTAGAAGGCGATTGCGTACTTTGTAATAAGAAAAAATGTGAAAAAAAGCAAGCGCTTCGCGATTCACAAACTTAATTATATTAAAGTGATTTAAGAAACAGTGAAGGGGAAACTATGTTTAGGTCGGTGTTAATTAAAGATTATATGGCAACAAATTTAACGACTTTTACGCCCGATATGGCGATTTCTAAGGCCATAAAATATCTCAATACACATCAAATTTCAGGCGCACCTGTTATTGATGAGAGGGGCAGTTTAGTTGGCATGTTATCAGAGAAAGATTGCCTTCAAGTTGCGTTGCAATCTACCTATTATGAAGACTGGGTGGGCGGCGTTGTATCAGAATATATGACAACAGAGGTTGCAACAGTGTCTGACACGTCGAGTGTTGTTGATATTGCAGAAATGTTCTTAAAATCATCTTATAAACGCTACCCTGTTATAAGCGAAGACGGAGAATTAGTCGGTCAGATTAGCCGTAGTGATATTCTAAGAGCCTTAGAGATAATTTGGTAAATTTTGTCTGACACATATTATTGGTACGATTACGAGACGACAGGTATAGACCCTGCTAGAGATCGGGTCGTCCAATTTGCTGGGATACGTACAGATTTAGAGTTTAATCAGGTGGCAGAGCCTGACGTTTTTTATTGTAGATTGCATGACGATATCCTTCCTCACCCTGAAGCCTGTTTGGTAACAGGGATTTCCCCGCAACTTACAAATCAAAAGGGGTACCTTGAGTGTGACTTTATTGAAAAGGTCCATCGAGAATTTAGCACCCCTCAAACCTGTGTTGTTGGCTATAACAGTATTCGTTTTGATGATGAATTCACAAGAAACCTTTTATATAGAAACTTCTTTGACCCTTACGCTCGGGAGTGGAAGTCGGGCAATTCTCGATGGGATTTAATTGATGTTGTTCGTTTAACTCATGCATTAAGGCCCGACGGCATACATTGGCCGCGCCGTGAAGATGGCATAGCGAGTTTTAGACTGGAAGAATTAACGAAAGCAAATGGTATTTTGCATGAAGCGGCACATGATGCTTTATCCGATGTTTATGCCACCATTGCATTAGCAAAATTAATTCAGCAAAAACAACCTCGGCTTTATAGCTGGGGGTTCGCCTTGCGTAACAAAAGAAAAGCGGCGGAACACCTTGATCTTGTTAATAAAATGCCCGTTGTACATGTGTCCAGCAAATACCCTGCAGCTCAAGACTGCCTTGCTGTCGTGATGCCGATAACAGCGCATCCCGTTAATAATAATGGTGTCATTGTCGTTGATTTGTCTCAGGACCCGACTGAGCTGATTCAGTTATCAGCAGAAGATATTTATCAACGGCTCTATACCCCTGCGGCCAAATTGGCTGAAGGTGAAAAACGGCTGGCCTTGAAAACCGTACATATTAATAAATCACCGATGTTGGCACCTTTGGGAACGTTAACTGAAGAAGTCAAAAGTAAACTGAATATTGATTTAGAACGCTGTGAGGAGAATCGGCAAAAACTAATAAAAGCAGGTATTGAAAAAAAATTGGTTGATGTGTTTTCTATCAACGAATTTGAGAAACAAACAGACCCTGATTTAATGCTCTATGGAGGCGGCTTCTTCAGTCAACTTGATGTTCAAAATATGCAACAAATACGAGCTTGTCCAAAAAATCAATTGAATCAGCTGAGCTTGGCATTTGAAGATGACCGATTAGAAGACATGTTGTTTCGTTATAGAGCAAGAAATTACCCTGAAACACTGGATGAAGCGGAGAAAGAACAATGGCAAGCCTTTCGTCACGACCGCCTTACAAAAGAACATAACGACGGGCGTTTAACGTTAACAGCTTATTTTGAAAAGCTAGATGAACTGGTTGAGAAGGGTGATTGGAATGAAGAGCAACAAGAACTGTTAGAAAATTTGATTAACTATGGTGAAGAGCTTGCCGATAGTTTAGCGTCGGTAAATACTTAAACTGCGCTAAAGGTTAATGCCGATAGAATTAGAAAACAGTCAGACAAATGTGTTGCGAGAAAACGTGTTCTTGTTGGTAGAATACCCCGCTTTATTCAAACTGAAGCTGAAGACCTGCTGAGATGTTTAGCTGGAACAAAACACTGGGTTATCAATCATTATAATTTAATAGGAAAGAGCATGGCTGAAACAGTAGACGAATTAACAGTGAGTTATACAGATGGCGGTATAGAAACAGTTAAAGAGTTAGATAAAATTATTCTTTCAAAAGGTGCTTGGGCAACCGTTATATACAAATACCAGGATTGGAACCGCACAAAAGAAGAATATGGGCCGGATAAATATACGATTCGTCGTTATCAAAAACGCAATGGTGAGTATCAGCAAAAATCGAAATTTAATATCTCCAGTGCCGCGCAAGCAGCAGGCATTATTGACGCGCTGCAAGGCTGGATAAAAGAATAAAGGGACTGGCTGAAACTGAAAGGGTATAAAAAGCCAGATAATCGTCTGGCTTTTTAATATGACACTCTATAAATATATCAGTTCGCAAGCTTACGTTAATGTTGTCTTTCACCGTAGAGCTTTGCATACAGGCCTTTTTGTTCAATAAGGCTCTCGTGATTGCCTTGTTCAATAATGTTGCCGTCTTCAAAAACATACACATGATTCGCTTGTTTTACGGCACTTAATCGGTGGGCGATAATGAGGGTAGTTCGGTCTTTTAAAAACTCGCGCATGGCCCTATGTAACTGAAACTCGGTTTCACTATCAAGAGCCGATGTTGCTTCATCAAGAATGACGACCTTAGGTTGGCTTAGGATCATTCGGGCAATTGCCAGTCGCTGACGTTGCCCACCCGATAGACGTACACCTTGTCGACCCACGAGCGTATCAAGTTGCTTCGGCATCTGCTTGATCGTGTCTTCTAGCTGTGCAATAGATAAGGCAGTCCACAATTCTTGATCGTTTACTGTGCGCCCCATGCTCAAGTTGTCCCGCACGGTACTATTGAACAGTACGGGATGCTGAAGCACCGTTGCAACGTTGTCACGGACAGTATCAAAGCCTATTTTGTTAATGGGTATGTTATCAAAATAAATCATGCCATCGTTGATAGGGTATAGCCCAAGAAGTGCTTGGACTAGTGTTGACTTTCCCCCGCCACTTGCACCGACTAAAGCAATTTGTTGACCTTGCTTGATCTTGAGCGAGATCCCATTCAGAACATCGGGGCACTGACCATAAGAAAAATGAACATTCTCCAGTTGAATAGACACGGTACGCTGACCTTTAAACGGGTCTATTTGATGGGGATATTGTGGTTCATCCTTTAAGGTGACCAGCGAATTAATGCGCCCGAGCGCGGCATTTGCAGAGAAAAAGCTTAACTGAATATTAAGTATTTCTTGTACCGGTCCCATCATAAACCAAAGGTAGCCAAAAACAGCGAACATCTGCCCAATAGATAGATCGGAATAAACAACCATGAACATGGCGATAGCACGAAAAACATCAAAACCAAATAAAAAAACCATAAAACTGAGGCGGTTTGCGCTATCGCTTTTCCATGAGTATCGACCTGCTTGAGTTTTGATGGCATTGGCTTTATCGACCAATAAACTTGTGTAATACCGACTTCGGTTATTAGCCCGTATTTCTCCAATGGCGTCGAGGGTTTCGGTTAAAGATTGTTGAAAGTCCTCAAAGGCCAAGTTTTCATTTGCTTTTAAATGTTTAACACGTTTGGCAAAGACGGTCGTGAAGTAGATGACAGCAGGGTTAAGAACGAGGATAAAAAGAGCCAATGGCCAATGTAGCCAGATTAAAACAATTGAGGTGCCTATAACGGTGAGAATTGCCACTAAGAGCTTACTGGTTGTATTTCCAATAAATTGATCAAGGGTTTCAATATCGGTAATGAAGTGGCTGGCAACGCTGCCACTGCCTACCGTTTCGTAATCAGCCATGGAAATTTTTTGTAAGCGATGCAATAAGCGTCGTCGTATCTGAAAGGTAATATCTTTAGCCGTTAGAGTAAACAGGCGCGTTTGTATGACGTTGAAGATCAGTGAGATAGCACGTAATACGAGCGTTAATAACAACAGGGCGAGAATGTATGAAATCGGGCTATGCCAGCTCGCAGGGGTCAATTGTTGAATGGTTTGGACGGCGAAATCTGGTTTTTGGAGTAACACCTCGTCAACTAAAAGGGGCATTAATAGAGGAACGGGAACACTCGCTAAAACTGCCAGTACGGCGATGATATTGGCCGTTAATAAAGTTGTTTGATGACGTTTTGACATCTGATACAACGTTTGCCACGTATAGGCTGACTGAGCGAGTTGAGTTTTTTTCAATTTAAGTAAACTTGTCTTTCAAAGACAGCGTAGATTGGAATGCACCCTATTTTAAATGATGAGCCTCCAGTGCGGTTGAAACAATCATGCTAAACATTGCATGGCATTTAATTATTATTCAACATTATGAACCCTGTAAGATAGAATAGGGTGCGTTACAAGTTGTTCTAGTCTTTGGGAGCGCATTCTTTTAGAGTTAAATATCTGGCTTTTAGGTTGTGAATTGATAATCAATGGGGTAGACGAGGTTTCTGCGCCCCATGTGAGTACACAACAGTTAATTGTGTCGTTATCTCTTGGTAAAGTGACCGACGTTTTGCGGGGTATTTTGTCTTTTAAACTTGTGCATATTTGGTGAGGTGTCAGGAAATGAATATGGATTTAATATGGGGAGTTGTCATTGGAACCATTTTTGGTTTTTGTTTATCGGCTTTATTTAAAAAGGTAAATAACAGCAGCTCAAAAATAAAAGAGCTGGAAGCAGAACATGCAAAGTACCGTAAACAAGTGGATGATCATTTCGTTAATACAGCCGTCTTGTTTAAAGGGTTAACAGATCAGTATCGAGATGTTTATCGCCACATAGCAAATGGAGCGGGTGAATTATGTTCTGATGAGGCAAAAGCGCTCCAAGTTGATATGGAAGAAACTGCTTTACTCGTCAATTCAACTAAAGCAGCCGACGGTGCCGCTGACGAAATAGGGGATGATGCAAGCGAAACGCAAAAAGAAAAAGACCTTTTAGAAGGACGTAAAGAGCCACCGGCTGAAGTTAAGTTCGGTGAAGAACCTTCGAAAGAAGAGCAGATTCCGCTGGCTAGCGAGGTAGAAATGTCCGAGGACATTGCTAAAGAAGTTAGACATCAAGCCAATAAAAATAAAGTGTAATCCTTTGAATCGGATAGGCATTTACTCGCTTGTATACAGGTGATTTGAAATAAAGGGTTGACTGATTTTGTCCAATACTGCGAAGGCCGACATCTGGTTGGTGCTTGTTACCATTTTAGCGGCCATTAGCTGGATTTTCTCAAAAGAGGCTATTTTATTAATGCCTCCTTTGTTGTTTATCTGTTCGCGTTTCTTTTTAGCGGGGTTGCTGTTGCTTATCGTAGGGTTTAATCAGTTGGTTCAGCTAAGCTGGAATCAATGTCGGCAAGCGATAGGCGTTGGGTGTGTGTTTGCTATAGGGATGTGTTTCTGGGTGATGGGGCTTCATTCAGGGGTGAGTCTCAGTGTGGCCAGTTTTATCACCAGTTCAGCCGTCATTTTTTCTCCCATTATAGCTAAATTCATTTTTGATGAGAAAGTGCCGGCGACCACATGGTATGCCATTCCCTTTGCCTTAACAGGGCTTGCGTTTTTATCATTGTCAGGTGAATTTAAAGTACAAACAGGGCAGTTATTATTTGTTATGTCTGCGTTGTTTGTGGCACTTTTTTTTGTTCTAAACTCGCGAGCAGCCAACCACCGAGAGATTGTTAATTTGAAGGATGTCGTTCGTATTAGCGAGAAAGTACCCACGCTCCCTCTAACCGCCATTTCCTTGACAACGGTAGGTGTGCTGGTGGGTGCTCTATCCTTTTTTGTTGAAACCTGGCCGACGGTAACTGACAGTTTTTCTGCTGATTTACTTGGATGGGTTTTGGCCAGTGCGTTCATAGGCACTGCCTTACGATTTTTTATGCAAACCCATGCTCAAAGTCTGTCCAAGAAAAGTCACGGTGTTGTGATTATGATTGTCGAACCTATTTGGACAGCGTTATTGGCGGCGGCCTGGTTTGCTGAACGTTTGTCCGAGAAAGATTTAATAGGGTGTGTTTTAGTTTTTATTTCGGTGGTTATTCTACGCTGGTCACTTATCCGTGGGCTTTTTAGACGTAACGCGCCCTAAAGAAAGTGCCTATAGTTTGAGAGGATGTGTGTTTTGGGCCAGTGATCTCTCCAATTGTCGATTGATAGTCTAAAAATGATTCATTGAGCGCTATAAAAGATGACCGTATCCCTTTAAAATATCTGCTTTAATTTGATTAACTTAACGGGCGACTTATGATCATTAAACCAAAAATTCGTGGCTTTATTTGTACCACAGCACACCCTGTTGGCTGTGCTGAACATGTCAAAGAGCAGATTAAAGTAACGCAACAGCAAGGAGCGGTAGATGGAGGACCTAAAAAAGTACTCGTTATAGGCTCATCAAGTGGTTATGGTTTAGCGTCTAGAATTACAGCGGCTTTTGGTTCTGGAGCCGCCACGGTGGGTGTGTTTTTTGAGAAGCCTGGGAGTGAAAAAAAGCCGGGCTCTGCCGGTTGGTATAACACGGCCGCTTTCGACGTTGAGGCAAAAAAAACGGGTTTATATTCGAAACATGTAAACGGTGATGCTTTCTCAAATGAAGTGAAACAAAAAACCATCGATTTAATTAAACAAGACTTAGGTGAAGTGGATTTGGTCGTTTATTCTCTGGCCTCCCCAGTGCGCAAAGTGCCTGGATCAGATCAATTAACACGTTCATGTTTGAAACCGATTGGTGAAACCTATCGTTCTACGGCTATTGATACAAATAAAGACGTCATTATTGAAGCAGAAGTTGAGCCCGCAACAGAGCAAGAAATACAAGATACCGTTACAGTGATGGGAGGAGAGGACTGGGAGCTTTGGATGGAGGCACTGAGTCAAGCTGGTGTGCTGGCTGAAGGGTGTCAATCCGTTGCCTATAGTTATATTGGAACGGCGATCACTTGGCCAATTTATTGGGACGGCGCATTGGGTAAAGCTAAAATGGATCTGGATCGCGCGGCAAAAGCGATCGATACGAAGCTAAAAGAAACGGGTGGTGGAGCGAATGTGGCGGTTTTAAAGTCAGTGGTAACACAGGCGAGTTCAGCAATCCCGGTGATGCCTTTGTATATTTCCATGGTGTTTAAAGTGATGAAAGAAGCCGGGCTTCATGAAGGTTGTATTGAACAGATAAACCGCTTATTTAGAACTCAGCTATATCAGGCTGGGTCGGAGAAGGACGTAGATGAGGCCAATCGTTTACGGCTGGACGATTGGGAGTTAAGAGATGATATTCAACAACAATGTGTCGATATTTGGCCAACAGTCACAACTGAAAATTTATTTGATTTAACGGATTATGCAGGCTACAAAAAAGAATTTCTCAACCTGTTTGGTTTTGAATTTGACGCCGTTAATTATGATGAAGACGTCAATCCATTGGTAGAATTTGACGTGGAAACAGTTTAACAACCGGTTAAGTAAACACGATTTCTAATGGAATTTATAAAGATTTTTTATGGAAAAAAATGATGCGCATATCATTGTCCTAGGCAATGAAAAAGGGGGAACAGGTAAATCGACACTGGCTATGCATGTGGTTGTTGGCTTGCTTGAGAAAGATAAAAAAGTGGCTGTTATTGATTTAGATGCTCGTCAAAAGAGTGTGGCCAGGTATTTGCAAAATAGACAAAGCTTTATGGCGAATGGCGGCACGCATGTCGCTATGCCTGAGTTTGCCGTCATCATACAATCCGGCGCTGGTGTCATAAAAGACAGAGAAGCGGAAGATCAAGAAAACCTGAAAACTGCACTGGATAAATTTAAAGGCAACGTGGATTTTATCATTATTGATTGTCCTGGAAATGACACCTATTTATCACGTTTGGCACATGCATTAGCCGATACTTTGGTCACGCCTTTAAATGATAGCTTTATTGATTTGGACTTACTGGGTGAAGTCTCACCAACTGATTTTCAGGTTAAGAAACTCAGTTTTTATACTGAAATGGTGTGGGAAAGCCGTAAATTTCGTTCAGCCAGTGGTAAACCGCCGATGGATTGGGTTGTTATCCGTACACGGTTGGCCTCATTAGATTCAAGAAACAATAAACGTGTCCATGATGCTTTACAAGCTTTACAAAAACGCATTATGTTTCGTTATGTACCAGGCCTATACGAACGGGTTATCTATAAAGAACTTTTCCCCAGTGGGTTAACCATTTTGGATCTCGAAAAAATTAACAGTCTGTCTCACGTAGCGGCCAGGCAGGAAGTGCGTTCGGTGGTGGATAGTCTTAACGTTCTTTAATGAGTGTTGAGTTGACGACAGAGCAGAAGCTCATTGTTGTTGAAGAAACAACTAAATATATCCAATTAGCCAGTGAGATATACAAAAGGCCTTACCCAATTATTCCGGTGAGATTTGATTTAACAGGGCACACGATTGGGATGTATCGGCAAGGCCCTAAAGGTAAGGTGATTCGATATAACCCATTAATCTTTGCTAAATATTTTAAAGAAAACCTTCGTGATACGGTGCCGCATGAAGTCGCGCATTATGTTGTTGATGTGCAGTTTGACAGAAAAAAAATAAGCCCGCATGGACAGGAATGGCGCTCTGTCATGAGACAATTCGGCGCAGAGCCTAGCCGTACAGCGCAATATGATCTCAGTGATATCCCTAAACGGCGCTATAAGACAGTCCCTTACCAATGTGAATGCCGCACTCACCAGTTGGGTATTCGTCGGCATAATAAAGTGCGTCAACGAAAAATGGACTACTATTGTCAACAGTGCGGTCAGCTCCTTAAGGCGGTGGAATGAGCTGGTTTGTATATATTATTGAAGCCAACGATAACAGTTTATACACCGGTATCACAACGGACTTACAAAGACGATTCGATCAACATGCATCAGGCCAAGGGGCGAAATTTTTTAAAGGCAGACGCCCCGTTAGATTTGTTTATTATGAAAACGCTGATAATCGGCGTAGCGCGAGTATACGAGAAGCAGCAATAAAAAAGTTAACTCGACGGCAAAAGCAACAACTAATAGACGCTTGAATTGCTTAACTTTGGCCTCATATTTTATTCATGAATGATTTCTTACGGGGTTAAAATGACAAAGTCAGTAAAAGTTGTCTGCACCTATTGTGATAGGGTTAATAAGTTACCCAGTGATAAGTTAGGTGCCGGTGGAATCTGTGGCCACTGTAAGAAAAAGTTATTCTCTGGGCACTATGCGACTTTAAAATCAGCGAATGCACAACGTCATTTTGAACAGAGTGATATTCCCGTTGTGGTTGATTGCTGGGCTGGATGGTGCGGGCCCTGTCGATCGTTTGCCCCCACATTTGATCAAGCGATTAAAAAGCTGGAGCCGACAGCAAGGTTTGCTAAATTGGATACAGAAAATGAACAGCGATTGGCGGCTCGGTTTCAAATAAGAAGTATTCCGACCATATTAGTGATAAAAAATGGTAAAGAAGTTGCGAGACAGGCGGGTGTGATGACTTTATCGCAGTTAGAGCAGTGGTTAAAACCGTACATTGCTTAGTGTTACAAAGCAGTTATATTGAGTTAACTTCTTAAGTTTCGACGTTTGAAATTTATACCATGTTAATGGCGCACATTGGGTTCACCTGTTGCGCCGGGGTGGAAAAGTTGTTCAATATCGATGGCATCGAAAGAGTAAGGCTGGTTGCAAAAATCACAATGCGTCTCCACGCGACCTTTTTCCTCAAGAAGAGAAATGAGCTCTTCATATCCCACCGTCAGTAAGCCAGCTTCAACTTTCTTTCTAGAGCAATCACACTTAAATTGCACTGTTTGAGGCTCGTAAAGCGTTACCGATTCTTCATGAAATAAACGGTGAAGAATATTTTCGGGTGTTAAATGAAGTAATTCATCGTTGGTGACGGTATCGGCCAGCATCTCTACCCGTTCCCAGTCGATTTTTTCGCCAGCTTGTGCGGGTAATTCTTGAAGTAAGAATCCAACAGCCTTGTTTTCGTTTACAGCAAACCAGAGGCGAGTTTTAAGTTGTTCGGATTGTTCGAAGTAAGACTCAAGCGCGTTGGACAGTGTTTCACCTTCAAGGTTGACGATGCCCTGATAAGCTTGACCCTTTGATGGCTTGAGTGTGATAACGAGTTTACCATTGGCAACGAGCGAAGATAAGTTTCCTGATTGAATTTCATCGCGCCAATGGGCTAAGCCACGAACATGTTGTTGTTTATTAGCCTGAGCAACCAGCAGGGTAATAGGGCCATCCCCCTGAATTTGTAAAATTAAAGAGCCGTCAAATTTTAATGTGGCTGATAAAAGAAGTGAAGCAGCCAGTGCTTGACCTAATTGCTCAGCAACAACAGTGGGGTAATGATGCAAGGCTAAGGCGTCTTGAAAGGTGGTATCTAACGTGATGATTTCGCCGCGTATTCCCAGCTCTTTAAAGAGAAATCGACATAATTGGTCATTGTTCTGGTCTGACATAATGGGTTTTCCTGCGAATCGCCTTATCATAAAAAATAGTCGTGGATATTATATGATGGAATGAGAGTCAGTGCTGGTGAGCGTTGATTTTCTTTATAGGGTAAAATGCTGAATATGTTAGCGAATAAGACCAGTTTACCGACCAAAAACCAGGCTTTGCCGGGTAGAGATGCGCCGATGCCAGTAGCAAGAACACATGCTGTTTACTCGGGGCATACGCTATCGCCTCCGTTTCCTGATCATTGTCAGACTGCGATGTTTGGTTTAGGCTGTTTTTGGGGTGCTGAACGCACATTTTGGCAATTAGAAGGCGTTTATTCTACGGCTGTAGGTTATGCGGCAGGCTATACACCTAATCCAACGTATGAAGAAGTTTGCTCTGGACAAACAGGGCATAACGAAGTTGTTTTGGTGGTGTATGACCCCGCAGTTATTTCGTACACACAGTTGTTGAAAACTTTTTGGGAGTCGCATAATCCTACACAAGGGATGCGACAAGGGAATGATTTGGGAACTCAATACCGTTCGGGTATTTACTACCTTTCGGAAGACCAGGCTCAGTTAGCAGAAAAAACGCGAGATGCCTTTCAACAGACATTAAATAAGGCAGGCTACGGTGCGATTACCACCGAAGTGTTGCCGGCGCCCAAATTTTATTATGCAGAAAATTATCACCAACAATATTTGGCTAAAAATCCAAACGGTTACTGTGGGTTAGGTGGCGTAGGACTTAGATTGGATGAGCCAGTTTAGGTAATTCCCAATGTATGGCCGTTTTGCCGTGCTGTTTTAGATAGTCATTGGTCTGACTAAAATGTCGACAGCCGAAAAACCCGCGATGTGCAGATAGCGGTGATGGGTGAGGGGCTTTTAAAATCAAGTGCTTTTTAGTATCAATAAAAGCCCCTTTTTTTTGTGCATAGCTGCCCCATAATAAAAAAACGACGTTTGGATTTTGTTGGGCAACCGTTTCTATGATTTTATCAGTGAACCTTTCCCAGCCTTTTCCTTGATGCGAGTTCGCTAGATTGTACTCAACTGTTAAGACACTATTCAATAGCAAGACCCCTTGCTTAGCCCAGCTTTCTAAGCAGCCATGTAAGGCATGAGGAATCGTTAAGTCGCTTTGCAATTCTTTGTAAATATTTCGCAAAGAGGGTGGTATTTTTACATCTGGTTGAACAGAAAAGCACAGGCCATGTGCCTGGTGAGGCTGATGATAAGGATCTTGACCTAAAATAACGACCTTGACTTCTTCTAAAGGGGTTAATTCGATGGCTTGAAACCAATTTGATGAATGCGGATAAATGATTTTATGGTCGTTTTTTTCAAGCCGTAAAAATTCTTTCAGTGTGAGCATATAAGGCTTGTTTAATTCCTCGTCTAGAAAGGGTTTCCAGCTTTTAGCATTGCTTAAAGGCATCAGCTTAGGTGTTGATTTTTGATGAGAGTTGACGAGCGCGTGCCAACAAGGCGTCCGAGTTATCGAGCCCATCTATGAAGCGTTGCGGAATGCCATTGATACCCACTTGCGCACCAACAAGCGCTCCAGTCAGCATGGCGCGCGCCATATTTTGCCCTCCGCCATTAATGGCATGTAAAACGGCGGATTCAAAATCGTCCGCAAAACGTGCGGCTAAGTAATAACAGGCAGGGAGCTGGTGATAAACCGCACACGGCATACCGTAGACGATAGAGACTTTCCAAGCGGGTTGAATTAAATCCTCTGATGCCGCTTGGGCAATGCTTGAAGGAGTTAATAACGCATCTGGTGAGGCAAAAGTACCTGCACCTGATGGTTTGCTGCCCGGGATAGTCATGGCGTGAAACGGTAATGTTTGATCTTTGACTAATTGCATGAGCTTGCTAGATAAATGTTGATCTAAGGAGTGCCCTTGTATCAACAGGCCTAAAACAGCGCCATAGGCAACAGTCAGTGCGTTGATGGTTTCATCACATTGCGTTAATAAGGTATTACGCGACACGGCACTTGCTAACTTGCTGGGATTGGTTGCATAGCGAACAGCAAGTGCGAGTGTGCGCTCAGCGGCTTCAGTGTTATCAGTAAAACCAGCGACTTGACCCCAGGGTTTATTGTGTTGTGTTCGAAGAGCCCAGGCTTCACGGATAGATTGACTGGTAAATCCTCCCGGGCCGACATTGGGCGTACCATCTAACAGGGGGAATAATTCAGTATCTAAACGGTGACAAAAATCAGCTTCGTTGTAGTCATCGTAGGCGATGATAGAGTCGACAAGCATATTTAAAATTAAGCCAGATTGAGACTGCTGCCCAGCTCTCATGCCCCCGTGATAACGGTCTGCTTGAGGGTCGGTATAATCGTTTATCCAAGGGCCATATTGCTGACGCAGTTCGTCAAGGTTGTAATACCAGTGTGGCCCTAGCCCCAAGGCATCTCCGATATACGCCCCCATAATGGCACCTATAGCGCGATCTTGGATGGTGATATTTGCCATGCGAAGTACCTGTGCTTAATTTTTTGTTGTTATAGCATTTTGTAAGTAGTTTCGCATCTAATTAAAGCAAAGTGGTGTTCTCTGTTAAAATGAGCGGATGAATAGCGCAGATAAAATTAAAACAAGGTTTAACAAGCTACAAAAAAGGTTGCGGCGTGAAATGGGGCAAGCGATTGCGGATTACAACATGGTGGAAGAGGGTGACCGAATCATGGTCTGTTTGTCTGGTGGCAAAGACTCCTACACAATGTTAGATATTTTAATGAATTTACGTAGAAGCGCGCCCGTGAGCTTTGATTTGTTGGCCGTCAATTTAGATCAAAAACAGCCGGGTTTCCCTGAACATGTCTTGCCCGAATATTTACAATCATTGGATGTGCCTTATCATGTGATTGAGCAAGATACCTATAGCGTTGTTAACCGTGTTGTGCCGGAAGGAAAAACAACCTGTGGGTTATGCTCAAGAATGCGCCGAGGTGCTCTTTACGCTTATGCTGAGGCGCATGGCTATAATAAAATTGCACTGGGGCATCATCGTGATGATATTGTGGAAACGTTTTTTCTTAATATGTTTTATGGTGGGCAACTCAAAGCCATGCCTGCCAAGTTAAAAAGTGATAATGGCAAACATATTGTGATTCGTCCCCTCTCCTATTCGAGAGAAAAGGATATCGCTGAATTCGCTGAATTGAAGCAGTACCCGATTATTCCGTGTAATTTATGTGGTAGTCAGGAAAATTTACAGCGCGTACAAATGAAAAAAATGCTGGAACAATGGGATAAGGAATGTCCCGGTCGCGTAGAAACGATTTTTAATAGCCTGAAGAATGTAAAGCCGTCTCAATTGTTAGATAGGCAACAGTTTGACTTTGAAAACCTCACTCAACAGGTGGACGTTGATATGACTAAGAGAAGTCATCCCATCGTATTTTCAGCCATGTCGGCAAATAAATAAGCATGTGCAAGTCTTTTTTATTACGTTGGGCCCTCTCTTTTTGGGTTAAATCGACAGTATTACCGAACGATAATAAGTGGCTACAATCCCTAAAAGGGAAAAAAGTCTGTTATGTCACGTACAGCGACGCTTGTTCAAAACAACGGGTCTTAGAGCAAGTGTGTAAAGACCTTGATTTACCACTGCCCTCGAATGGGATTGAGCTGGCAACCACACGAGAGCCCGTAGCTTTATTTTCTTTAGAGAAGATTAAAACTCGACAATCATTACCTGCGCCGCCACGCCTGGCAACATTAATAGATGCAGTAGAATCTTCAGATGAAGATATTTTAATCGTGCCGGTGTCGATTTTTTGGGGGCGTGGGCCTCGAAAATCTGGCAGTTTTTGGAGTAACTTATTTACGGATGAAGGGGTAAAATCCAATGCCTTTTCACGAGGACTCACCATTTTATTTAATGGCCGTTCCACGTTACTTCAGTTTGGAGAGCCTGTTTCTCTAAAACAACTGAAAGCCGACGGGCAAAAAACCCATTTTTTAACAAGAAAATTAACACGTGTTTTGCGTGTTCATTTTGCTAGAACCCGTTTAATTGCAATAGGGCCTGATCAGGTATCGCCGAAAAAGTTGGCTGCAGATCTTATTAACACTGATCTCGTGCAACAAGCCATTCAACGAGAAATAAAGCGCAATAAACTGTCTAAGCCAGCGGCAGAAAAGCAAGCTAAAGCATATGCCATTGAAATTGCCGCTGTTATAAATATTCGTGCGGCTCTTGTCCTTGAAAAAATCCTGGGTTGGTTGTGGAATAAATTATACGATGGCATTGTTCTTCACCATTTTGCCAGAGTAGAGCGTTTATCTAAAGAACATCAGATTATTTATGTGCCGAGTCATCAAAGCCATATGGATTATTTGGTTTTATCATATGCGTTGTTTACGCGAGGCCTTGCTGCGCCACATGTGGCTGCTGGTATTAACCTCAATATACCCATCGTTGGGCCTTGGATCAGGCGTTGCGGTGCTTTCTTTTTACGCCGCTCTTTCAAAGGCAATGCGTTATATGGGGCTGTGTTTGAAGCCTACATGGGCTATTTAGCCAGCAAGGGTACAGCGATAGAATATTTTGTAGAAGGGGGGCGGAGTCGCACGGGCAGAAAGCTTAAAGCTAAGCCCGGTTTATTGGCGATGAGTGTTCGAAGCTACCTCAGAAATCATAAACGTTCGGTTGTTTTTATTCCGGTCAATTTTGCCTATGAAAAACTGGTAGAAGGTGGAACCTACGTTAACGAATTAAGTGGCAAACCAAAGAAATCAGAGTCAGTAATAGGGGTGCTAAGGTCGTTTAAAGCCTTGAAAGATAACTTTGGCCAAGTGCATGTGAATTTTGGTTCTGCCATTCACTTGGACCAATTGATTGAGGCGGAATGCCCAAATTGGCGTCGTGAAGAGCGAGCTGATGACAAGGAACTGGTTAATACGTTGGTGAGTAAACTTGGCACGAAAATCATGTCGGGTATTAATGAAGCGACCCATGTGAACTGTATTGGTTTATTAGCGATGGTGTTGCTGAATACCTCTCAACAGTCAATGAGTGAAAGCAATGTGATCCGGCAATTAGAATTGTATTTAGCATTACTCGATGCCGCGCCATATTCTAAAGATGTGACGCGCATTCACGAAAGCCCAAAGGCAATAATTGCCTACGGCGAAGAGTTTGGCCTTTTAAAACGAAAAGCTGCCGAGGCGGGTGATCAGTTATACGTTGAGGGAAGTCATGCTGTATTGATGACGTATTTTAGAAATAATATTATTCATTTATTTGTTTTGCCTTCCTTTATCGCGTGTTGTTTTTTGAGTCATCAGTCGTTAAAGAGTAAACAGGTGATACATTGGTTCAGGTTGGTGTATCCGTTTTTGAAAGATGAATTGTCCATGTGCTGGAGCCGCCGGCAAATCACTCATACAGCGAAAAAAGTAATAGATTGCCTGGTTGATCAGGGTTTGATTAAACAATCAGGCGAGACCTTGTCGGTTAATGATCATCAGAGTCAAACGGTGAGTTTTTTATCACGCGGTGTACTGATGAGTTTGGAACGTTATTATCTGACTGTATTAATCTTGAAACAAACGGGTCAAGGTGTTTTGACGCGTTTTGAGTTGGAAAAAAGCTGCGGTGAAATGGCTGAAAAGCTCTCTGAACACAATGGCTTAAATTCCCCCGAATTTTTCGATAAAGTATTATTCAAAGGGTTTATTGAAATGCTTTATAACGAAGGCATTATTTGGGTGGATGATAAAGGTAAGTTGACCTATGGCAAGGCGTTAGTTTCCATTATTGAAGACGCGGGTCTGGTGATGAGTCAGCAGGTACGTAACAATGTCCACGAGCTTATTGAATCGTAAAGTCAGGTTAACTGCTCAAAAATTCTAAACCCGGCAATGTAGGTGCCTGCCGCGGACCCAAGGGTGCTGAATAGGAAGACCAATAAGGTGCGAGAGACTCTATTTTTCCACCATCCTCCAAGGTTAACCGTATCCGACTTTAGTGTTGAAAAATCACCTACGCGAGGTTTTCTGATCCATGCTTCGGTTGCCGCTGTTACCATGCCCGCACCAACGGTTGGATTAAGGGATGTTAAAGGGGCGGCTATAAATGCGGTGATGATGGTGAGTGGGTGTGCGTTGGCCAGTAAAGCGCCAAGTGCAGATAATCCACCATTAATGACCACCCATTCGATGACTAATTGCCAGCCTAATTCTGGCGCTCGGTTAAAGCCAATGCTAAATCCAATGAAAACCAACGCAACAATAAACCATGGAATCAGTTTAGGCCAACGACTAGGGGCAGGAATAGAATCCAATTCTTCAAGGCTTTTTATATCGTTGAGTTGAGATTCAAGATAGCCTTTAATGCCTTTTAAATGCCCTGCGCCAATGACAGCAAGAAGGGTCTTATACTGCCCCGAGTTTGCTTCGTTAAATAAACGATGCGCCATGTATTGATCTCGCTCATTCACCAGAGGGGTGTAAATCTCACTCGATGATTCGGCAAATTGAGAAAAAGTAGCCTCTAAAACATCACCTTCTTTGAGTTTTTCAATGTCCTCTTCACTCACTTTTTCTGAGAACATCACGCTGCCGAGCAAACCAGAAAAAAGTTCCATGCGCTTCCACCATGGCACATTTCGATAAACTCGTTTTAACGTGATCCCCACCTCACGGTCAATGAGTAAAACGGGTGTTTGCGATTGTTTTGCTAATTCTGCAGCCATTTTCATCTCTGCACCGGGCTCAATACCCATTTCATCAGCCATTTTTTGTTGAAACGCTCCCAGCGCTAAACTGGCTGTTACCATAGATGCTTTACCCGTTTTAATGACATTGAATAAGTCCAATTGAGCTAAGCTGCTGGGGTCAATCAAGGCGTTGTAGCGACTCGGGCAAAGTTCAACCGCGACGGCATCGTAATCGTTGGAGGTAATGAGCGATTTTACGGCCTCTTCACTTGTTTTGGAAACGTGAGCAGTACCGAGCAGGGTGATGTCACAGCCGTTAATAGTCACGTTTTCTATGGGTTGATCTAGGTCGTTTTTTAAAGACATTCTTTAGCGTGTTAGTTTAGGTCAAAGCCGTATTATCGTTGAAATTGAAAGTGTTCGCCCAGTCTTTTCCGACTAAAAAGATACGCTTAACTTCATGCGGTGTTGATTGGTCTGGCAAAAAACCTGCTAAACACAAGGGGCCTGAAGGTGTCTTATCTAAAAAGTACTGAAGAATATCTTCGGCACGATAATACGTTTCATTTGCGTTATAGGGTTGAGAGGCCAACCATTGATTTTTAGTTAAAGGTTGCCACTGAAAAGCTGATGATTTGAAGTTTTCTAAAAAGTGATTTGCTCTAACCCACTGTCCTCGCTGATGCATGTTTGCAATTAACTTAGGGAGTGTTGAACTTGAAGTGTCGATCGGGTGAAACAATCGGCCTTTCATTAGGCAAATATGTTCATCAATGGAAATATTCAGTTGTTGAAGTTGCTGTTTTGCTACCGGATGAGCAGAGAGTTTACTCTGCCGCGTTTGCATCGACTTATATTTAATGTCTAACCGGTCTTTTAGCATGGGGCCAACCCAACATAAATGTTGCGGAGTACTTTTTATGCCCAAGTAAAACTTACAAGCAACTTCCCAGTGTTGGACGTTGCCGCTAACAGTGTCTTTTACAATAAAGTCAAATTCACCAAGGGTCTTGCCGGCATCTCGTATTTGCAGATTTTGGATGAGGAGTTGGTAGCGATCATTATGTTCAAACCAATAACGGAGCAAGGTTTCAAAGTAATGACCCAACCGATAGTCATTTTGTTTGTTTAACAGCTGAGTCAGCTTGCTGGGATCTTGGTCAAGCGTTTTTAGTTGTGCTTTGAAATTCTCATAGGCTTGTGTCCAATCGCTCGCTTTAGTCCAATTGATGAGGTGTTTTTGCCCCTGAATAATGGGTGGGCTGGTAATGGCCCAGGCCAGGTCTTTTACGAGTGCATTTTTCAGTAACAGTGTGTCTGCCAAAATATAGACTTAAGCACTGTCTGGGCTGTTAAATAATAAATATAAATCGATCACACAATCGGGGATTTTTTCGGCCATTTCATCGAGTAACTCTTCGTTTTGGCTGATAGCGTCCAGTTCGTCATCCAATAATTCAGAACAGCTGAGGATCGGCAAGGTGAGCTCTGCTACGTCTTCTGGATGAGATTTAAACCACGCATTCTCTTGTGCAAAGACACCTTGCATAAACCCACAGGACCAGAGAGTCAGAAACTCTTCATCAGACGTCTGTTCGTTTTTGGTCAGCGCAGGAAAATCGCCCAGCAACAAAGCCTGTTCAATATTTTTTTGTAATTCGATAATGGCTTTTTTTACAGAAGAAGGGGCTGCATTATCTGCCAGAATTTCATTCAGAATTTGTTCTTGAGTGAGATTGCCGGGTTGCACAACGAGACTGGTTAAAAAGCCGTGCATTTCATCAAAATACATGGCGTCGTCTGTCAGTTCGTCAGAATTAAAAAAAGTGTCCAGAATATCCATAGCCTTTAATTTAATGCAATTGATTTTATCGATTATGGCTGCCATCGCACCACGGCTTATCAGCAGATTGGCCGCAGCCACAGATAAACAGCACGTCATCTTTTTCAGCTTTGTAGATCAACGGGCGGGCGTTTTCAACTCGTTTGTGGTTGCCGTCACAATGCGGCGCGTTTTGAGTTTGTCCACATTGGCAAATATACATTTCGTCATCTTTTTTTACGCTGACAGAGTAGGGTGATTTAAGGGAGTACATAATGAATGCCTTTAAAAAAGTTAAATTAAAGTTGAACGTTATTAATGAAAGGCAATGATAGTTTTATAAAACCCGCCTGCCGATGATTTAAACTGTAATAATGAGGTTCAACGTTATCGAATGGTATTTTTTCCTAAAAAAGATTACGGTAACACGTCATCTTTAACACTATAAAAACGTATGGAAACATTAACACAACTGCTTAACTCAATCAGTCATTTTGTTTGGGGACCTGTTATTTTGGTTTTATTGCTGGGAACAGGGGTGTATCTAATGGCCGGGCTCAGGCTGCTGCCGATTCGTCAATTACCGGCTGCTTTTTCATTGCTTTGGCGTGGCAGGCGGAGTAAAGATAAGGGCGACATCAGCCCATTTAACGCCCTGATGACCTCGTTAGCGGCAACAATAGGCACCGGTAATATTGCTGGCGTTGCGACCGCTATTTTTTTAGGAGGCCCGGGCGCTATATTTTGGATGTGGTTAACTGCTTTAGTTGGGATGGCAACCAAATATGCTGAAGCCGTTCTAGCAGTTAAATACCGCGAAGTAGATGAGCGTGGCGCCTATGTCGGTGGCCCGATGTATTATATTAAAAACGGATTGGGTCAACGCTGGCAATGGCTGGGTCTGTTATTTTCTATCTTTGGTGGTATTGCTGCTTTTGGGATTGGGAATACGATTCAGGCTAATTCCGTTGCTGATGCCTTGAATAGTACGTTGGGAATTGCTACCTGGCAAACTGGCACCGTGATGGCTGTTGTGGTTTATGCGGTGTTAGTCGGTGGAATTAAACGTATTGGTTTTGTCGCTGCTAAATTAGTGCCTTTTATGGCAATTGCTTATGTACTGGGCGCTGGTTTTATTATCTTCCAAGAGATTGACGCTGTTCCTTTGGCTCTCCAATTGATTGTTAGTGATGCTTTTACTGGTACGGCAGCAACTGGAGGATTTGCAGGAGCAGGCGTCATGGCGGCAATTCGCTTTGGTGTCGCTCGTGGTGTTTTCTCTAACGAAGCGGGCCTTGGGACAGCCCCTATTGCTCATGCTGCCGCAAAAACAAATAACCCTGTACAACAAGGCAAAATTGCGATGTTAGGCACCTTTATAGACACGATGGTTATTTGCACAATGACAGCGTTAGTGATTATTTTAACGGGCAGCTGGACGAGCGGAGAAACGGGTGCGTCACTGTCTGCATATGCTTTTCGGGTGGGTTTGCCTGGTTATGGAGGGTATGTTGTTAGTTTTGGTTTAGCAATTTTTGCACTAACAACCTTGCTGGGTTGGAGTTATTACGGTGAGCGATGTGCTGAATATATTTTGGGCGTGGCTGTTATTCCTTGGTATCGAATGATGTGGGTCTTGGCGATCCCTGTAGGCGCCGTGATGGATTTAAATTTATTATGGTTATTAGCAGATGTCTTAAATGGTCTGATGGCTATACCTAACTTGATCGCCTTGTTGCTGCTCAGCCCGATTGTTTTTAAGTTAAGCAGAAAGTCTTGAGGCGTAACTAAGCTTTCATAGAAGGCTGAGTTGCGTGGGTGAGGCGCCGTGAAGTGAGTAAAAATACCAGCCATTTTTCAAAAAAATAATTTAAAGTCCATTTGTTATTTAAGATGTCTTTAGGCGATGAGCTTCGATGTTCGCTGGGTGTTCCGTTTTCACGTAAGTGGATGACTTCTACCGATTTAGTATCCAGATAAATTCGGCATTTAAAACAAGTGGCTGAGGCGTTTTGATCCGTATGCGCTTGATTAAAATTCACAGTGTAGGTGAAAGGCCCTGAAGACAATACATGGGTGTGGATGAAAGGGCTATGAAACTCGCCTTGATTGATTTTTGGCATTAATCGTAATAACTTTGCGTAATTTTCTTCACAAAGCATTTGAAGGCAAAAGGATTTATTGACGGGTCTAACGGTGTGTAGCATCAGAGGCTGTATAAGTTGCACTTGATGTATCGCTTTCCCAAACAGTCACCGCCTTAACGGGAAACCCACCTTTGTCCACGTGCTCATAAATCAGCTCTGCAAGAAATTCTGCTGTCGGGTGCTCAGCAACGACCATAATACGCTCTCCAGCTTCTTGAAGCATCGGTAAAACAGGGTCATCCTGATGTAAAAGCATGGTGTGATCAAGGGTCTCCTGAATCCATTGCCCAGCAAATGTTTTAATGTCGGAGAAATCACAAACCATGCCTTGCTCATTAAGGTCTTCTGACTCAAGTGTAATGGCCACACGCGCAGAGTGACCATGTAAATGGCGACACTTGCCAGCGTGATTCATGAGACGGTGGCCGTAGCAAAAGCTTAAATTTTTGGTGACTCGATACACATCTTTCCTTAACTTAAAGACCCTTTATGCCCTTAATACTAGCGGCTACCTCATAGCTCTTGTCATCAGTGAGGGTGACGCGTGTAATTTCAATAATAGCATTTAAAGGCGGCGTTAAGGGGTTTGCAGGGACAAGAGTTATTTCCAAGGAGCAGCCTTGGGTTAATTTTTGTTTCGTTGTAAAGAGAATGCCGGCCGCACTTAAATTGAGACAGTTGGCTGTCCCGTTTGCTCCAGTGCCTGGGTGAGTATACGTCATCTCACATTCGGCTTCTGCACGTCTGAATTTTCTATGTTCGGTTGAAGAAGACATGTCTCATTTTGTATTGAAATAAGCGAGCGGCTATCGGCACAAGTTTATCGTAAATTTTTCAAAAAGTATCGATTATTTGATGCTTCAAGGCAGCTGTTGAAAAGGGGGCTTTGTGATAATGATTTTACTTGTAAAAGGCAGGTTATTTTGGCAGTATCAAGTTAGTTTTTTGATTAATGAAGTAACGTGGCTATAAGAGGGCAGCTTTAAGTTACTGGATTGAGACACTGCATTATAAAATTTTGAGGAGAATCAAGATGAGTCAACGAATTGCATTAGTGACCGGTGGTACGGGTGGTATTGGTGAAGCAGTGTGTCAGCGTTTTGTAAAAGACGGTTATAAAGTCATAGCGGGTTACCATAACAAAGAGAAAGCGCGAACATGGCAAATTGCTCAAAAAGAGGCGGGTTTTGATATTGAGATAGTTCATTGTCCAGTGACGGATTTTGAGGCTTGTGGTAGGGCTATTAAGTGGGTAGAAGATAATGTGGGTCCTATTGATATTTTAGTTAATAATGCGGGCATAACGAAAGACGGTATGTTTAAGAAAATGCCGATTGAACGTTGGAATGAGGTGATTGAGACTGATTTGAATAGCGTGTTCAATATGACTCGTCAAATTTTTGAGGGCATGATCGAACGTGGTTTTGGGCGTATCATTAATGTGTCCTCGGTGAATGGCCAGATGGGTCAGGTGGGGCAGGTGAATTATTCTGCAGCCAAAGCGGGAATGCATGGTTTTACCAAGGCATTAGCTCGTGAAACGGCGCGAAAGGGTGTGACAGTCAACACCATTTCACCCGGTTACGTTGCGACGCCAATGGTGATGGCTATTGCCGAAGAGGTGCGAAAAAAAATTGAAAATGGTATCCCTATGGGCCGTTTATGTACGCCAGAAGAAATTGCACATGGCGTCTCATTTTTGGCCAGTGAATTAGCAGCTTATACAACAGGGTCTGATTTGAGTATGAATGGCGGTTTATTCATGCACTAATGCCGTAGTGAGGTTTTTTTGAGATGATCTTTTTATATTTAATAAAAGTATAGGAGAAGAAATGTCGGAAGTTCATGTACATAAAGTGCCCGCTGATGTGGCAGCAGGTGCCCACATCAATAAAGCGCTATATGAAAAAGAATATAAACGTTCAATTGAAGATGTTGAAGGTTTTTGGAATGAAAAAGCGAGAGAATTTTTAACCTGGTCTAAGGACTGGGGGAAGACGGTTGAGTACGATTTCCCAAAAGGCAACGTCAAATGGTTTGAAGGAGGAGCACTTAATGCCAGTGTTAACTGCCTGGATCGTCACTTGGATGTTCGAGGAGATCAACCTGCAATTATCTGGGAAAGCGATGACCCAGAGATCGATAAAACGTATACCTACAAAGAATTACATGCAGAAGTTTGTCGTTTTGCCAATGGTTTAAAGGCGCAAGGTGTAAAAAAAGGAGACCGTGTCTGTATTTATATGCCCATGGTAGCCGAAGCGGCGATTGCTATGCTCGCCTGCGCTCGAATCGGAGCGGTTCACTTGGTGGTTTTTGGTGGCTTTTCGCCCGATGCGCTAAAAGATCGCATCGTAGATTCTGAAGCAGCGGTTGTTATTGTGACGGATGAAAGCGTCCGTGGCGGTAAAGCGGTTCCCCTAAAAGCTAATGCGGACAAAGCCCTGGAGGGCTGCCCATTGGTAAAGTCGGTTGTCGTTGTTCAGCGAACCGGGGGGGAAATCGATTGGATGGAAGGTCGTGACGTCTGGTATCACGATTTGGTCGAGAAGGCCTCGGTTGATTGCCCACCTGAAGAAATGGACTCAGAAGACCCTTTGTTTATTCTTTACACCTCGGGTTCGACGGGTAAACCCAAAGGTGTTTTGCATACCACAGGCGGTTATTTGCTGCATGCTGCGATGTCGCATAAATATATTTTTGATTATCACGACGGTGATATTTACTGGTGCACGGCCGATGTGGGGTGGGTAACAGGGCATTCGTATATTGTTTACGGCCCATTGGCGAATGGTGCGCAAACATTAATGTTTGAAGGTGTGCCGACTTATCCGGATGCATCCCGTTTCTGGAAAGTATGTGAAAAGCATAAGGTGAATATTTTCTATACGGCACCGACAGCCATTCGCGCATTAATGGCAAAGGGCGATGCTTATGTAGAAGCCTGCGACTTAAGTCGTTTGAAAATACTGGGTAGTGTGGGTGAGCCTATCAATCCAGAAGCCTGGGAGTGGTATTACAATACAATAGGTGGTGGTCGTTGCCCGATTGTTGATACCTGGTGGCAAACTGAAACAGGGGGTATTTTGATGACGCCGCTTCCAGGTGCAACCGATTTAAAACCAGGGTCTGCCATGCAACCTTTCTTTGGTGTGGAATTTGGCTTGGTCGATAATGACGGGAACGAAGTGACAGGGAATCCAGCAGAAGGTATTTTGGTGATCAAAAAACCATGGCCGGGTATGTTCAGAACCCTATTTGGTGATCACCAGCGGTATATTGATGCCTATTTTGCTAATTACCCCGGTTACTATTTCCCCGGTGATGGTGCGCGTCGTGATAAAGATGGCGATTATTGGATAACAGGTCGGGTGGACGATGTGATTAATGTATCTGGCCACCGTATGGGAACGGCTGAAATTGAAAGTGCGCTGGTTCTGCATCCAGCAGTTGCTGAAGCCGCTGTTATTGGTTACCCACATGAGATTAAAGGGCAAGGTATTTATACATTTGTAACTTTAATGGACGGTGTTGAGGCCACGGATGAGTTACGTACGGAGTTAATCAATCATGTGCGCAAAGAGATTGGCCCTATTGCTTCTCCTGATGTTATTCAGTGGGCGCCTGGTCTACCTAAAACGCGCTCTGGAAAAATTATGCGTAGAATTTTGCGTAAAATTTCTGAGAACTTAATTGATGAGCTGGGTGATACATCGACTTTGGCCGACCCATCAGTGGTTGACGACCTGATCGCCAATCGGCCTCATAAGTCATAACATTGGAACTAAAAAACCCGCTTAAGAGCGGGTTTTTTAGCGAAGAAAAAAGTTTTAATTTGGTAAAGAAGGGAAATCAAGCCCCGCCATTTTTTGCATAACGCGAACCACTTGGCAGCTGTAACCAAATTCATTGTCATACCAAAGGTATAAGACGCAAGAGTCACCCGTTGCAATCGTTGCCTTTGAATCAATTGTGCAGGCTTTACGAGCGCCCACTAAGTCGGTTGACACAATTTCAGTAGACGTTGTGAAGTCAATTTGTTCACGCATAGAAGAATGCAGAGCTGTTTTGCGTAAAAAGTTATTTAGCGCGCTTTTATCAGTTTCTTTTTCTAAATTCAAATTCAGAATAGCCATGGAAACGTTCGGTGTTGGAACGCGAATCGCATTGCCTGTTAATTTGCCTTCTAGTTCAGGAAGTGCTTTGGAAACAGCTTTAGCAGCGCCTGTTTCAGTTAACACCATGTTCAGTGCGGCAGCACGGCCACGTCTTTCACCTTTGTGGTAGTTATCGATTAAGTTTTGGTCGTTAGTGTACGAATGTACGGTTTCAACATGGCCTTTTATAATGCCGAATTCATCGTTGATGGCTTTCAATGTTGGCGTGATGGCGTTAGTGGTGCAGCTAGCGGCAGAAATAATACGGTCTTCAGGCTTGATATCATCGGTGTTGACGCCGAAAACAATGTTCTTTACATCTTTACCTGGCGCTGTTAATAAGACCTTCTTAGCCCCTTTTGATAAGAAGTGTTCACTGAGTTCGGCCTCATCACGTCGAATGCCTGTGTTATCAACAATGAGCGCGTCTTGAATGCCGTATTGAGTATAATCAATTTCCTTAGGGTGACTCGCGTAGATCACTTGAATCAAGTTGCCATTAGCCATAATGGTATTGTTTTCTTCGTCAACTTTAATCGTCCCTTTGAACGAACCGTGCACAGAATCACGACGGAGCAAGCTGGCTCTTTTTTGCAAGTCATCATCGCTACCTTTGCGAACAACGATAGCGCGTAAGCGCATTTTATTACCAGATCCTGTCCGCTCAATCAGTAAGCGAGCTAACAGGCGGCCGATACGCCCAAACCCATAGAGAACAACGTCTCTGGGCTCGGAAGTTAATTGTTCTTGTACTTGGCGAATGCCCTCGCCCAGTTTTTCGGCAAGAAAATCTTCTAACTCAAGGCCATTGGATTCCTGTTTGAATTGTACGGCCAAGAGTCCAAGGTCAATCCGAACAGGACCTAATTTCATTTTTTGTAAAGCAACTAACACCTTAAAACTATCATGAATGGAAAGTTCAACTTGTTCAAATTGTCGGACGTAGCGGTGGAGTTTGAGCAGAGTAACGGGAGAGGCATTAATAAGTGTTCGACCATAAATTTTGAGGATGACGCCATTTGCACGGTACATTTTACCGATGATAGGAATCATACTTTCAGCAATTTCTTGGCGACTTTCCCAGTCAGCTAAATATTGATCGTGTTGCTCTACACTCATTTTATTAAGTACCTGTGTTTTTTTAGTTAAACGGAAATTATATCAAATAATAAATTAGATGTTGTGACGCAACTATATTTACTGCACCTAAAGCACGATAAGTAGACGTTCAATGTCTGTGCGTTTATATTTAGCTTAATAGCTGCGCTGAATGGCAAACAGAGCGAGTTGCTCCATAGCCGTTTTATAGTCGCTATTGGGGAGGCTGCTTAAATTATTAATGGCTTTTTGGGCTTCCATATCAGCAAATTTAGCGGTGTAATCAAGAGAGCCGGCGGATTGAATAATCGATAGCACGTCTGGGTAGGCGGCACGGTTACCTTGCTGAATTGTTTCCTTAATGAAGTGCGCTTGTTTTTCTGTTCCATGGTGCATTGCATGAATCAAGGGCAATGTGGGTTTGCCCTCAGCCAGGTCATCCCCCAGGTTTTTGCCTAGTTCTGTTTCATCTGCGGTGTAATCTAACATGTCATCCATGATTTGAAATGCATTGCCCAGGTGAAGCCCATAAGCAGCTAAAGCCTGCTCAGTAAGAGCATCACTGTCAGCGAGTACTGCACCCAAGCGAGTACCTGCTTCGAAGAGTTTGGCGGTTTTTCTTTTGATAACCTCAATGTACTGGGCTTCGTTAGTGTCAGGATTATTCACATTAAGTAATTGTAAAACCTCTCCTTCAGCAATGGCATTAGTGGCGTGAGATAAGATTTCCATTACACGCATATTCTTAATACTGACCATCATTTCGAATGACCGTGAATGCAAAAAATCACCGACAAGAACGCTGGCAGCATTGCCCCAAATGGCATTCGCAGTTTCATCACCGCGTCGCATATCTGATTCATCAACCACATCATCGTGCAGAAGGGTGGCGGTATGAATAAATTCAATCACCGCTGCTAATGTCGTGTGGTCCTCACCCTCGTACCCAGACGCGTAAGCAGATAATGCAACGAGCATCGGCCTTAAGCGTTTTCCTCCGCTGTTAATAATGTGCAGCCCAATTTGATTGATTAAAACAACATCGGAGTTAAGCTCTTGTATGATTTTTTGATCGACCTGTTTCATGGTGGGGGCCATGAGTTGCTGTATGGCTTTAAAATCAATTTTAGGTGCTGCTGGGGAGACGATTGTGCTACTCATTTTGGTAAATAAAGGCAAGGTAATTTAAATCAAGGGCGTATAATAGCAAGGATTAAGCTTTAAAAGCAGATAAGAAAATGCTTTTCCATGACTATTTGGGATTGACCAAATGAGTACTTAAGGCTAAAATTCGCCTCTTTTTTAAAACCACCCACAAACTAGGGAGTCTCTAGACAATGTACGCGGTAATTCAAACAGGCGGTAAACAATATAAAGTCGCCGAGGGTGATTTCCTTAAGATCGAAAAGTTAGACGTTGAAGAAGGTAGCGAAGTTACGTTCGATTCAGTTTTGTTAGTCAATGGTGAAGCTGGGCTTAAAGTAGGTACACCAAATATTGATGGAGCAAAAGTAACGGCAACAGTGAAATCTCAAGGCCGTCACAAAAAAGTGAACATTATTAAATTCAAACGTAGAAAACACCATATGAAAAAGATGGGCCATCGTCAGTATTTTACTGAAGTGCTTATCACAGGTATTTCTGCTTAAATAAACAAAGGACAGATTCATGGCACATAAGAAAGCAGGCGGTAGTACTAGAAACGGTCGCGATTCGGAGTCGAAACGACTGGGCGTAAAACGATACGGTGGCCAAAGTGTTTTAGCGGGGAATATCCTGGTTCGCCAAAGAGGTACACGTTTTCATGCAGGTGAAAATGTAGGAATGGGTAAAGATCACACACTATTTGCGACAGAAGAAGGTAAAGTGGTTTTTGAGATTAAAGGCCCGAAGCGTCGAAAGTATGTTCGTATCGAAACTGTTTAATTAAAAAGACAGTGTACTGCGTTCATAACGGCAGGTACGTAATCAAAAAAACCCTGTCTAAGACAGGGTTTTTTATTGCGTAATTAAGATCGGTAAAAAGTTGAACGTCACATAGGGTAATAGACTGGGGTAGAGGTATGAAATTCGTAGATGAGGCGAGTGTTAAAGTTGAAGCAGGCAATGGCGGGAATGGCCATGTCAGTTTTCGGCGTGAAAAATATATTCCCTTTGGCGGACCAGATGGTGGTGATGGTGGCGATGGGGGGAGCGTGTATTTAGAGGGCTCAGAAGCGTTAAATACCTTGGTTGATATGCGCTTTAATCGATTATTACGAGCGGAGCATGGGGAGCGAGGTCAGAGTCGAAATTGTACGGGTAAAGGAGGGGATGACTTAGTCGTTCCTGTGCCTCTCGGTACGATTGTTTACGATGATGGGACGGATGAACTCATTGGTGATGTGACCAAAGAAGGTCAAAAATTACTGGTGGCTTCTGGCGGTTTTCATGGTTTAGGGAATACGCGCTATAAAAGTAGCACGAATCGAGCGCCAAGACAGTTTTCGCCGGGATCTGAAGGTGAGCATCGTGTTTTAAGGCTTGAATTACAGGTATTGGCAGATGTTGGAACACTTGGATTGCCGAATGCGGGTAAATCGAGTTTAATTCGCGCTATTTCATCGGCGCAACCTAAAGTAGCAAATTACCCTTTCACAACATTGCATCCTAGTTTGGGCGTTGTTCGAGCAGATGAGCTGCGTAGTTTTGTCATTGCTGATATTCCTGGCATTATCGAAGGGGCCGCAGAGGGCGCTGGTCTGGGAAATTTATTTTTACGTCATTTAGCACGTAATAACCTGCTTCTTCATGTTGTTGATGTTGAGCCTTATGAATCGGATATCGATCCCGTTAAAGCGGCTAGAGCGGTTATAGAGGAAATTGAAAAATGGGGTGGCGAACTGGCAGAGAAGCCTCGCTGGCTAGTATTGAATAAGATTGATCTGTTGCCAGAAGAGGAAGTGAGTAACTATTGCCAGATGATAGTCGATGAGTTGAAATGGGAAGGGCCTGTTTTTATGGTTTCAGCCATAAGAAAACAAGGGACGAATCAATTGGTTCATGAAATTATGGATTATTTGGAAGAACAAAAAGCACTGGATATAGAGAAAGAAGAACAATCAGAAGAAAAGGATTGATGTATTCAAATGAAATCAAGAGCAGATTTAAAGCACGCGCAATGTTGTGTTATAAAAATTGGCAGCGCCGTTTTAACAGATAATGGCCAAGGTTTAAATCGCTCAGCTATAAATCATTGGGTGGCTCAAGTCAGTGAGCTGAAGGCGCGTGGCATGAATGTCATCCTTGTTTCGTCAGGCTCAGTTGCTGAAGGCATGGTTCGTTTGGGTTGGTCTGTTCGACCTCATGCGCTTCATGAGCTTCAGGCAGCGGCCTCTGTTGGACAAATGGGGCTGATCCAGGCCTATGAACAAAGCTTTCAAGCAGAAGGGTATAAGACGGCCCAAGTACTGTTAACACACGATGACCTTGCTAATAGAACACGCTATTTAAACGCAAGGGCGACGATTAAAACCTTGCTGGATATGTCAGTGGTACCAATCATTAATGAAAATGATGTGGTGGCAAATGAAGAGTTACGTGTTGGAGATAACGATACGTTGGCGGCTATTATTGCTAATTTAATGAGTGCTGATTTACTAATGATCTTAACCGACCAAGATGGCTTTTTTGATAGTGACCCCAGGGCGAACTCTTTAGCGGTGTTATTCAATGAGGTAAAGGTTGATGATGAGCTGCTGGATAAAGCTGCTAGCGGTGGTGTTGGCGCATTAGGACGTGGCGGCATGCAGACGAAATTAACAGCAGCGCGAATCGCTTCTCGCTCAGGTGCGGCGACTCTTATTGTGCCGGGTTTGAAACCAGACGTGATTTTGAAGGTGATTGACGGTGTTGAGCCGATAGGAACCCTGTTGATACCGAACGATGCACCTGTTTCAGCACGTAAACGCTGGTTAAGGGCGCATTTAGATGTAAAAGGGCAAGTTGTTCTTGATCAAGGGGCTGTCGAAGCGATAAAAAAATCAGGGGTGAGTTTGTTGCCAATAGGCGTGCTCTCTGTTAACGGTGATTTTGATCGGGGTGAGTTAGTGGCTTGTCTCGATGAAAATGGTCGTGAGCTTGCGCGAGGCTTAGTAAACTACAGTGCTGTTGATATCAGCAAAATAAAACGAAGTAATAGTATGGAAATTGAACGTCTACTGGGCTATGTCAATGAATCCGAAATAATTCATCGTGACAATCTGGTATTGATTTGAGTGTTAAAAGAGAGAATAAAAAACCGGCCATCAGGCCGGTTTTTTTTAAATTTTAGAGAAGTTTATGCTTGCTTTAGTTTAACAAGTCGAGCATTTAGACGGCTCTTTAAACGAGCGGCTTTATTTCTATGGATGAGGCCTTTGGTAACGGCACCATCGATAAACGGAACAGCTTCTTTGTAAGCCGCTTCAGTGCCTTCAATGTTACCTTCCTCAGCACTGTAAACCACGCGTTTAATTTTTGTACGTAAACGAGTACGTGCAGCCATGTTTATTTGACGGTTTCTTTCTGCTTGTTTGGCGCGTTTTAACGCTTGTGCACTGTTAGCCAAGGTAAATCCTCTGGTGATGTAAAAAAAGATTGCGCATTTTGCTGAAATATTCAGGCTTTGTCAAGTCTCTGATAGATATAAAACACGAGCAGAGTGGGTTGAATTAGCGGGATGTGGAGTAAAAGACTTAAATCAGTAATTCAACTCTGGGTGTTGACTCTGGATGGGTGGTTTTAGACGTGTCAATTTTTGGATGGCAGGTAAATAGACGCGTGGTTTCTAGTTGATAAGTCGATAGAAGGTGTGATTTAACGGCCATCTGACGTTTTTTAGCTAAGTCAAGTAAGGCCTCTTGGTTTAATTGATCTTGTTGTTCTTTAGAGGTGATTTCCTTGGTTTTATTGGAGGGGTTTTGTAAAAACAAATGATCTTGCTCTGTTGCAAAACCGCAGATTCGGATTCTTAGTTGGGGTCTTTTTTGCATTAATTCTCCAACTCGTTTTAAGTAATTTGCTGACTCGAGTGGCAATGTGTCTTGGCCAGGAGGAAAGGGAATGGCGTCTAATTTAATCGCCGTTGCAACACCATAAGCTTTTTCTGCCGCCATAAAAATCAAACCATAGGGCTGTAGTGTATATTTTAGAAAACTCTTTACAGTTCCTTGTAAGGCATTTCCCAGAGCGGTGTTAATAATGTCACTTATATCGAAATTGGGTGAGGCAAGATCACCTTTTATGGGGATATTTAGCTTTATATCATCGTTGCCATCGCGTAAGAGTGACAATGCCGAGTCCAGTGGCATAGAAAGCTGTTGGGTCATCTTAGCCATTTTGTTTTCATCAGCCGCTTCTAGTATTAACTGGTTCACTTGAAGGCTCGTTTGTCCGTCAAGCAGGTTATCTTCGATATTAATTTTAAAATCGGCATTAAGTTGACCCTGTTGAATGTTGTACCCCAGTTGTTCCCTGATAAGGGGGGATATTTCATTCAGTTCAAAAGCCGATAGGCTGGATTGCAAGGCAGCGTTCGTTTTCTTATGAAAAGGATAAATGTTGCCCTTGATGGATAATGCGGAAAATTTATCTATCGTCGCTTTAAGGTTGATAGGTGTGGCGTTGTTTGGATACAGAGAATTTAGTTCACCAATATCCACTTGATCCAAGTGGATATCCTTTTTAATGCTACCTTGCTTGGTTTCTTTGGAGAATTTAATGTGACTGTTTTTTGAAATAGTTAGGTTGGTCAGGTGAAATTGAGCAGGTTCAGTAGATTCTTTGGTCTTTACCGTGCTGTTTTCTTCCTTTGCTGGCAAGCTGTCCGTCAGTTTTTTTAATAAAGCGATTTCGTTTTGTGTGTCAAGATCAATCTGGGCGGTTAAGCCATTCAGCTTGATTTGATTAATATCGACATCCTTAAGGTTTTGCAACTGGAAGTCTTGGATAAGCATTTGCCGACTGCCCATCAAACTTTGGCTTAACTCATCCGTTGCTAAAGACAGTTGATCAACTTCGATAGAGGAGGCTTGAATATCTTGGATCTGGTTGATGGCTAAGTTTTTAATAACAAATTTATTTGCGGTAGCGACACGCATGTTTGTTTGAGGGTTTATGCTAGAGAACTCATCAAGTTCTAACTGACCTTTCAAAGACAATGCTGGGATGTCTGGGGTGGTTATATAGCGTGCAGTGCCGTTCCAATTAGCGAAAGCCAAGGTATTTTTTAACGAAGGGGTCACTATGGTAGCTTGACTGATAGAAAGGGAACCAGCGTGTTTATAATCAATGACATTTTTGTCGATAGACAGGGTAAATTCAATGTCACTGTTAAGGTGCCCTTTAAACTCTTGAAGGTGTTCTTTAACTAAAGGTTGGAAATCATGCAGATTGAGTTTTTGAATACGTAATTGTCCTGTCATCAAAGGGTTATCAGAAAACATCGACACACTGATATCGCCACTGATGAAACCCTGATTTAACTGGGTCTTAAAAGAAAAGTCAGATGACTGCTCAGGTTTCCAACTGAGTGCTTGATTGATTGTTAAGTCATTGATAGTGAAATCATCTGAAATTATGGGTGATTGATAAGTAAAAGAGCTGTTTACCAAACGTAATTTATCTAGGCCAATACCCCAGCTGGGTGGTTTGTCCTCTTTTTTGTTTTTATCTTTTGTGCCTAAGGGAATGCGGATTCCACCAATGTAGAGCGTTTCCTCATCAACGTTTTCAATGAGTAGAGAAGAGTTCTTAATGGAGGCTGAAGCAATATGTAAGCGTTTTTTAAACAGAGGCAGCCAATCCACTTGTAGCATGAGCGAATCAACGGATAACTCAGTATGTTGTTGTTTTTTAGCGCGCAAATGGCTGATGAATAATTTACCCGTAAAGAGGTTGAAGTCCACATCATCGATAGTGACTTGTTTTGCACCTGACTGTGCCAGTCCTTTTATAAGGCCAAATTTAATACCATAGGGCAAGGCAATAATGACCGCAATAAAGACGAGCGAAATGGTAAGTACGTATTTTGACAGCGTGTTTTTATTTGGCTGAGACAGAATAAACCTCCTTATGATCTGACTGATTCTAATCGTATTGTGCTCATCAAACAATCTTAAGTGTAGACAAGGGTGTGCGTGATTCTGTCGTCCCCTTATAATAGATATAATAAACGCTACCGGTCTGTAGCTGACATCCAGCTTGCCCTGCTTTTTTTAGGGGTAAGACGCTAAAAAATAGAGGAGAAGGCTCTGAGTAAAACGTTAATAAAATCGACAGCTATTGTAGGTAGCATGACGATGATTTCGCGTGTCTTAGGGTTTATCCGCGATATCGTTATTGCACGGTTTTTTGGAGCCAGTGAAGCCACGGATGCTTTCTTTGTGGCCTTCAAAATTCCTAATTTTATGCGGCGATTATTTGCTGAAGGCGCTTTTTCTCAAGCCTTTGTGCCCGTATTGTCAGAATACAAAGAGACAAAATCGACAGAAGCGTTAAAGGAATTGATTGGCAAGACGGCCGGTACGCTGGCGACAACCTTGTTTTTTATTACTTTGCTGGGTGTTATTGGCGCACCTGTTCTAATTTACATGTTTGCACCGGGGTTTGATTCGCAAGGGACGAGGCACGATTTGGCTGTAGAAATGCTGCGGCTGACGTTTCCTTATTTATTTTTTATCTCGTTAACCGCGATGGCAGGCGGAGTATTGAACACCTTTGGTAAATTTGCGATCCCTGCCATAACACCGGTGTTACTGAATTTATCATTTTTAGCGGCCATTTTTTGGTTGTCGCCGTTATTAGAGCGACCTGTTATGGCGCTGGCCTGGGCTGTGTTATTGGCAGGTGTTGCGCAACTGGCTTTTCAGTTTCCCTACTTAAAAAAGCTAGGCTTGATGCCAACCTTATCATTTGATCGGCATTATGAGGGTGTAAAAAAAATAATGAATTTAATGTTGCCGGCCTTGTTTGGCGTGTCGGTGACACAAATTAATTTATTAGTGGATACCTTGCTGGCTTCTTTTCTAGTGGCCGGTAGTGTGTCATGGCTCTATTTTTCAGATAGGTTGGTCGAGTTTCCGCTTGGTATTTTTGGTATTGCCTTGGCAACCGTTATTTTACCCAATTTATCTAAAAGCTACTCGGCAGGAAAAATGGAAGATTTTTCAGTGAGTTTAGATTCAGGCTTACGCTGGGTAGTTTTATTGGGGTTACCGGCAGCGGCGGGGTTGTTTTTTCTGGCGCAAGCAATGTTAACAACCTTGTTCCAATATGACGCCTTTACGGTGAACGATGTGGAGAACGCCTCACTTAGTCTGATGGCTTATTCAATAGGCCTGCCTGCCTTTATTTTAGTTAAGGTTTTGGTCCCCGCCTTTACTTCCAGACAAGACATGAGAACACCGGTCAAAATCGGGATGATAGCGGTTGCCTCGAATATGGTAATGAGTGTCGTGCTGGTGTACTTTTTACAGCATGCTGGTTTGGCACTGGCAACCGCGTTAGCGGCCTTTGTCAACGCCGGTTTATTGCTTAGAACGTTGTTTAAATCAAAGGTGTTTAAGCCTCAAAAAGGTTGGGCCAGTTTTCTTGTGAAAGTGCTATTGGCAAACATAGCCGTGGGTCTTATTTATTTGAATGATTATTCTTTAATCCAATGGACGGAATGGGATGTTTTTGATCGTGTTTTACATCTAATGGCGGAAATATTGGCTGTTTTTATACTGTATGTAGTGACGATTTATTTGCTGGGTATTCGCCCACGGCATTTACTGTTTAAAGGTTGAAGCGTTATGAAATTAATTAGGTATCTGCCGAAAGAGCCGGCTTTTCCACAAGGCTGTGTTTTAACCATTGGCAATTTCGACGGGGTGCATGCGGGTCATCGCATGGTCCTCAATTCATTGATCAAGCAAGCGAAATCGTCTAACTTACAGTCGGTTGTGATGTGTTTTGAGCCGCAGCCCATTGAGTATTTTCGTGCGCAAGCCGCACCAGCAAGAATTTCGACCGCACGAGATAAAATAGAACAACTAAGGCAAACGGGCGTTGATGCAACGTATCTTGTTTCTTTCAGTGACGTGTTGGCTAATATGACCGCAGAGCAATTTGTGAAAATGCTTGTTGAGCAGTTGAATATCAAGTTATTGATTGTGGGCGATGATTTTTGTTTTGGTAAAAACCGCCAAGGAGATTTTGATTATTTGTTATCGGCGGGTAAAACATATGGCTTCTCTGTTCAGCGCTCTGCTTCATTTAAACTTGATAACAAAAGAGTCAGCAGCACAATAATTCGCCAGGCCCTTGAAAAAGGACAGTTAGACAAAGTCGCTGTTTATTTAAATAGATCCTTCAGTATGTCGGGTCGTGTTATGCATGGACATAAAAGGGGCCGAGAGCTTGGATTTCCCACGGCGAACATTCGCGTCAAAAATAGAAAAACTCCGCTTAAGGGCGTTTTTGCCGTTACAATAACACTCGAGGCTGGTTTGTTGTATCAGGGCGTTGCAAACCTTGGAACGCGCCCTTCGATTGAAGATAAAGCGGCTGTTTTATTAGAAGCCCATTTGTTTGATTTTTCTGGTGATTTATATGGTCAACGCGTTACCGTTGAATTCAAAAAGAAACTTCGCGAAGAGAAAAAGTTTGACAATTTGGAACAGCTGACCCAGCAAATATCGTTGGATGCCTCACACGCTAAAACATACTTTAACCAATTACCAACATCCTAAGAATCTCATGGATTACAAAACCACACTGAATCTACCTAAAACGAGCTTTCCAATGAAGGCGAATCTTGCCAATCGTGAGCCTAGCGCATTGAAACGTTGGCAAGAGATAGATCTGTACCAAAAAATTCGCGACAAGTTTACAGGCCGCCCTCAGTTTGTCTTACACGATGGCCCGCCTTATGCGAATGGCCCTATTCATATAGGCCATGCGGTTAATAAAGTGCTTAAAGATATCATTATAAAAAGCAAAACCTTGCAAGGTTTTGACTCACCTTATGTGCCAGGTTGGGATTGTCATGGCTTGCCCATTGAATTAATGGTGGAGAAGAAAATTGGTAAGGCCGGTGTTAAAGTGTCGGCTGCTGAATTTCGTCAAGCGTGTCGTACGTATGCAAGTAAGCAAGTGGCGATGCAAAAAGAAGAGTTTGTACGCCTTGGTGTTTTTGCCGATTGGGAACAACCTTACTTGAGTATGGATTTTCAATTTGAAGCAGACATTGTCCGTTCATTAGGCCGCATCATTGATAAGGGTCATCTGCATAAAGGCTCAAAGCCAGTGCATTGGTGCACAGATTGTGGCTCGGCTTTAGCTGAGGCGGAGGTGGAGTATGAAGATAAGCGCTCGCCCGCTATTGATGTACGCTTTGAGGTAGACAATGAGTCTGCATTTGTTGAGCAATTTCATCGTAGTGAGGGTTCGCCCGGTCGCGGCCCTATTTCAGTTGTTATCTGGACAACAACACCTTGGACGTTACCAGCAAATCAAGCGGTTTCACTAAACCCTGAGTTTGATTACGTCATGATACAAAGTGGTGAAGAACGTTTGGTTATAGCAGAACAATTAATGAAAGACGTGATGCTACGTTATGGCCTTGAGGATTATCGTGTAGCTGCTTACTGCAAAGGTAACGATTTAGAACACATGGTGTTAAGGCATCCGTTCTATGATCGAAAAGTTCCCATTATTGTTGGGCATCACGTTACCGCCGAGGCAGGAACAGGGGCCGTGCACACGGCACCAGGACATGGTCAGGATGATTACATTATTGGCCAGCAATATGGTTTACCTGTTGATAACCCTGTAGGTGATAATGGCGTGTTCTTAGCAAGCACGCCCTTGTTTGCAGGTCAGCACGTATTCAGTGCAAATAATGATGTCATAGACGTACTGAAAGAGCGTGGTAAGTTGGTGCATGAAGAAGTATTGCATCATAGCTACCCTCATTGCTGGCGACATAAAACACCGATTATTTTTAGAGCGACGCCTCAATGGTTTATCTCAATGGATAACAATAATTTACGTGAAAAAGCGTTGGCGGAAATTAAACGCGTATCGTGGGTACCAGAATGGGGCGAAGCTCGTATTACCAGCATGGTTGAGGGGCGACCTGATTGGTGTATCTCTCGGCAACGGAACTGGGGTGTGCCAATCGCCTTGTTTGTTCATAAAGAAACGGGTGATTTACACCCTCAAACCAGTCAGTTGATTGAACAGGTTGCGGTGAAAATTGAACAAGCGGGTATTGAAGCCTGGTTTGAGCTGGAGCCGTCGGAGTTATTAGGCGATGAGGCAGACCAGTATACGAAAATTAATGATATTTTAGATGTTTGGTTCGACTCGGGCGTAACGCATTCATGTGTGTTGGACAGAAGAAAAACCTTGCCTTTTCCCGCTGATATGTACCTTGAAGGCTCTGACCAACACCGTGGCTGGTTTCAATCATCGTTATTAACATCGGTAGCAATGAATGATCAGGCACCCTTTAAATCAGTGTTGACGCACGGTTTCACAGTTGATGCAAAAGGCATGAAAATGTCTAAGTCCAAAGGGAATGTTATTGCTCCTCAAAAAGTTATTAAATCGTTGGGCGCTGATGTGCTGCGCCTTTGGGTCTCTGCGAATGACTACACCGGTGAAATGACCGTGTCCGATGAGATTTTAAAACGGGCCTCTGATGTGTATCGTCGATTAAGAAATACAGCGCGTTATTTATTATCAAATTTAAATGACTTTAACCCTGCAACAGACAGTGTGGCCTTCGATAAAATGTTGCCGCTTGATCGTTGGGCCGTTGAGAAAGCATATGCTGTTCAAAACGACGTGTTAAGGCATTATGATCAGTACCAATTTTTGCAAGTACACCAAAAAATTCACCATTTTTGTTCTGTGGATATGGGGAGCTTTTACTTGGATGTGATTAAGGATCGACAATACACATTGCAACAAAATAGTGTGGCAAGGCGTTCATCTCAAACAGCGATGTACCATATTGCTGAAGCTTTTGTCCGTTGGATTGCGCCCATATTGAGTTACACAGCCGAAGAAATCTGGCTGGCAATGCCGGGCGAGCGTGAAGAGTCGGTGTTTTTAGCAACCGCTTACGATGGTTTTCCAATATCAGATGCTGTTACTGCGACAGAAGCTGATTTTTGGCAGCCCATTATTGATGTGCGTGAGTTGGTCAGCAAAGAGCTTGAACGTGTTAGAGCAGAAGGCAGTATTGGTTCTGCGTTAGATGCGAATGTCACTCTGTACTGTGATGGCGAGCTTTATGATGCGCTCTCTAAAGTGGGCGATGAACTTCGGTTTATCTTAATTACTTCGTATGCCCAAGTGAAACCGTTGGGAGAGAAAACTGAGCAGGCTAACGCTACCGATAACGATCATCTATTCATTGATGTGTTGGCAAGTGAAGATGAAAAATGTATCCGTTGTTGGCACCATCGTCATGATGTAGGGCAATCAGAAGCGCATCCAGAACTCTGTGGGCGCTGTGTTGAAAATATAGATGGCGCTGGAGAAATCAGGCTATTTGCCTGAGTTTTTTATGTTGAAGTGGCTATGGCTTTCTGTGGTCGTCATCGTGCTGGATCAAGCAACGAAACAGTGGGTGGTGCATTATTTTGAGTTATATGAATCACTCCAATTAATGCCGTCATTAAATTTAACGTATGTCCACAATACCGGCGCTGCATTTAGTTTTTTAAGCTCGGCAGGTGGTTGGCAACGCTGGTTTTTTGTGGGTATCGCCCTAATAGCAACGTGCGTTTTATTGATCTGGTTAAGCCGTTTGAAGGTGCATGAAAAGTGGATGGCAATAACACTATCACTTATTTTAGGCGGGGCGATCGGTAATTTATATGATCGCATAGCATATGGTTATGTTGTTGATTTTATTGATGTTTATTATAATTCTTTTCATTGGCCAGTGTTCAACATTGCCGATTCAGCCATTACAATTGGCGTCGTGATGATGTTGATTGATATGTGCCGAGAAGAAGATTCAAAAGGCACTCAACGAAGCTCTAAACCTTAACCAGTCAAAACTCTTACCTGGGTCGGTTTTTCGACCCGGGGACACATCGCAATGTCCCACTATGGTGTTTTTAGAAAGACCGGGGTAGTGCTCGATAAGAGATGTGCAACATACCATGAGTTGTTGATATTGTTCATCGGTATAGGGAATCTGATCGGTCCCTTCCAGTTCTATACCAATAGAAAAATCGTTACAGTTCTCTTCGTTTTTATAGGTTGATAATCCCGCATGCCAAGCCCGTTCGTGGAAGGGGACGTATTGAATCAGGCTTCCGTCACGTCGAATTAATAAGTGGGATGAAACTTTCATTTGATAGATTTCTTGAAAATAAGGGTGTTGGTCAGGGTCTAAATTGTTCAGGAAAAAATCGTCAATCCAGGGCCCGCCAAATTGATCAGGGGGCAGACTAATTCCATGAAGGATAATGAGTCGGATATCATCAGAGTTTGGGCGCGAATTTTTATTAGGGGATGCTTTAAAGGCGGCGTTTGATAGCAGACCTTGTTGAATTGTTATCGATGGATTGGTCATATTGAGCAGTGGGTAAATGTGTGCTCTAGTGCACAACTTTATTTATCACCTGACTATACTCTATACAACAAGTAGATAAAACGAATCTTTGATGATGAACAGTGCACAAACAAAAGTTGTTCCCATTCGACAAGGTAACGACCAAGCGTCGAGGAATACTATGTCAACAGATAAACGTAGAGTTATAAATTCAGCAGCCGGTTTATTGAAAAACTATTTGCAAAAAGCGCTCGCAAGTCATTTCGAAAAAATCGAACAGCAAATGTTTGAGGCCGCGGATAATAAGCAAATAGACGATGTTACAAGTGATATAAAAGTGCTGCAAAGTGCATCGAAATACGTATCATCGTTATATATCGACAGTGTTATTAAAAATTTATCCAGTTTTTCAGGGGTTGCTAGCGCGAATACAGGTCATACGTTTGCTTCATCTGAGGAAACGGAAGATTGGTCTGGTTTGGAGTTAGTAGCCACTGATGAAATAGAAAATCAATTACTGATAGATAGCTATGTTTCCAATTGCGAAAATCGTTTAAAAGATGTTCTGTACGCCTTACGACGAAGGGTTGAATTTATCTCAGAAAAGGAAGATTTAAAGGCCAGTAAAAACCCTTTTGGGCCTAGTATTTTGCTAAACACCTATGTTGAATTGATTAAAGGGGAGTCTTTTTCTAAGAATGCACATGTCATTTTATTCAATTCTTTTGCACAAGAGGTGTTAGAAAATTTAGGTGACGTGCTTGTAGAGGTCAACGAGCTATTTATTCAAGCTGACATCCTGCCAACATTACCAAAGCCGAAAATTAACAATCAACAGGTTGAAAAAAAGCAACAAGTAGACTCATTCGTTAATGAAAAGGTAAATCATGTCACTTCTGAACAGCCTCGAACAGGGCAGGAGAGTGATGAAAAGGGATCTCCGATAACGTCATCCGTTGCCGGGCAGCCTATACAAAGCTCAATGATGTCGATGGGTGATATTGATCAAGCGGTGTACAAAGGTTTGCTTGAAATGGCGCAGGTCTATCGTTCGCAGGGCGGAGATAAGGTCAGTTCAGAAGGCTTGGTTGTTGCTGGTGAACAGTTGCCCACTACAGAATTGATCAATGCCCTGACAGACCTTCAAAAAGAAGGCGCGGCTGAAGGTGTTGATATCAAAGAGAGTGTGCGTTTACAGATAGGTTCAAAAGTTCAAATAGATGGTCAACGTCAACCATATTCCGAACAAGATGAGACGCTGATTGATGTCGTTGCGATGTTTTTTGACGTTATATTGCAAGACCGACATTTACCGGATGTTGTTCGAGCAATGATTGCTCAATTGCAGATACCTATCTTGAAAGTGGCCATGTTAGATAAAGAGTTTTTTGCAAGAAAAAGTCATCCGGCCAGAAAATTTTTAAACGCGTTGTCTCAGGCCGGTTTAGGTGTCAGCGAAAGAAATCACCAAATTAAAAGTGCTGTTTTTGACAAAATGGAAGAACTGGTGGCACGCGTCTTAATGGACTTTGACAATGACATTGAGCTTTTTGCAGAGTTATTAGAAGAGTTTGATTTGTTCATGGAGCAGCAGCAGCACCAAATTAATGTGATCGAAGAGCGATCCCGTAAAGTAACAAAAAGCACAGAACAATTAGAGTTAACAAAACGCCAAGCGGCCTATGAAATAGCATTAAGGCTGAATGGGAAAGCCATACCTGAATTTGTTCAACTTTTTTTAGATGATGCGTGGAAAGATGTTCTTGTATTAGCCTTGTTAAGGCGAGAGAAAGAGCCTGAAGAAACACAGGTATGTATAGGGGTCATGGAGCGTTTGATAACAAGTGTTGTGACGCCGGTTGATGAAACAGCGCGGCTTAAGACCATTGAGACTTTATCCCGGTTGTTGAAAGATATTAAAGTGGGGTTGGAAAATATTTCGTACGACTTCCACCAATCTGCGCCCTTTTTTAAAGAATTGGAAGCTTGGCACAGACGTATACTGGCAATGGGAACGGATGAAAATGAAGAAATTCCCGTTGCTGAAGAAGTTGTCTTGGTAGAGTTTGATGAAGAATTATCAGCAAGTTTAGAAGAAGACCTATTAAACGAGCTTGAAAATGAAGTCGCTCAGATGCCCAAGGATAAATTCAGTAAACGTGCTAATGACATGGGTGTGGGTGATTGGGTGGAATACAAAAATGAAGAAGGAGGCTTGTTACGTGCGAAGTTATCTTGGAAAAGTTCTGTCACGATGCGCTGTTTATTTGTCAATAATTTAGGTGCTAAAGCACTAGACATTAGCCTGGTTGAGTTAGCAGAAGAGTTGAGGCAAAAAAGAATGAGCGTCATTGGGCAGGAAAAAGCACCATTAGTTGAAAGAGTGTTAGAGGGCATGAGAAAAATGATGGCCCCAGTGAATACGGAGACAAGTTTGGCATAATATTTTTATCCCCTTTGATTTATGTGATAATAAGGAGCCTCCGACAGGAGGTTTTTTTATACCCCTTGGGTGAAGGCTCCATTGAATTGGAAGGTAAAAAATAATTCATGCTTGATACAAACATAATAGATGAAGATGTTCGTCGCTTTTTGGCAGAAGATGTTGGACAAGGCGACTTAACAGCGCTTGTTATTCCCGAAGAAAAATTAGCGAAGGCGACCATTGTTACGCGAGAAGCGACTTTGGTTTGTGGCCAAGCATGGGTGAATGCTGTTTTTAAAAAATTAGATGCTGATATTGTAATTGATTGGCAATTTGAAGAGGGTGAGCAAGCTTTTTCAGGCGATGTGCTATGTTATTTATCCGGTTCTGCTCGTGCATTATTAACGGGCGAAAGAGCGGCGTTAAATATGTTACAAACCTTATCGGCCACGGCCTCGTTAGCGAATCAATATGCTAAAGCGTTAGAAGGGACAGACTCCGTGGTCTTAGATACACGTAAGACAATCCCTGGACTGCGCTTAGCGCAAAAGTATGCGGTTCGATGCGGTGGTGGTACCAATCATCGAGTCGGACTGTATGATGGTATTTTAATAAAAGAAAACCATATTATGGCATCAGGTTCGATTGCAAAAGCTGTGGCTGCTGCTCGTCAGATTAGCACAACGGTTGAGGTTGAAGTGGAAGTTGAAAACCTAGATGAAGTAAAGCAAGCTCTTGATGCACAAGCGGATATCTTATTACTGGATAATTTCACTTTGGAACAATTAAAAGAAGCCGTTGAGTTGAACAGAGGCGTGGCAAAACTTGAGGCTTCAGGAAACGTCAGTCTATCAACAATTCGAGATATTGCGAAAACAGGTGTAGATTTTATTTCTGTCGGCGCATTAACAAAAAATATTCAGGCCGTAGACTTGTCTATGCGTGTTAATTTAGAGGCCTGATTTAGTCTTCTACTCTGACAGCCAAGACATCACAGTTTGCTCCATGCAGCACAGCATTAGCGGTTGACCCTAACAATAAGCCAAGTCCGTGGCGCCCATGACTGCCAATGACAACGAGATCGGAAGGGAGTTGTTTGCTAATGTGGTGAATGGTTTCAGCGGGACGTCCTAACTCAATTAATTGGTTTTCTTCAGGCAGCTCAATAGTACGCGTTATTTTTTTTAATTTAGTCTTGGCGTTGGCTTCTACTTCTTCTTGGATAGGCAATAAATCAGTTGAAATAGTGCCATCAAAGGCCAAATATGAAGATTCGATAAGAGGTTCTATCACATGGATAGCCGTCAATTTGGCTTGGTTTTGTTGGGCTAGTTGGTGCGCTTTTTCTAAAACGAGTGAGGATGAATTGCCAAGATCAAGAGCGACAAGAATATGTTGATACGTTGTCATACAGAACCTCTAACATGTCAGTGAGTTAAAATGAAGAGTACGGCGTTATGACCCTGTTTGACAAGCGTTTTTTTCAGTGAGTGGAAAGACTTTGTCGGGGTTTAATATACCCAGAGGATCAAACTGTTGTTTAATTTTTTTCATTATATCTATGGCTGTATTGTCCAACTCTAGGTTGATATAGTCACGTTTTTCAAGCCCTATCCCATGTTCACCTGATAAACTGCCGTTGAGTTTTATAACTAATTGAAAAACATCGGCTAAGCAGGTGTTAGCGATATCCAGCTGATCAAGTTGCACCAAGAGGTTAACATGGATATTACCATTACCCGCATGACCAAAATTAATAATCGGGATTTGGTATTGTTTAGATAAAGCTTGAAGTCCGTCAATCAATTGAGGGATCTTGCTAACCGGAACAACAACGTCTTCATTAATTTTTTTTGGTGCCACCTTTCGAAGGGAAGGAGAAAGCGCTTTTCGCGCAGCCCAAAGTTGTTTAACCTGTTCATCAGTCTTTGCAAGATGAATATTAATGAGGCCGTCAACAGAGGCGCTGGTAGCAATTTTATTTGCTATGCTATCGAGTCCAGACTGATCGCCATCTACTTCAATCATCAGTAAAGCTTGCGCTTGATCCGGTAAATCAAGTTTTGCCTGGTCTTTAACCAGCGAAATGGCCGTACCATCCATAAACTCCAGGGCGCAAGGTGTGATAGGCTGAGCCATAATGCGTGCAATGGCATTGGCCGCAGCTTGTATCGATTGGTAAGTTGCTTGCAGGGTGCGTTTTGCTTCTGCTAAGGGGGTTAATTTTAAGGTGGCTTGACTAATAATTGCCAAAGTGCCTTCCGATCCAATGATCAGTCGTGTTAAGTCATAACCGACAACGCTTTTGGTGGTATACGTACCCGTTTTGAGCGTTTTTCCATCCCCCATGATGCAGGTTAACCCGAGAGTGTTTTCGCGCGGCGTACCATACTTGACGGCTCGTGGCCCAGCAGAATTATAGGCCAGGTTGCCACCCAGTGTGCAGATGCTTGAACTGGTTGGGTCCGGAGGCCAGAAAAAACCAACATCACCAGCGGCCTGTTGAATGGCCTGGTTAGTGACGCCAGGTTCAACGACCATGGTGCGATTATCTGGGTCTATGTTAATGATTTTATCCATTTTCTGAGTGGATAAAATAATGGCATGATGAGACGGAACGCTGGCCCCTGTGGTGCCTGTGCCACTACCTCGAGCAGTGATGGCGATTTGATACGTGTTACACAGTTGGACTGTTTCAACGATTTGCTGGTGGGATACAGGAAATACAACGGCGAGGGGTTCTTTGTGTCGACGACTATTATCATAGCCATAAGTCCAGCAGTCAGCAGGATCTAAGAATAACGATTTATCGTTATACAGCTGTTTGAGTTGCTGTATGAAATCGTCAGGGTTATCTGGCATTAGTTGATTATTTCAAATAACTTTACAACGCGTTGAACGCCACCCACTCGTCTAATTGTTTCAACAACAGGCGTTACTTCATGTTGTTTTAATAAACCTAATAGGTAAACAACGCCATTTTCAGAGGTGATTTTGACGCGGGTTGGGTCAAAACCTTTTATTTTGTTCAATTCAAATAGAGCAACTTTGGCTTTACTTGTTATGAGCGCATCACTGCTGCGTGACATGAGGGAGCTAGGTGCAGCAATTAGAATCTCGTTGTGCACTTTGCGAACGTTAGGAATTTTACGGAGTCGGTTCGTTATATCACTTCGAAGGCTGTCAGTGGGCGCCTCACCTGTGAGTAGTAAAATACCGTTATAACTAGTAGCATTCACGTGTGAGTTAATGCGGATGTTATCGACAGAGTATAGAATTTTCAACGCTTTGAGCTCGATAGTCTGGTCATCAATGATGGTGCCGGTACTTCGTCTGTCGTGAACAACAGCAACACCTGTGGCAGCAGTACCAACAGCAACGGCAGCGCAACCGGATAACAAAAAAATTGATAATAAGGTTGTTAAAATAAAAGTTTTATTAGGAAGCATGTTGTTTATCCAAAGAGTTGAAAGTCTATCAGGTCACAAAGGCAGTGAGTGATTACCAGGTGTACTTCTTGAATGCGAGCAGTTGATTGAGAAGGCACTCTAAGCTCAATGTCGCCTTGTTGCAATAAATTCTCAGCGGCAATTGTACCGCCATCTTTACCAGTGACAACGATGACACTCATGCCACGGTCATGCGCCATATTGACTGCTGATACGATGTTTTTTGAGTTTCCACTGGTTGTGTAGGCCAATAAAATATCACCGCTTTGTCCAAGTGCACGTATCTGTTTAGAAAACACGTCATCATAGGAGTAATCATTAGCAATAGAAGTCAGTGTTGAGGTGTCTGTACTGAGTGCAATGGCCGGAAGGCTGGGGCGTTCACGCTCAAAACGATTCAGCATTTCAGATGAAAAGTGCTGAGCGTCCCCAGCAGAGCCACCGTTACCGCATGTGAGTACTTTTCCATTATTAAGCAAGCTTTGCACAACGGTTTGGGCCGCTAATTCAATTGAGTCAGGTAGGCACTCTAGGGCGTCATGTTTTGTTTGAATACTATCGGTGAATTGTTGATAGATTCTTTCTTGTAAACTCATGTCAGAACTCGTCAAATGCGTTGGTAATCCATTGTATCTCATGCTGGCCAGAGTTGGGTGAAATTGCAATCACATCAAAACGAAAACTTTGCTGGCTGGATGAATGCGCAATATATTGCTGGGCACATTTTATCAGCTTCGCCTGTTTTCGCCGATCAACAGAAAATAAGGCCCCGCCAAATTTATTTGAAGACCGGAAGCGGACTTCTACAAAAACGATGTGCTCGCTATCTTGCATAATTAAATCGATTTCGCCAAGACGGCTTCGGTAGTTTCGTTGTAAAAGAGTGAGACCTTTATCGCGTAAAAAAGTTAACGCTAAATCTTCATTTAACTGACCAAGCTGATTTGACCGGCTCATTAGAGAGGCGAAGTATTTGTATTTAGATTGTCTTGACGGGTGGGTTCTGTTGGCAACAGGTTTATTGTTTTTTCAAGATGAGGGGCAAGACCAAGAGGCTTGATGTTGCCAGCCTTGAATTGGCCACAATTTAATTGTCGATTAATCACATTATTTTTCATTGAAAGAATACCCGTTTTACCATCGTAGCGAGCATGACGGCTGGTTTTTAAATACGTTAATCGAGGAATAAGTTGGTACGCATCATAGCCAAAAGCGGTTAAACGTCGATGCAGTCCTCGCGTGTTTTTCCACAATGATAAAGCCTCGATCAATGGGTCGTTTTGAGCTTGATGGGTATCAATAAGCCAGGGCATATCGCAGAAGAAGATACCGTCTAAATCACGATTGGCTACTCTGTTGAGCTCACCTTCATAAATTTTAGAGGTGCTGAAAACAGCAAGTTTCGATGCTCGATGAAAGCGTAACTGAGGTTTGATTAATCGACCTTCACGCGGATCTGCCACTAAGAAAATAAAGTCGGCATCGTGACGACGTCTTTCTTCAAATTTAATGTTTAAATTAAGACGTTGTCGGAGTTGTTTAAACCGATGGATACTATCATCAATTTGTAAAAGACTCTTGATAGGCGATGAGTAATCCGCTTGTTTAACGGGGTATGTTTGAACGCCAAGAACTTCTCCACCAAGTTGTTGCCAAATGGTTGAAAAATGTCGAGCTAAGCGTTCACCGCTGTTCGATTGAGGCGTCAGGATAAGGGCTTTTTCATGCCCTTTTAACCAAGCGAGGTTTAGTATTTGAGTGACATCTTCTTCCGGTGATAATGAAAACTCATAATAGTGCTCATTGCGATGATAGCCGTTTTTGTTGAGTCCAATAATTGGGATGGGTAAGTCAACCAAGTTCGTAATCGAGGCGATGTTGGCTTTTTCTAAAGGGCCAATAATGACATTAACCCCATCGTTAAGTGCTTGCTGGTATAAGCTGTCGATGGATGAGGCAGAGGTGTCATAAAAAACAATGTTCATGGGCCATCTATGGGCTAATGAGTAGGCTGCAGCCGTGATGCCTTTCCTAATACTGAAAGCAGCTTGTGCAAAAGGCCCTTGAGTAGGCAGGAAAACACCTACTTTATGGGCTGTTTTAAAGTGTTGTTGTGCTTGTGTGGCCATCATGGAAAGAAACGAACTGTTGGCCGCGTGCTGGGGGTATTGTTGTTTCCATAAATCCACCTCGGGGCTGTGTGGATTGAAGACGGATTGTCGTTTCGCTAAGAGGGCTAAATCGATCCAACCGGCCAGCTCTCTATCAGCGGTTGGTTTTAAAAACGTTAATGCATGCTCTGGAATGAGAGAAAGCGTATCAAGCAGTTTTGTTTGATTTTTAAGTTTTTCACTGGGTTGATTGATGAGAGCGTTTAATACAATACGCTCACGAGCGCTTTCAATTAAGTTGCCCGCTTGGGAAAAAGCGGAGCTGGCCAAAGTATGTAAATTGATACGTTGTTGGGAGGGTAAGTTGCTTTCGTTAATGCTCATGATCAATTCAATAGCACGTTCAGCTTTGCCCTGTGTAAGTAATATGTCAGCGAGCGTTAATTTAATTTCCGTTGATAACTGCGACGATCGATTTTTTAACGAATTGATCAGCGTGTTGGCGTTCGATAAATCGTTAGCTTTTAAAAAAGCCTGGATAGCTGAAATAGTGTATTGATCTTTCAGTGGAGCGTAATGACTGTCAGCGAGTTGTACATAAAGTTGTGCGGCTAAAGAAAACTGTTGTGCCGATAAAGCTTCTTGGGCTTGTATTGCCAATGAGTTAGACTGTTCATCCACTGTGGTATCGACGTGTTGAATACTGGTGCAATTGATTAAAAATAATGTACTGAAAGCTATAATGGCGAGCTGTACAGGTGAAGCTAAATACTTTTTGTAATGACTCATAAATGAACGGCTATGACGGCAAAATTAAAAAATGATCAAATCAGTGTTTAGTATCTTTTTCGAGGGTAACGATGTCAAACGATAAAGGCACACTTTATATCGTGGCTACGCCTATTGGAAACTTGGCCGATATTAGCTTACGTGCCCTGGACGTGTTAAAAAGGGTTAGCCTGATTGCTGCTGAGGATACGCGAAACAGCAAAGTATTAATGAATCATTATTCAATACAAACGCCAATGTTGGCTTACCACGAACATAACGAACAAAGTAAACAAGCCGTTTTATTGAAAAAATTAGCGTCTGGGGAGTCAGTTGCACTGATATCAGATGCGGGTACGCCATTGATTAATGATCCCGGGTATACCTTGGTTGAGTCTGCCAAACAGTCAGGGTTTGAGGTTGTACCCATTCCGGGTGCGTGTGCCCTTATTGCGGCCTTGAGTGCTTCAGGGTTAGCAACAGATCGCTTTATGTTTGAGGGGTTTTTACCAAGAACATCTCATGCAAGGACAGCGATTTTTGAAGCGTATAAAAGCCGTCAAGGAACGCTTATATTTTATGAATCGAGTCATCGGATAGTGAAGTGTATGGACGATGTGTTAGCGATTTATGGTGCCGATCATAAGGTGTCTATAGCACGTGAGCTAACCAAAACCTACGAGACCATTGTAACGGGAACGGTTTTAGAAACGCATCAACGGGTTAGTGCCGATAAAAACATGCAACGTGGTGAATTTGTTGTCTTGATAGAAGGTGTTGATAAGAAGCAGCAAAAACGCGATGGTTTGTCCGATGAAGATCTGGAGACCTTGAATATATTATTAGCAGAATGTTCTTTAAAAACAGCGGTCAAGCTGGCGGTACAATTAACCGGACAGGCGAAAAAAGAGCTATATAAAGCCGCGTTGGCGCTTAATAGCGAACGTTAATTATGATTACCTTCCTCTGCTTCTTAGAGACTGAACGGTGAAATCTTTTTGTTTCACAGAACGGTCGTTGATTGTTGTTTTCATTTTCAACGTGGTGCAATGATTGGTCGCTACGTCAACCATTGAAATCAGTGTTGGTATGGCGACCCCGGTCCCTTTGTTTTTTTCGAGGTGATGATCGGGGTGAGAAAAACCATTGATGCCTATTCGCCAAATGGTGTTATTCCTATCATAATGACGGCCCGCGATAGGGGTATTTGTTTGTGCATCTACATAAAAAATGCGTTTTGATAACGGGTGATTGGTTGTTTTGGGTTTTGCTTCCAAAATATGCAATTCTCTCAATTGCCATGGAACATTAGGGAAACAGTTGCCTTGGCCATGAAAGTCGCCAAATTGGTAGTTCTTAGCGCTATTATTTTTGACGGTCGTGTTATGTTTGTAAACAGGCGCTAACAACTGTTGAGTGCCTAAATAGCTCCATTTCATATCATTAATTCGACCGTTGTAGCCAAGAAAATCTTCTATCATAATATCACTACCTAAAAAGGCATCAGTCGTTTGCCCAGCCGGCAATCGACGAACACGACGTTGAACAGAAAGGTATAACCACGTTCTTTCACGAGCACTATCATCTTCTAAGCGGTGAACAAGTAGTTGCGTATTTTTTAAATCAAAAGGTTTTTTTGCTTGAAGGTAGATGCCATTAAATATGTTGGCAGGGTTTTTGGGTAGATTGGGGGTAGGTTTCATCAATAGACGATGTTTGTACCTTAAAATTTTACCCACAAAGACCAGTGTTCTTTCAACCTTCTCGGATTTCATGTTGATGTAATCCCAAATGAAAGGGTCTACTAATGAGGAATCACCACCATATGAATAACGCATATTCCAAGCTAGTTTGAGTCCCGCAAGAGGGTCATTTATGTTCGGTTTTTCAGGAAACGGTAAACCGTCTTGATAGTTGAGTAATTGCCCAGTTTTCACCTCAATATTTACAGTACCTTTGTTTACTCTTGTGAGCTCTTCGAAGCGGGTATTAGGTGTGATATCGAATTGTTTGCCAACGGTAATGGATAGAAAACCCGCTGATATTAAGTCAAAAATGGGGCCATCGAGATACGTTGAAAATTCCTCAGCATTTTGTTGGTCAATGAGAGTCCCTTGGATAGGGAATGAATCGGCATTTACGGTGAAAGCTAAGGTGATGATCGATATTGCTATAATTTTTTTCATTGTTAACCTTCTTTTTAGTGCTCAATAGAATCAATCGTCTAAAGAGTGTTTTTTTTTAAAGTTAATACCGAGAGCATTATTTACATTAGCCAACTCTGATGGATTAATCAATGAAAAATAAAGAAGTTAATAACTTTAAAACATGCTTGAACTGAGAGGCAAGCGGATTTAATTGAACTAACGACCATAAATTTGTACACTGCCCTAGGAGTTGGCTAGACAGTCGCTCTGCATAAGCAGGGAGGAAAGTCCGGGCTTCATAGGGCAAAGTGCCAGGTAACGCCTGGGGGGCGTGAGCCTACGGATAGTGCAGCAGAAAGTAAACCGCCTAAGTCTACGTGTAGACCGGTAAGGGTGAAAGGGTGCGGTAAGAGCGCACCGCATGAACGGTAACGTTCCATGGCGATGGTAAACCCCACTTGAAGCAAGACCAAATAGAGAAGCTGTAACGTCAGTTACTCGTGTGGCCCACACGGCTTCTGGGTAGGTTGCTCGAGGTGCATGGTGACATGCATCCCAGATGAATGACTGTTCTCGACAGAACCCGGCTTATCGGCCAACTCCCTTCTTTTTTAATATCTGCTAATAAATGTTATGACACGGTTACGACGATATTTCCTGATGGATATATCATTGGCTGTGTTGAGCGCTTGCGGTGGCCGGGTTCCTGAAAAGTTCTTGGGTCGTTCACTAGGATTTAATTGGAGTCGTTTCCAAAATGCTTATGCTGGATTTATCGTTTGGCTTAGTGGCATTCACCGGCATGATGATCCGTACTACCATTATTTTAATAGACCAAATAGAACAGGACTTGGCTTCGGGGCTGTCGCCTTGGGGTGCAGTGCTGGAATCAACCGTGAGACGCGCCAGGCCGATTATTTTGACAGCCTTAGCGGCTATTTTTGTGATGTTACCGTTGGTAGATGATGATTTTGGGGGGGTAATGGCGATTACGATGATGAATGGACTATGGGTGGCTACCTTGCTCATCTTGTTTGTTTTTCCTGCGAGGTATGTTGCTTGGTTCAAAGTACAGGCACCAACAAAATAATATTTCGTGAGTTATTGTGCCGTTAGGGGGCATCGTAAGGCCAGAAGAGTAAATCTTGCGTTGCACAAGTTGTTGATGTATTATTTAGCCTAACGAACGTTAAGTAAGGTTACCATGGGCCACACAGAAACGGATACCCGTATCCATATTTTAGAAGAAGCGATGCCGCTCTTTGCTGCAAAAGGTTATAACGGCGTTTCGATGCGTCACTTAGCGAGGGCGGTGAACTTAAGTTCGGCAGCGCTTTATCACCATTTTCCAGACAAACATACGCTGTATCTAGAGGTGATGAAACATTCCTTTGTGGACAAAGCACACGACATCATGCGCTCGGGAGATGAAGCGAGCGAGCCTGTTGAACGGTTTGAAGCCTTTATCAAACGGTTGACTCAAGTGGTGACAGAAGATCAAATTTTTAGGGCTTTAGTCATGTGGGAATTGCTAGATGGTGATGAGGCCAGATTAAAGCTGGTCGCCGAAGAGGTCTTGTTAGAACCCTTCAAATTTGTGTATGCCTTAATTAAAGAAATGGCGCCGGATGTCGATCATTATATGCATTCTCTGTCTTGCATTTGGTTAGTCCTTTCACACTCTGCGGCAGCACCCATGTGTCAATTTTTACCGGGCTGGAATGATTCATACAGTGCACCAGGTGTTATTTCTAAACATGCTATTCAATTACTGGGACAAGGCGCACACAAGGGCGTTTAATTGGCGAAATGAGGGCGCCTGAACATGAGTTTTTTTAAGAAACAACTAAAAACAATCATTTTATTGAGTTTGTTAACGACCCCGTTGGGCTGCACAGATTCATCTAGCAAACAGAGCAAAACTGCTGAAATAGAACGGTTGGCATATCAAACAACACCGGTTGTGGTGAAAAAGGTCCCCATTAATTACCGGGCAACGGGCACGATTGTTTCGGATCATAGGGTGGATGTTGCTTCTAGAGTGACCGGTTACATAAAAAAAATACGAGTCCACGAAGGGGATCGAATAAAGAAAGGTCAAACGCTGATTATCTTGGATGGTGCCAATGTGGAAGGGGCGATCAGGCAAGTGACAGCATCGGTTGATAAAGCCAAATCGGCGTTGAAAGATGCGCAAAGAGATGTTGATAATTTTCAAGCGCTTTTTGAACGCGGTAGTGTGTCAGAAAATACATTAAGAAAAACCAAGTTACAACGCGATATTGCCAAGGATACGCTTCGCGAGGCAACCGCGGCACTTGAAGCAACACAGTCGCAGCGCCAATACACTCAAATTAGTAGCCCCGTAACAGGCATTGTCGTGGCGCGTCATAAGCGTGAGGGAGACTTGGCCGCTCCGGCTTTGCCTTTGCTGACGGTTGAGTCAAGTGAAGGCCTGTTGTTCGAAACCTTTGTGGCCGAAGGGCAGATTAAGCATATCAAGCACGGCGCGACTGTTAGAGTCACTATTGATGCGTTTGATCAACCTGTCAAAGGGTTGGTTGCACGTATCGTTCAATCCGCAGATCCATTAACGCGTAAATCTCAAGTTAAGGTCACATTGCCTGATAAGGATACGTTATTGCCTGGTATGTTTGGTCGTATTCATTTTGAAATTGGCAGTAAGCGTTTGCCTGTTATTAATGTTGAGTCACTTGTTAAGCGAGCAGGGTTAACGGGGGTTTTTTCCGTAGATGAACAGCAGCGCGTACATTTCCGCTGGTTAAGGCTGGGTAAAGAAATGGATGGGCAGATTGAAGTATTGGCTGGTTTAACAGGAGGCGAGCACATTGTGGCTTTGCCGGATGGGCGGTTGCGTGATGGCGATTTTATTCGGTTAAAGGGGCAGCCGAGTGAATAAAAAACGATTAAACCCGGCCGGTTGGTTGGCGCATGCTTTTGTCACTTCAAAGCTAACCGTGTTATTCATGATCAGCTGTGTTTTGTTGGGCATGATAGCAATTTTTTTAACACCACGAGAAGAAAACCCCCAAATTATCGTTCCTGGCGCTGAAATTTTTGTCAGTATGCCCGGTGCAACGCCGGAAGAAATAGAGGAGCTGGTTATAAACCCCCTTGAAGGCATTATTCGTGAAATATCAGGGGTGGATCACACCTACGCAACTGCACTCAATTCGATGGGTGTTGTCAGTGTTCAATTTGAAGTGGGGCTCGATAAGGAAAGATCGTTGCTTAAACTTTATGATCGGGTGCTGGGCAAGCAAGATCAGCTGCCCGCGGATGCGTCTGTCCCGTTGATTAAAAGTGTGGATGTGGATGATGTGCCTATTCTTGCCGTTACCTTGGCATCAGAACAGTATGATGATTACGCTTTAAAACGTTTAGCTGATCATATGGTGGACCGTTTGCGTAGTTTAAATGATGTATCGGTTGCTTATGTTAAAGGGGGAAGGGATCGTGAGGTACGTGTTGAATTGGATCCTGAAAGATTGCTTGGGTTTGGTATTACCTTGGATCAGATGCAAGCAACGTTACAAGCAGGAAATCTTGCGGCGCCAGTCGGTTCACAAGCCATCAATGGAAAGGTTAGCCGTATCTATTTAGATGGGTTTTTAACGTCAGCAGAGCAAGTAAAAAAATTAATCGTTGGCCATTTTAAGCAGCAAGTGATTTATATGGAGGATGTTGCAGAAATTATCGATGGCCCTCGCCAAGAGCGGGATAAGTTATCTCGGTTTGCCTACGGGCCTGGGGATCCACGCTTTGGTACAACGGCTTCAACGGAAATGCCTGCGGTGACAATTGCATTGGCAAAAAAAGCAGGAACCAATGCTGTGTTTGTGGCGGATGATATTCTAGAAAGAATTGAACGGATGAAGAAAAATTTTATCCCCGCTGGTGTAGAGATTATCACCACGCGCAATGATGGCGAAAAGGCGGATGCCGCGGTGAATAATTTAATAGAACATATGGGGATTGCGATTCTCTCTGTATTTATTGTTATTGTCCTTTTTCTTGGTTTTAAAGAGGCATTAATAGTCGGCATTACCGTGCCTTTTATTTTGGCCTTGACCCTGGGTGCTGATTACCTTTTTGGTCTAACGATTAACAGGGTCACTCTGTTTGCGCTTATTTTATCTTTAGGCTTGCTGGTTGATTCCGCGATTGTGGTCATTGAGAATATCCACCGGCACTATAAAAATTTATGGCTAAAGGATAAAGTTGATGTCACGGTGACCGCGACCAATGAAATTGGTAATCCAACCAATCTTGCTACTTTTGCTGTGATGGTTGTTTTTGGTTCGTTAATGGTGATCACTGAAATGTCAGGTCAATATTTTTATCCCATTGCGTTTAACGTCCCCATTGCCATGTTGGCTTCTTTACTGGTGGCCTATATTGTGACTCCTTGGGCGGCTAATCGGTGGCTTCAACCTGGAGAAGGAGAGGACTTAGAAACACATGATAGCAGCGATAAACTTCATCTATGGTATTACAACATCATCACGCCTTTATTGGATAATCGGCGTTATCGTTATCTATCTATAATGATTATTATCATAGCCATCGTGTTATCTATGCTGCAACCGGCGTGGCAGTTTATCCGTGCAGAAGGTGTGGGCGGGCCACTGTCTGCGGGTGCTGTGGCTTTGGTGATGTTGCCAAAAGATAATAAAAACACCTTTAATGTGACGATTGATATGCCTGAATATACGCCCGTTGAGATGACTGATCGTGTGGTACGGGAAGTGGGCGACGTATTACGTGAAACGCCGGAGATATTGAATTATCAGAGCTGGATTGGGCAAACAGGGGTGATTGATTTTAATGGCTTGTTAAAAGGAGCGAGTAATAAGAAAGGTTCTTTTGTGGGTGAAGTTCGAGTTAATTTAACCGATAAAAAAACAAGAGAAATCAGCTCTATTGATATCGTGCGCCAGCTACGTCCAGCGATGGAAAACATTCAACAGCGATACCCGGGGAGTGTCATCCAATTGGTGGAAGATTTGCCAGGCCCACCGCTGCGAGCAACAGTACTGGCTGAAATTTATGGTAAAGACCCAGAAAAACTCCGAGAGATCTCAGCGAAAGTCAGTGATGTCTTTAAAAACACCCATGGTGTTATTGAGGTACATGATTCTGAATTCGCAGATGTGCCGCAATTTAGAGTCATCGTCGATAAAGAAAAAGCGGCCTTATCGGGCGTTTCTGTTGCGCAGGTTGCGCAGGCGTTAAAGCGCCTGATTGACGGTGGTGAAATGGGACGACTACATATCGCCGAGGAGAAAAAGATTGTGCCCATCAGATTACATATTCCCTATCAATACCAAGTAGATCCAATGCTATTGTCAACGATTTTTATAACGAATCGAGAAGGAAAGAAGATACCGTTATCTGAATTAACTCAAGTCGTTAACGATACGCAAGATAGGCCCATTTTGCATAAAGATTTTGAGCGAGTCACCTATGTCGGGGCTGAATTAACCGATACAACGCCAGTGTATGCCGTGATGGATATTGATCAGCGATTAGATGGTCTGTCGATAGGTGATGGTGAAAAATTAACGACAGGCAATTTACGCTTAAAATCTATTACGCCGGATACCATCGACGGTTATCAGTTGTTATGGGATGGGGAAATTCGTTTAACGTTGGATGCTTTTCGCGATATGCTAGGGGCATTGGGTATTGCCCTGATCTTCATTTACCTGCTGTTGGTCGGCTACTATGCTTCATTCAACATTCCTTTAATTGCAATGGCGGCTATTCCCTTAGGACTTATAGGCGTTTTTCCTGGGCATTGGATTATGGATGAGCCCTTTACCTCAACATCAATGATTGGCGTGATTGCTTTGGCAGGTGTGGTGGTTCGTAATTCACTGTTAATTATCGATTTTGTCCAAGATTATATGAAGCAAGGCCTGTCTGCATACGAAGCTGTTAAAGAGGCAGGAGCTGTCCGACTGCGACCTATTTTATTGACGGCCTTAGCGATTGTATTGGGCTCGGCCGTGATGTTGTCCGATCCAGTATTTGGCGGTTTGGCCATCTCATTGATATTTGGAACAATTGTATCGACTGTCTTAACGATGGTTGTTATTCCCATGTTTTTGTATTCAATGCTATGCCGTCAAGCTCTAACCAATAAAGGTAAAGGGGAACACTAATGGTGACTAAAAAGTATTGTTGCCATTTTTTAATATTCATGGGTTTGTTATTGCCGACATTTATTCAGGCGGAAACACTGCAGCAAGCATGGGGTATGGCGATTGAGTATGACCATGGTTTGCAAGCAGTGCGTGAAAATACTCAAGCGAGTGAGCATCAGTTAAAGGCTGCAAAAGCAGCACGTTTACCAAATTTGACAGTCGATGGGGGCTTTACTGCTCTTGAAAATGACCCGGAAGCAAAGGTTAACTTTGGTGGCTTGGCAACGCAGTTTCCATTAGCTGAAAAAGACAGTTATTCATACCAAGCGATGACCGTGTTGCCTCTGTATACGGGCGGGCAAATTAGTGGCGGTATTGATGCAGCCTCAGCCTCTTTAAAAGCGTCAAAACATCTTCAAGCCGGTAAAGTGCTGGACCTCAAATTGAGGGTAGCGGAAGCCTATATTGGCGTTTTGCGATCGGCCAAGGCATTTGGGGTCGCAAACAGCCATGTGGCGAGCCTTGAATCTCATCAAAAGGACGTGGAAAATTTATTTGAACAGGGGATGGTGTCACGTAATGATTTATTGGCGGCTCGAGTGGCTTTGGCCGATGCAACCCAACATGCGCTTCAGGTTAAAAATATGCTGGATATCAGCCGCTCTGCATACAATCGATTGTTAGGTCGAGCCTTTCAAACAGTGGTTGAATTGGAGGAGGTGGCACCTGTTGCTGTTGAGGGTTCATTGGATGACTTGATGGCTCAAGCCATTAAGGCACGTTATGAATTACGCGTTTTAAAACAACAAATGGCAGCATTAGATTCTAAGGCCGATGCCATCCGGGCAAAAAATGCTCCTCAGCTTGCCTTGAGTGGTGGCTATAGCTATCAAGAAAATAAATATCAAGTACATGAAGGCCAGTGGCTCGTTGGAGTGGGTTTAAAATGGACATTATTCGATGGAGGGTCGATACGACATCAAGCGTCGGCGACAGCACGACAGGCTCGGTCGATAGAACAACAATACGATGAGATGCTCAGCCTGGTAAAGCTCCAGGTGAGACAATATTGGTTAGCTGTTCAAGAGACACGCAAACGACTTGTTGTGACAGAACAATCGATTGGTCAAGCGGAAGAGAATTTAAAGGTGAATCGTGATCGTTATGAGCATGGCTTATCAACCAATACGGATGTGCTGAGTGCTGAAGCGCTTCGCACAGGCAGCCATAATAATCATGCAAATGCGATTTATGATGCCGTTTTGGCTAATATCAGACTGAGAAGAGCAGTGAGTGACCTATAATGTTCAATATTATTTGGATTACCATCGATTATTGAATATGGAGCTATCGACCCCGGCCTTATTATTTCCAGCCATTTCACTTTTGCTATTGGCTTATACAAACCGTTTTATGGGCTTGGCCAGTGTTATAAGGGGCTTACATCAACAAATTAATGAGACGAACAAAGAGCTGATCGCGCGTCAAATTATTAGTTTAAGGTTGCGCATCAGGTTGATTATTCTGATGCAGGTCTTAGGCGTATTGAGTATCAGTTTTTGTGTGGCGGCGATGTTTTTATTATTTTTGGCTGCAAACGAATTTGGTCAACAGGCTTTTATTATCAGCTTGGTGCTAATGATGTCGTCACTTGTTGTTTCTTTATACGAATTAATTATTTCTGGCCAGGCACTGAATATCGAACTTGAGGATATTGACTGCTAGAGAACTCTACAATCAGCTTATGCTTGAGTGATGGGCGTTTCAATAATATCTTTTAAAATGCCATTTTCAATATTATAAATCCAGCCGTGAACGGATAAGTTTGCACCGTTTTTCCAGGCGTTTTTTACGATGGTGGTGTTACAAATATTATTCACCTGCTCAATGACATTCAGTTCGCACAATCGGTGGAGTTTGTCAGTCGCATCACTGATTTTTTTTAATTCATTGGCGTGAAGGCGGTGTACATCTTTGATATGGCCCAGCCAGTTATCAATTAGCCCGTGATCACTATTTTCCAATGATGCCTTGATACCACCGCAGCCATAATGGCCGCAAACAATAATGTGTTTTACTTTAAGAACTTCAACGGCATATTGAATAACAGAAAGGCAGTTTAAATCACTGTGGATAACCATGTTGGCAATATTACGGTGGACAAAGACCTCACCAGGCGCAAGATTAAGGAGTTGATTAGAAGGGACCCGGCTGTCAGAACAACCAATCCAAAGGTATTCGGGTGACTGTAATTTGGATAAGTTGGTAAAGAAATCTGGGTCTTCTTTTGTAATTGATTCTGCCCATTCTTTGTTATTTTTAAAAAGATGTTCTAAGTTTTCCATAGTCGTTAGCGGTTTATTTATTTAGAGGCCTCAGTCAGGGATTAAATTCTACCAGAATGAAAAAGTAATCTCACAGTAGATGAGTGCAAAAAAACTCAAAAATCAGCAGAACAATTAATACATCGATAGTAAAAGGGCGACTATAAAATAATCACCAGGTCTTTAAATTAAAGTTTTTATCGAAAATGCCCCATTGATTGATCAAGATCAATGCGTAAAAGGCCGCGAGAGGGCATCTTAAACACAGCATTACATTTTTTGTTAATTAGAGGTTTTATTATGGAGCTATGGAGCGAATTATTGGGCAGCTGAGGTGGTATTTTATCCTTACTTGTTATTCTTTTTATGGTGGGTATGGCGGGGTTTATTGGCTGGTTTTTAAAAAGCAGAGGTTAATCGAATCTACTAATTTTTATTAGCAGCGCGTCTTTTAAATCAGGTGCTTATTTTCAGGCTAAAACGGTAGTCTCAAAAACTCAGGTTTGCCAGTAGTTGCTGCAATCAGTTTCAAGGTATATGCTGAAGGCTCAAAAGCAACAACTGGAGATTTGTATGACTCATCATACCTATAAGCATATTGAGTTGACGGGCAGTTCAGAAGTAGGGACAGATGACGCGATTAATAATGCTATTGAGGTGGCCTCAAAAACAGTTAAAAACATGGATTGGTTTGAGGTTATTGAAACTCGAGGTCATATTTCTAATAATCGTATTAAGCATTGGCAAGTGACGTTAAAAATTGGGTTTAGGATAGAAAACTAACGGCTGATTTGCGAGTAAGCGAGTCAAGCAGTGACAAATGTTGGTCGTGGGAAATCATAATACTATTACTGTTTATTACGATGGGTCGTGCCCAGGTTGTGTTAAAGACAGAAAGGCCTTTGAATGGTTTGCGGGTGAAAGAGCGTCACGATTTATTTGGTTTGACATTACCGGCCAAGAAGACGCCCTACACAGGCAAGGTATTGAACCTATTAATGCACGGCGAGAATTGCATATCAAAGATGGTCAGGGTGTTATCCATTCGGAAATGGATGCGTATAGTCTTTTGATGAAAGAGATTCCGTTACTGTGGGTATTGGGTACGGTTATTTGTTTACCGGTCATCAAGCCGGTGCTGAGTTATTTATACCGAAAATCTGTCGATAAACGGTTAAGTTGTAAAACATCTTGACGGTTTCTAGTTTGCCTTAATAGCACATTGCCTACAATAAAGGTGCTAAATATTTTCTAACTCGTTCAGCAATAATAGGTTGCGCCTTTTCAGTGGGGTGTAGGCCATCTTGTTGCATCATGCCCTGCACGAGTGCAACGTCTTCCAAAATAAAGGGGACAAAAGGGATGCCCATTTCCTCAGCAAGATCCGGGTAGTTGCTGTAGAACATATCGGTGTAACGTTTTCCGTAATTTGAAGGAATGCGCATGCTGAGTAATAACACCTGGGCATTGGTTTTTTGTATTCGAATAATGAGGTCGCGCAGATTGTTTTTGATCAGGGTAGGTGGCATGCCGCGCAAACCATCATTTGCCCCTAATTCTAATAGAACTATTTTGGGTTTGTGCTGTTCTAAGATTTTGTCAATTCGAGCCAGTCCACCCGCGGTCGTATCTCCACTAATACTTTGATTAATTAGTGTGTAAGTGTTGTGTTGTTCATTCAGTGTTTGTTGTAATAGGTGAACCCATCCTTTTTCAATGGGCATACCATAACCAGCACTGATACTATCGCCAAGCACAACGATGGATTTGGCAAAAAGTGTGGGTGTAATTAACGTTAATATTAACAGTAAAAAAATTCTAATCATGTCTAAAACTAGCCGTCCAATTATTGAAACAAAAAGTCTGGGAAAAAAAGTATCTGTCGCTGATGGCGATTTAAGTATTTTATCTTCTGTTGATTTAACAATTAACAAAGGAGAAAGTATAGCGATTGTTGGCGCTTCTGGCTCGGGTAAATCCACCTTATTGGGATTGTTGGCTGGATTGGACAGCCCGTCGGAAGGCATCATTAAATTAGACGGAGAAGATTTAACGGCTTTGGATGAAGATGGCCGCGCGGATATTCGCAATAAATTAGTCGGCTTTGTTTTTCAATCGTTTCAATTAATGCAGCGTTTGAGTGCTTTGGAAAATGTGATGTTGCCGCTGGAATTACGTGGTGATCAGCAGGCAAAAAAAACAGCAACGGACTTGTTGAGCAGAGTCGGTCTTGGGCATCGTTTAGGTCACACTCCCATGAAATTGTCAGGGGGTGAGCAACAACGAGTTGCTCTTGCACGCGCCTTCGTAACCCAACCGGCTATTTTGTTTGCAGATGAGCCCACAGGCAATTTAGACAGTAAAACCGGTGAGCAAATCATTGAATTACTGTTTGAATTAAACCAAGAAAAAAACACAACACTGGTGCTGGTGACGCACGATAAGGTGTTGGCTTCACGATGTCAACGCAGTGTGCAGATTGAGGCTGGGCAATTAGTATGAATAGATTCAAGTTGGCGTTACGCTTGTTAAAACGTGATGCATACAGTGGTGAGCTAACGCTTTTAGGTCTGGCATTAATTATTGCTGTTACAAGCTCAACTGCTATTAGTTTGTTTGCTGATCGAATGCATCGAACAATGAATGCTCAGGCGGCAGAATTTTTAGCGGCTGATTTGGTCGTAACCAGTTCGGATGTGCTGCCAGAAGATTGGATTGAAAAAGCCGAGCTGCTGGGTTTGGAGCAAGCTAGAACGGTGGAATTTTCAACGGTGCTGATTAACAAGGATGACCTGCTCTTAGCCAGTGTAAAAGCCGTTAGTACGAGGTACCCCTTACGTGGCCAGCTAAAAACAAAAGAGCAGATCGGTGGTGAGTTAGAAGTTGCTCAACAAGAAGGACCTAAAGCCGGAGAAGTTTGGGTTGATAGACGTGTTTTATCGGCCTTAACGTTAGCGATAGGTGATTCGTTAACAGTCGGTGAGAAGGCCTTTAAGATCAGCCAGATCATTAGTTATGAGCCAGATAAACGCGGCGATGTCTACAGTTTATCACCACGAGTAATGATGAGCGATATGGATTTAAAAGCCACGAAGATATTGCAACCCGGGAGTCGAGTTCGTTATTTTTTTCAATTTAGTGGGGAGGCTGATGCGATTAATCAGTTCAATGAATGGGTAAAGCCGCTATTGTTACCATCGCAACGGCTCATGGATGTCCATGAAGATCGACCAGAGCTGGGTAATGCGTTGTCACGAGCGGAGCGTTATTTAGGCTTATCGAGCATCTTGGTTATTTTAATTGCTGGCGTGGCCATTGCGATGTCGAGTCGTCGATACAGTGAGAGACATTTTAATTCAACGGCCATATTGCGCTGTTTAGGATGCCAGCAGAACGATATTTTGCTGATTTTTTTGTATCAGTTTTTTATTTTAGGTCTAGTGGCTTGCTCCATTGGTTTACTGTTTGGTTGGTTGACGCAAGAAGCACTGTTTTATTTGTTACGTAGTTTGCTGCCTGCTAAAGTCTCAGCACCTAGTTTTATTGCCGTGATGCTGGGGTTCATGACGGGCTTTGCTATCTTGGTGGGTTTTTCATTACCGCCCTTACTTCGACTGAAACGCGTCTCACCACTTCGTGTGTTACGCAGAGAACTGGAGCCTGTAAACAGCAGCGGTTGGTTGGTTTATGGTTTAGCTATCGCCTTAATTTCAGGCCTTATTTTTCAATACACGAATGACTTAAAACTGATGTTATCCATTATGGGTGGGGGGCTGGTTGCAGTGGCTCTTGCATCTTGGCTGCTTTACGCTACTTTGTTGAAATCCAAGAAACTGTTACCCCATGTTGGTTTAAGTTGGCGTCTCGGTTTGCAAGGTGTATTGAGGGAGCCAAAGGCCAGCGTGGCCCAAGTGTTGGCGTTCAGCATTACCTTATTAGCGATGTTGATTAGCTTCACGGTAAGAAACGATTTATTAGCTGATTGGCAGCAGCAAATACCTGAAGAGGCGCCCAATTATTTTGCGATTAACATCTTCCCACACCAATTAGAATCATTTGAGAATGAATTGAATCAACACGGCGTGCCTCTGGCAACTTTTCATCCGGTTGTTCGGGGTCGCTTGGTGGGTATTAATGATGTGCCTGTACAGCAGATTGTGAGCAAGGATTCACAAGGTGAACGAGCAACACATCGTGATTTAAGCCTTACATGGGCTGATGAGTTACCGCAAGATAATAAAACAATTACCGGTCAATGGGAGGCGACTGGAAAAGATGACGTTTCCATAGAGAGTAAATTAGCGGAGAGTCTGGGGGTTAGTTTGGGTGATCGCCTCACATTCAGTATTGGTAGTGAGCAAATTGACGTGAGCGTAACGCATATACGTAGCGTGCAGTGGGATACGATGAAACCGAACTTTTACATGGTTATATCTGAAAAAACTTTAGAAGATTTCCCAACCACATACATCACCAGTTTTTATTTATCAGAAAAAAATAAAAAACGGTTGAATGCTTTGGTGAAAAAATTTCCGACGATGTCCGTCTTGGAAGTAGAAGCAATGCTTCAGCAAATAAAAACTATTTTGGGGCAGTTAACCGCCGCTATTAATTATTTGTTGTATTTTGCCTTATTGGCTGGATTAACAGTATTGTTGGCGTCTATTTATTCGACATTGGATCACCGAATTTCTGAAGGCGCATTGATGAGAACATTAGGCGCAAATCGAGAATTATTAAGAAAAGCGCATTTAGTTGAGTTTTCTATTATTGGCCTCATGTCGGGGCTCATTGCTGTGTTGATGTTCCAACTGGTTTTGTTTGGTTTGTATACCTACGTGTTGAATTTGGATTTTTACTTTAATGTAAAACTGATTATTTTAGTACCGCTTTTTAGCGCAATTTGTATTGTTGTTGCGGGCTTTTGGGGTGTAAGGGAAGTAGTGAACAAGCCTCCGATGTACGTGTTACGAGACGTTTGATATAAATAAGGCGACATCTCATAGGGAGGAATCGCCTTGTTTACGCGAGGGATTAAAGGGTGACATAGGCTCGCTGAGCGTAGATAGATAAGACATGTCTAACGAAGCTCTGCGAAAATTAACTAAACGCTGACGCCAGCCAATTATTTTATTTTAGAACAAAGAATATGAAAAATAATTCATTGCAAGATCAATTATTAAAAGCGGGTTTAACCAGTAAATCGAAAGCCCATAAAGTGAAAAAACAAAAAAATAAACAGGTTAAACAGAAACATAAAAATAAACTCGACGTGGCTAATGAGGCTGCCTTATTGGCCGAGCAATCAAGAATAAAACAACAAGAAAAAAACCGTTTACTGAATGCTCAACAGAATCAGCAAGCTGAGAAAAAACAATTAGCCGGACAGGTCAATCAACTGATTGCTCAGAATAAAATCCCCAAAGGAGACGACGGTGAGGCTTTTAATTTCATACATCATCATAAGGTGAAAAGCCTTTATGTTGATGACACGTTGAGGCAGCGTCTTGTTGAGGGGTCGGCCGTCATCGTTGATGCTGGTAAGGCCTATGAAGTGGTGCCGGCTGATGTTGCAGAGAAAATTGCGATGCGAGATAAGGGCCGTGTTGTTCTTATCAATGCTGTTGCCACTCGGCAAGAAGATGAGTACTACGCTGATTACGAAGTACCCGATGATCTGATGTGGTGATGGTTTCCGAACAAAGCGTGATAGAAAGTTGCCAACAATGGGTGTCAACGGTAGTTGTTGGGTTAAATTTTTGTCCTTTTGCAAAATCGGTCATTGAAGCAAAGGGGCTCGCTTACACGGTTATTGATGAGCGAGATATTGTTCGTTGTTTAGAAATTTTCCGTGATGAGCTCAATGACCTTGCTGCAAGCGAAGACATTGAAACAAAACTCTTAATTTATCCTCAAGGCTTTGAATCATTTGACGATTATCTTGATTTAGCCGCTTTAGCGGAGGCGTTATTGGTAGAGGAAGGCTATGAAGGCGTTTTTCAGTTAGCGACTTTTCATCCGGATTATTGTTTTGAAGGGCAAAAACAAGATGATCCATCAAATTACACAAACCGATCTCCTTATCCTATGTTGCATTTAATTCGGGAAGCGACGATTGAGGCCGTCTTGGAAAATGTGGCGAACCCCGAAAAAATACCGGCCAGAAATATTCGTCTTGCGAGGTCAAAAGGGCGGAAAGAAATGGAGCATTTGCTTCAGAGTTGTCAGCCGCATGATTAAAAAACCCGCCTAATGAACGAAGGCGGGTTTTTTAAATTTATTACACGTTTTGTTATTGTGCAGCTGTTTTGACGTCTTCAATATCCTGACTTTTAAGGTACTCATCGTAGCTGCCGTGGAAATCCACAATGCCGTTAGGCGTGATTTCAACAATGCGGTCAGCGAGCGAAGAGACAAACTCACGGTCGTGACTAACAAAGATCAGCGTGCCATCATAATTTTCCAGCGCTAAATTCAACGATTCAATTGACTCCATATCAAGGTGGTTTGTTGGTTCATCCATCACTAAAACATTGGTTTCACCTAAGGTTAATTTGCCGAACAAAAGGCGGTTTTTTTCACCGCCAGAACAGACAGCTACTTTTTTATTAAAATCTTCTGTTGAAAACAACATGCGACCCAGCGTCATGCGAACAACTTGATCGTCGTGATTAGGTTTGCGCCATTGGCTCATCCAGTCAAACAAGGTCATGTCCACGTCAAAATCTGTTGATGCGTCCTGAGGGCAGTAGCCTAATGTTGCATTTTCAGCCCATTTGATGGTTCCTTCGTTCGGCGATATTTCGTCCATTAAACAGCGTAAAAATGTTGTTTTTCCTGCGCCGTTTTCGCCAATTACGGCGAGTTTGGTGCCAGCTTCTATAATCATGGATGAATTTTCAAATAATGGGCCTTCATCAAAACCATGACCCACGCCTTCCAGTGTCACCGCTTCGCGATGTAGTTTCTTAGTCTGGTTGAAGCGAATAAAGGGGCTAACGCGTGAAGATGGTTTAATATCAGCCAGTTCAATTTTTTCTAATTTCTTAGCACGCGACGTTGCCTGCTTTGCTTTAGAGGCATTCGCAGAGAAACGGCTAACAAATTGTTGAAGTTCAGCCATTTGGGTTTTCTTTTTGGCATTTTCTGATTGCAATAGCTCACGTGCTTGTGTCGACGCCGTCATGAAGTCATCATAGTTGCCCGGGTAAATACGCAGTTCACCATAATCAATATCAGCCATGTGGGTGCAAACGGCATTTAAGAAATGCCGATCGTGTGAGATGATGATCATGGTGCTTTTGGATTGGTTAATGACGCCTTCAAGCCAACGAATCGTGTTGATGTCTAAGTTGTTGGTTGGCTCGTCTAATAGTAAAACATCGGGTTCTGAAAACAGCGCTTGAGCCAGTAATACACGAAGTTTCCAGCCTGGAGCCACATTGCTCATTAGGCCATAGTGGAGTGCTTGTTCAATGCCTGCGCTCATGAGTAATTCTTCGGCACGGCTTTCTGCGCTATAACCATCCATTTCGGCAAATTCAACTTCTAATTCAGCCACTTTCATGCCTTCTTCTTCGGTCATTTCCGCTAAAGAGTACAGTCGTTCACGTTCTTGTTTAACGGCCCATAGTTCTGCATGCCCCATGATGACAGTATCTACAACGGTATGCTCTTCAAAAGCGAATTGGTCTTGACCCAATTTACCAATACGTTCGCCAGGGTCTTTAGAGACATTTCCTGACGTGGGCTCTAAATCGCCGCCTAAAATTTTCATATAAGTAGATTTGCCACAACCATTGGCGCCAATTAGGCCATATCGGTTGCCGTTGCCAAACTTGGCTGAAACATTTTCAAAAAGTGGCTTGGAGCCAAATTGCATGGTGATGTTTGCGCTAATTAACATAGTGTTTACTCGTCAGAATTCTATTGATGAAATACGTGGTTATCGGTTGCCGAAGTTATCGGGGCGATGGGCAGGGTTGTTTTGATTATTGCGCCGTTTTGGACGCGCTGATTTTGGTTTAGAGTGAGGTGCTGCCTTCGGCGTTGAATTTGAATGCCTTTTCGCCGCCGGTTTTTTAGAGTGTTGTTTATGGCGGCCATTTTGAATGGGTTCGGGTTTAATGGTCGGGTCGGGTTCATAACCGTCGAGGGTTACTTTTTTTAAATCACTTTTAATGAGTCGTTCAATCCCTTTTAATAGTTTTAATTCATCAACGCAAACGAGCGATATGGCTTCACCCTCGGTTCCAGCGCGACCGGTTCGGCCAATTCGATGAACATAGTCTTCGGGAACATTGGGGAGTTCAAAATTCACCACATGGGGAAGTTGGTCAATGTCCAACCCTCGTGCAGCTATATCGGTTGCCACCAATACGCGGATATCGTTAGATTTGAAATTTGCTAACGCTTTGGTACGCGCCCCTTGGCTTTTATTACCGTGAATCGCTGCAGCAGTAATGCCGTCTTTATTGAGTCGTTCGGTTAACTTATTGGCGCTATGTTTCGTTCGTGTAAAAACAAGAACCTGTTTCCAATTATTTGAGCCAATGAGAAAGGACAGTAAGGCGTGCTTTCTTTTTTTATCCACGGGGTGAATAACTTGTGAAATCAGTTCAGATGCCGAATTTTCTTTTGCAACTTCAACTAACGCGGGGGTTTGTAATAAACCATTAGCCAGTTTTTTTATGTCAGGTGAAAACGTGGCAGAAAATAACAGCGTTTGTTTTTGTTTAGGTAATAAAGCCAACACTTTTTTAATATCTCGAATAAACCCCATGTCGAGCATGCGATCTGCTTCGTCAAGAACAAGAATTTCCACTGAAGATAAATCAACGGTATTTTGGCTAACGTGGTCAAGTAATCGCCCGGGCGTGGCAACTAATATATCAACGCCTTTGCGAAGTTTTTGTTTTTGTGGATTGATGTTAACACCACCAAAAATAACAAAAGATGATAACGGTACATGTTGACCGTAATCGCGAACACTTTCTGCAACTTGCGCGGCCAGTTCACGTGTAGGGGTTAAAATTAAAGCGCGAACAGTTCCCGCTTTTGTTTTAGCATCGCCTGACTCCATTAAACGTTGCAGAACCGGTAAGGTGAAGCTCGCTGTTTTTCCAGTTCCCGTTTGTGCGCCGCCCATCAAATCACGCCCTTGTAAAATAAGTGGGATAGATTCTGCTTGAATAGAGGTGGGTGTGGTATAGCCTTTTTTAGAGACAGCCGTGATTAATTCGGCTCTGAGGCCGAGTGAATCAAATAACATATGTTTTTTTCTCCATGAGTCCAGCCGCCATTATGTGAGATGGCACGGTCGAGGTGGAAACAACATTTAATTTAGAGGGACTAACGTTGATAGTGCCGCAATATTGAGGTGGCTGCAGACCGATCAGCACAACCATTTTGAGGCCCTCATTATAACTGATCGATAGGATAGGTTGTGATTTAAGTCAGTAAAACGATAGAAAAACCTTTTTTTATGCAGAAAGTGCGTTAGAATTTGATTCGCTACATTCTCTACTGGTTTTTTTAAGATCTGCTCTTGTTAATTTCCTTGTAAGATTTGTATCATTTTTTAATTTTAATTTTATTGAGGTATTATCATGGCAACAGGAACAGTTAAGTGGTTCAACGAATCTAAAGGCTTCGGCTTTATTACTCCAGAAGATGGCAGCAAAGATGTCTTTGTTCATTTTTCAGCTATTGCGAGCGAAGGTTTCCGCACACTGAATGAAGGTCAACAAGTGAGCTTTGACGTAGAAAACGGCCCTAAAGGCCCACAAGCTGTTAACGTAACAGCTTAATCTTCTATTTTTAAAAAAAGCCTCGCTTGATGCGAGGCTTTTTTTTGCCTGCTAAATGGATAACGACTCTTCTGATGTATGATGGGCAAAAAACGAATGGCTAAAAAAGAATGACTGAGATAATTGATCAAATAAATGCGGCTTTATTGCCCAGCGCATTTATTATTTTGATGGGTGCATTATTGAGGTATTGGCAACCGGCAGGGCTGACTTTGCAGGAAACTCGGCGTGTTATTAGTACACTGGTGATCAACCTCTTTTACCCAGCGCTTATCTTTTCAGTGATCCCTAAAGTGGCGTTATCGGGTGATATTTTCAGTGCGCCGATGGTGTCAAATGTTGGTATTCTGGCCGGCATGGTGGCGTGTTGGCTATTTTATCCTTGGCTGAAACGTCGCGGTTGGGAGAAACCTGAACTGGGCGCGTTAATGTTGGTGTGCGGATTAGGCAATATTATTTCACTCGGTGTGCCGTTACTTCAAGCGATGCAAGGTGAGAACGCCGCTAAATTTGCTATTTATGTAGATATTATGGCCATTACCCCCATGCTATGGGTTCTTGGGCTATGGATAGCCATCGAATGGGGAGACAATAATGAGAAAAGGCAAACCCCGCTCAGGTTTTTTAAGTCATTAATGAGTTTGCCGCCTATATGGGCATTTATTATAGCGATTTTGATGAACATTTATGGCTTGAGTTTACCGCTTTTTTTACAAAAAGGGACGACGATGCTGGGTAATGTAACGATGTCGGGTATGTTGCTGGTGGTGGGGATGTCATTATCTTTTGGTAGTATAAGAAAGCACAAAGGTATTGCGTTTTTAGCCTCGGCAGTAAAATTGCTTCTTGTCCCTGCGGTTGTTTATTTTACTGCGGGTGCAACAATGACGGATGCTAAAACAATACAAGCAACCGTGCTTTTAGCCTCGACGCCCTCAATGATGGCGACGATGATTTTAAGTGAGCGTTATGGGTTGAATACAGAGTTATTATCGACTGTTTTAGTGATGAGTACGGCGTTGTTCTTTGTTACTCTGCCGATTTGGTTATTGATTGTTTAAATTCTGTTTTTTCTGTTTGATCTGTAGGCTCCAGAACTTGATTTTTTAAATCGTCAAACGACGATTCCACTTCATTTAAGGACTCTTTTGCACTACTTTGCAGTGTGGTTTTGGCTTGCTCCATCGATTGCTTTAATTCTTCGACGCGAATTTGTTCATCAATTTCATACTTCACTGTTTTGACCATGCCACGTGCTTTACCAAGCCAAAGCCCAGTTGTACGGGCTACGCGTGGGAGCTTTTCAGGCCCAATGACCAGTAGAGCGATGACGCCGATTAAACAAATTTCAAAAAAACCGATATCAAACATAAATTTAAATTACCAGGACGGGGTGTGTATTCGGATAAAGTATAAGATAAATCACTGGCGCTCACCAAGCCATAAAAGGTAATCTATAAGGACGAGCTTTATTAATAGGGTGATCGTGTAAACTAAACCCCGTTTGAAAGCTTGAATCTGTGTTGAAGGACTAACCGATGAATCAAGGTGAATCGGTGGATTAAGCAGGGTTACCCTTTTGCGTTGGTGTTTAAGGGTAAAATGGAACCTATTAAGTTAATTGGGTTCAAATTATTTGAAAGTATGAAATGTATTGAGGATAGTATGTCTATTACGTTAACTGAAAGTGCTGCAAAGCAAGTGAGAGATCAATTAGATAAACGCGGCAAAGGCTTGGGTCTTCGTCTAGGCGTTCGTGAGTCTGGTTGCTCTGGTTACTCTTATGTTATTGATTTTGCTGATGAAGTGGAGCCTGGTGATGCTGTTATTGAAGCCCATGGTGTTAAAGTGATTGTTAATGACGACTCCATGAGTTTTTTAGATGGTATGGAACTGGATTTTGCAAGAGAAGGGATTAATTCGGCATTTAAATTTAATAATCCAAATGTTCAAGATGCCTGTGGCTGTGGTGAGAGCTTCACGGTTGAGTCGTAAAACAACAGGTTAATCGTCTATAAAGGGCCACGGATACACTGGATGACTTGATTGCTAGTCAGCGCTGTAATCTGTAAACTACCCGCTTTATGGCAGTTCGCTGTCTGATGGCCTAATGCTGTGAATTTACACAGTTTTTTCTAAAATTAATTGATTGTTGGAGTATGACTATGGCGCTTGAGCGTACCTTTTCTATTGTGAAACCTGATGCAGTTGCAAAAAATGTAATTGGACAAATTTATGCACGTTTTGAAGAAGCGGGTTTAAAAATTGTCGCCTCTAAAATGTTGCAACTTTCACGCGAGCAAGCTGAAGGTTTCTATGCTGTTCATAAAGAACGTCCTTTTTATAATGATTTGGTGGAATTTATGATTTCTGGGCCGGTGATGGTTCAAGTGCTTGAAGGTGAAAATGCAATCCTAAAAAATCGTGAAGTCATGGGTGCAACTAACCCTGCTGAGGCGGATGAAGGAACGATCCGTAAAGATTTCGCTAGTAGCATCGATGAAAATGCAGTACACGGCTCTGATGCGCCAGAAACGGCTGCGGAAGAAATAAAGTTTTTCTTCAACGACGACGAAATTTGTGAGCGTTTACGCTAATCAGCGATGACTTCAAAGCAAAACCTGCTGAATCTTGATCGAAAAGGTCTTGAAGACTTTTTTACCGAAATGGGTGAAAAGCCGTTTCGTGCAACGCAGGTTTTAAAATGGATTCATCAAGAAGGTGTGTCCGACTTTGAGAAAATGACGAATATCAGTAAGGCGTTGAGAGCACGCCTTGCTGATATAGCCGAAGTGCGCGTCCCCGACATTGTTGTTGAGCAAAAATCGGATGATGGAACCTATAAATGGGTTTTAGAATTGGATGGGCAAAATCGTATTGAGACGGTTTTTATTCCTGAAGAAGGTCGAGGAACGTTGTGTGTTTCTTCGCAGGTCGGTTGTGCGCTTGAATGCTCATTTTGTTCAACTGCTCAACAAGGCTTTAACCGCAATTTGTCGGTTGCTGAAATTATCGGTCAAGTTTGGGTCGCTTCCAAAGCGTTAAAAGGTCAAGCGACGTTAACTAACATTGTCATGATGGGAATGGGTGAGCCGCTGCTTAATTTCAATAATACAGTTGCCGCCTTAAATCTAATGATGGATGATTTTGCCTATGGCTTGGCTAAGCGTCGAGTCACAGTCAGCACGTCGGGTGTTATTCCAGCTATGTACCGTTTGGCTGAAGTCAGTGAGGCAAGTTTAGCTGTTTCCCTTCATGCGCCGAACGATAAGTTACGTGATGAGCTGGTGCCGATTAATAAAAAATACCCCATTGCCGAGCTGTTGGAAGCTTGCAAAAATTATATTAAAGGCGAGAAGCGGCGAAAAATTACATTCGAATATGTGATGTTAAGCGGTATCAATGACTCGGTAGAACAGGCACATGAATTAAAACGTTTGCTCGCGGACGTTCCTTCTAAGGTGAATTTAATTCCTTTCAACCCATTTCCGAACACACAGTATAAGCGCTCAAGTAATAATGCCATACATCGATTTACCCATGTGCTAAAAGAAGCCGGTTTAGTGACGACTACTCGAAAAACACGCGGTGATGACATTGACGCTGCTTGTGGACAATTGGTCGGCAAGGTTAAGGATAAAACAAAAAGGCAGTTAATCAATCAACAGGTGACAACAGTATGAAAAAATGGACGCTAAGGTTACTGGCGGTATGGCTAGTGATGATGCTGGTTGCTTGCCAATCACAACAAATAAAGAATGATGAGACTTCTTCGATTCAAGGTTCTGAAAAAAGCGCAGCAGATGTTTACGTTTCACTTGGCGTTGAATATATGAACAGAGGGATGAATGAAGTAGCCCTGGAAAAGTTAAAAAAAGCCATTGTTGTCGATCCTTTTTCCAGCAACGCACATAACGTTCTTGCGGTACTTTATGACCGCTTAGGGGAAAAGCCCTTAGCAGGAGAGCATTATCAGAAGGCTATTAGCTTAAGTCCTAAGAATTCAAGTGCACAGAATAATTATGCGCGTTATTTGTGCAGCATTAAAGAATATGATTTAGCGGATGAACATTTTAACAAAGCACTAAAAAACCCGCTGTATAGATCAGCCGTCGTTGCATTAACAAATGCAGGGACTTGCGCCTGGAACGCGGGAAATTTAGAAAAAGCTGAAACCTATTATCGTACGGCTTTACAGCGTAATAAGCAGTCTGCAATCACGTTATTACAAATGGCTAAATTAAAATTTGAAATGAAAAATTATTTGTCAGTACGGGCATATCTGCAACGTTTTAAAGACGTTAATCAGCACACGCCAGCTTCATTATGGTTAGGTATTCAAGCAGAAGATATACTCGGCGACAAAAATAGTGTAGCCAGCTATGTTCTTCAATTGAGGCAACTGTACCCCGATTCGCATGAAATGAGGTTGTTAGAAAAAAGTAAGTTTAATCGTCTATAGCCGTACAAAATTTATGAGTAAAAAGTTACAAGCTATTCGTGGTATGCACGATATCTTGCCCGATAAAACACCATTATGGCAGAGGTTGGAGAAAGCGATGGCAGCGGTATGCCACCAATACGGCTACGCTGAAATCCGAATGCCCATTGTAGAAAGTACTGATTTATTTTGCCGTTCTATCGGTGAAGTCACTGACATTGTCGAAAAAGAAATGTACACGTTTGAAGATCGAAATGGTGATTCGCTCAGTTTGCGACCTGAAGGGACAGCGAGTTGTGTAAGAGCGGGCTTAGAACACGGCCTGTTTTATAACCAAGTTCAGCGACTATGGTACCAAGGCCCGATGTTTCGGCATGAGCGCCCGCAAAAAGGACGTTATAGGCAATTTCATCAGATGGGTATCGAGTGCTTTGGTCTGTCTGGTGCAGAAATTGAAGCCGAGGTGATCCTCATGTCGTACCGGTTGTGGAAAAAGCTGGGGCTGGCTGATGAATTAACGTTGGAAATTAACACATTAGGCACCAGTGAAGAGAGAGCCGCCTACAAACAGGTACTGGTAGATTATTTTGAGCAACATGCTGAACAATTAGATGAAGACAGCACACGCCGTTTAACATCAAATCCCTTGCGTATTCTTGATAGTAAGAACCCCGCAATGCAAGGATTAATTGAGGGCGCGCCACGTATGATGGATTCGCTTGGTGAAGATTCGACTCGACACTTTTCAACATTGCAGGGTTATTTGAAAGAGGCAGGCATTCATTTTGTACACAATCCGCGTTTAGTGCGTGGTTTGGATTATTATTCCCATACCGTATTTGAGTGGACAACCAAATCACTCGGTGCTCAAGGAACGGTTTGCGCAGGTGGCCGTTATGACGGGCTCATAGATCAACTAGGCGGTAAACAAACCCCAGCGGTTGGTTTGGCTATGGGTGTCGAAAGGTTGGTGTTGTTACTCGAGCAACTTGAACAGACCGCTATAACGCCCTTAGCCTATATTGTCTATCAAGGTGAGCAGGCCTTTAAACAGGCACTAAAGTTAGCCGAACGCTTGAGGAACGAGTTACCGGAACAAGGCATTATTTTGCATTGTGGCGGGGGTAGTTTAAAAAGCCAATTTAAAAAGGCGGACAAAGCAGGGGCAAGCATAGCGCTGATTTTAGGCGAGCAGGAAATAGAAAATGAGGCGGTCAGCATTAAGTTTTTACGAGAACGATCAGAGCAAACGCTGGTGCCGCAGAGCGAATTAGATAAATTTTTGAGAAATTACAGTTAAAAACGGAAAAAATAATGGACGTTTATCAAACAGAAGAAGAACAGGTTGAAAGTTTAAAAAAATGGTGGGCAGAAAATTCACGTTCAATTATCTTTGGTGTTGGTTTAGCATTGATCAGTTTTTTTGGCTGGCAAAGCTGGCAGGAAAATCAACGTTCGCAAGCAATAGAAGCCTCTGATATGTATCAACAGCTGTCGCAATCAATGAAAGAATCAAAGTTTGAGGCAGCGATTTTATTAGCCGATGAAATTGATTCGGCCTATAACAACACACCTTATGCCGCTTTGGCGGGGTTGCAAAAAGCGAAAGCTCAACTTGAAACTGGGGATAGAAAAGCTGCGCTTGACTCATTAGAGAAAGTCGCTGCAAGCGATAGCAATCCTTCTATTCAACATGTGGCACGCGTTCGAGCATTTAGGATTCGGATTGGTGATGGGGATTTGAACGGCGTAATCGCTGACATTGATTCGGTGATGGCAGAAGAAAAAGGGGTTAATCCCGGCGAGTTTATCGGTCAATATGAAGCCTTAAAAGGCGATGCATACCGATTGTTAGGGGATATTGAAAAAGCCAGACACGGTTATATAGCTGCCCTAAGAAATGCGACGTTAGATCGCCGAATAATTCAGTTAAAACTCGATGATTTAGGCCCCCCGCCAGCGGGTTTTTCAGGTGATAGTACCGAGCAGGTTCCTGGGATAGAAAAATGAGTCAATTAATCTTAGTGCTGCTGACCGTTTTATTAACCGGTTGTGCGGGAATGGTTGAGACCACTAAATCAGCCGGCAAAAGTTTGGAAGCAAGCATTATTGAGATGATGAGCAGTGATGGCGAGGACGAATCATCGCCCCCACGAGCGCTTGAAGATATTGTTGAGCAAGTTTTTCTGACACCGGTATGGCAGCAAAAAGTAACGGAAGGGAAGGGGTCAGATTTTTTGAAGCTAGAGATGGTCGTCTCTGATGGCAAATTGTTTGTTGCGGATAAAAAAGGCCATGTTTTTGCGTTAGATCAACAAACAGGTGAGGCACTGTGGGAAGTGCAAACGGAACTTCCTATATCAGGGGGGTTAGAAGTCGGTTTTGAGCATGTCTTTTTTGGAACAACAGATGCTGAGGTTGTTGCTTTAAAGCTGATCGATGGCGAGACGGCCTGGACGACACAAGTGTCGAGTGAAGTGCTTTCAACACCGAGGTTTTCAGATGGATTTCTTGTTGTTCGTAGTGTGGATGGTTCTGTTAGTACGCTAGAAGCTTCAGATGGAGCTGAACGATGGTCTTATGTTCGAGATGTACCCGCCTTGAGTTTGCGTGGTACCAGTTCGCCCATTATTAAAAGCGGTGGAGTGATCAGTGGTTACGCAAATGGAAAATTGGTGGTCATTCGTCTGAAAGATGGCCTTCAAATTTGGGAAACCAGTGTTGCCGTGCCGAGGGGGCGAGGTGCCTTGTCACGGATGGTCGATGTTGATTCTGACCCATTGGCAGGTGAAAGGTTCATTTATGCGGCTACCTTCAATGGCGGGGTTGTGGCTGTGGACGTAAGATCCGGGGAAATCGTCTGGCGTCGTTCTGAAATGTCATCGTACAAAAAGATGATTGCGGATTGGGTATCCATTTTTGTTGTCGATGTTAATAATCATATTTGGTCGGTAGATCAAGATGATGGAAGCGTTAATTGGCTTCAGGATAGATTGGAAAATCGCCAGCTAACATCAGTAACACAGATGGGGGAGTTTTTGTTAACGGGGGATTTTGAAGGCTATCTTCATGTGTTAAATGCTTCTGATGGGAGTTTAGCAGGACGATTTAAAGTCAGCGATGAGGCTATTTCATCGGCTCCTGTTGTGGATGATGAGTTAATATACGTGCAGGATATAGACGGTGAGATAACAGCACTTCGCATGGTTATCTCGTCGAATTCGGAAGAATAAATGTTACCTGTTATTGCGCTTGTTGGTCGTCCGAATGTCGGTAAATCGACTCTATTTAACTATTTGACACGTACACGGGATGCTCTTGTCGCCGATTACCCTGGGCTTACCCGTGATCGGCAGTATGGTTTGGTCAAACGTGCCGACCTTAAGTCACTTGTTGTGGATACTGGAGGTATTACAGCTGAATCCGAAGGCATTGACAGTGTCGCTGTAGAGCAAGTTGAGCGCGCATTAGAGGAAGCTGATATTGTGCTTTTCCTAGTGGATACCCGGCATGGTATTCACCCTATTGATGAAGAGATCAGTCAAACACTACGAAAACTTGATAAACAAGTCGTTCTTGTGGCCAACAAAATTGATGGGTTGGATGCGAATACCCATATTGCAGAATTTCATAAAATGGGTTTTGAAAAACCTTGGCCAATCGCAGCAACACATGGGCGAGGTGTTCTTGAGCTTTTAAAACATGTTTCAACACGGTTGCCAAAAATTCAGTCATTTGATGATACTTTGGCCGGTGAAGGTATTCGGGTAGCCGTTATTGGGCGACCTAATGTTGGCAAGTCAACGTTAATTAACCGGTTGTTGGGAGAAGAACGAGTTGTTGTGTTTGATCAACCGGGGACGACTCGTGATAGTGTTTTTATTCCTTTTGAGCGAGACGGTAAACAATATACGTTAATTGATACGGCGGGTGTTCGTCGGCGTTCAAAAGTATCGGAGGCCGTTGAGAAGTTTAGTATTGTTCAAACGCTACGTGCCATTGATGAGACGCATGTTGTCATTTATTTAATTGATGCCAGCGAAGGCGTGACAGACCAAGATGCCAGTTTGCTTGGGATGGTCCTCGAGTCAGGCCGAGCGCTGGTGATTGGATTAAATAAGTGGGACGGCTTAACAGATGAACAACGTGAAAAAGTAAAACGACAGATTGACGTAAAGTTAAGTTTTCTTGACTATGCAGAGCGTTATTTTATATCCGCCTTGCATGGCAGTGGTGTGGGTAAAATGTTTGAGTCCATCGTTGCTTTGTACCGCTCTGCGATGGTCGATATGTCAACACCAAAATTAACAGAAATTCTTGATCATGCGATCAAAGCGCATCAACCTCCTTTAGTGGGTGGGCGTCGTATCAAGCTGAAGTTTGCGCATCAAGGTGGGCAAAATCCGCCAGTCATCATCATTCATGGAAATCAAACGTCAGCAGTGCCTGGCAGTTATAAACGCTATTTAATGAATGCCTACCGAGATAAGCTGGGTTTGTTGGGTACGCCGGTAAGAATTGAGTTTAAATCGCCTGATAATCCTTATGTAAAAAAAACCAGAAGATCCGCAACCAATATAGAAAAGGGTAAGGCGAGTCAGTTAAAAAAGAAACGCAAAAACAAGCCTAAGCATCAATAACTAATGTTTCTCAACGCCCTTTGACGTTTTAGGTTTTTTAGGGCGCTCTTTAATTTTTATGCCGTCACCTTCGTGTTTAAGCTCTAACAGTTCTGGGTAGGTCTTAATGCGTTTTTTCAAACTATGGCGTATTGATCGTATTAGGTACCGGGTCTCCGTATTCCAAGGTAGGTCAAATTCATTTTTACAATGTGTACAGGTAAACGTAGCAATTTTACCATCATGGGTAATCGTGGTGATAGTCCAGTGATCACACTGAGTGCAAAGGTCTTTAATGTGCATCTTGATTAGGGTTTATTTTTAGCGAGTTTGTGTATATGGTCGCTAATAAAAAACGCGGGGTCAACCTTGGTTTCATTCAGATAAACGTTCCAATGTAAGTGTGGGCCTGTTACACGACCGGTTGCACCAATTTCAGCAATTTTTTGCCCTTGCTTAACAGGGTCACCAGTTTTAACCAGCGTTTTACTTAAGTGGAAATAGCCGCTAATAAGCCCCTGGCCATGATCAATAAGAACGGTGTTACCATTAAAAAAATAGTTTCCAACATCAATGATTGTACCATTGGCAGGGGCGTTAACCGCGGCACCTGTAGGTGCGGCAATATCGAGGCCACTGTGGGGTTTTCGTGCCTGCTGGTTGAAAAAGCGCTTGAGTCCAAAAGGGCTGCTTAGCCGACCGTGTGCCGGTAAGGTAAAGTCTACATTGGCGGGTGTGTTGGTCCAGGTGGATAAAGCGGTTGACAGCGTTTTTCTTTCACGGGTAATCCGTTCCATATCCATTTTATTAGGATTGATCATGCGCTTATTCTTAGGGGTTTTTTTTAAGGTGATATGTTGTGCAGGATAATCTTTATCAATGACAGTAAAAGAGACTGAAAAGGACTCGTCGTTATTGGTCACTAAGTGCAGGCCGGGTTTTGCAGACAGGGGGATGCCAACAACGGCCAATCGTTGTTTATCTTTGATGGTGGTTAAGACTTTTTTGCCTTTGTAATAAAGCTCAGGTGCAGGCGCGTTATCCAGTGGGACAAGCGCAACTCCGCCCGGAACAGGTTGATGTTGAGGGAAGGCGGACACGACTTGAGTAGCAAAGAGACAGATGAGTAATGTAAAGATGCTAAGACGTTTCATGGAGACTCTCTATGCTTGTTTTCACAGACCCATCAACTAATTGAATATTAACTTTTTCGTTCAATTTAAGCTGCTGAATGCTGTTAATGATTGTACCATCGCTGTCACGTTTGGTAATACTGTAGCCTCTGGCTAATGTTGCTAGAGGGCTGAGTGTTTCCAGCCCTTTGTTGCAATCTGTAAAGCGAATACGCGCTTGTTGCAATCGGTTTTGTATAGGACGGGTTAAATGGTGATGGTATGAAGTCAATTGGTGTTGTAATTGTTGGATCTGTTGACTGGGGTTATTGTTGATCAGGCGTGCGGTGAGCTCAGAAAGTTGCCATTTTCGGTGTTGTAACATACGTCGAGGTGCTTGTAGAAAGCGGGCTTGGCAATCATCCAAACGCTGAGCCTGCCTTTCCATTTGTGCGCCGGGGTGAGAACGCTTTAGACGGTGGTGAAGTTGGGTTAGGCGCTGGTTTTTATCTGATAGCTGATGTGTTAAAAGGCGTGTTAATTCAGCGGCTAAATAATTAAAATGGCTCAGCCATTGACCTTGGTCGGGGCTGATGGTTTCAGCTGCTGCAGAGGGTGTTGGTGCGCGATAGTCAGCAACAAAATCGGCTATCGTAAAATCAACTTCGTGGCCAACGGCGCTCATAATGGGTATCGATGACAGGAAAATGGCTCGGGCAACAATTTCTTCGTTAAAAGCCCATAAATCTTCCAAAGAGCCGCCACCACGGGCAAGGATCAGTACATCGCAGTCTTTACGATTATTGGCGAGCTCAATAGCTGCTACAAGGTCATTTTTTGCATTTTCACCTTGAACAGCGACAGGGTAAATAAGGACGGGCAAGGCAGGGAACCGTTTTTTTAACACGGTTAAAATATCATGAACAGCAGCCCCACTTGAGGACGTAATAAGCCCTATTTTTTTTGCCAGCGCAGGCAAAGGCTTTTTGTTAGATTGTTCAAACAGCCCTTCAAGAGATAATTTTTGTTTGAGTGCTTCATATTGTTGTCGTAGAGCACCTTCACCAGCCGCTTCCATGTGTTCTGCAATGAGCTGGAAGCTACCTCGCGCTTCATAAAGGCTGACGCGTGCTTTTAAAATAACTCGCATGCCGTTGTCTGGCTTAAAACCCACTGTGCGAAGTTGTGAACGAAACATAGCGCATTGAACTTGGGCTTTATCGTCTTTCAACGTGAAATAAATATGGCCAGAAGTCGGGCGAGAAAGGTTCGATAATTCTCCCTCAATCGTCAGGGTTAGAAAATTTCCTTCAAGCAAAAGCCGTGTCTCTCGGCACAGTTCGGAAACGCTATAAATGTGTGTTGTCATATCTTATGCCGGGAAACGATCTATTAGATGATAATTAGTGGAGCATACCTTATAATGAGCTGCTTTTTCTACGACAAGCCCAGGATAATATGCGATTCGAACAAGAAGCTTTAACATTTGATGATGTTTTGCTGATACCGGCTCATTCAACGGTGCTTCCCCGTGATGTGAGTTTGCAAACCCAGCTCACTCGCGGCATTTCTTTAAATATTCCCATTTTGTCCGCTGCAATGGATACGGTGACTGAAGCTCGCTTAGCCATTGCTTTGGCGCAAGAGGGCGGTATTGGCATTATCCATAAAAATATGACAGCCGAACGACAAGCGAAAGAAGTGATGAAAGTGAAGCGCTTTGAAAGTGGTGTTGTAAAAGATCCGATTACTGTCACCTCCGATACGACGATTCGTGAGGTAATAGCCTTAACACGTCAGCATAATATTTCGGGTGTCCCCGTGGTGGATGGGACAGATTTGATGGGCATAGTCACGAGCCGTGATTTACGTTTTGAAACGCATCTGGATGCGTTAATCGACTCGGCGATGACACCGAAAGAAAAACTCGTCACCGTTCAAGAAGGCGCGAGTAAAGAAGAAGTAATTGGCTTGTTACACAAACACCGAATTGAAAAAGTCTTGGTTGTTGATAAAGATTTCAAGCTACGTGGCATGATAACCGTTAAAGATATCCAAAAAGCTCAAGACTACCCACAAGCTTGTAAAGATAATCAGGAGCGCCTTCGAGTGGGAGCGGCGGTTGGTACCGGAGAAGGGACAGAAGACCGAATTGGTGCTTTGGTCGATGCTGGCGTCGATGTGGTGATAGTTGATACGGCGCATGGGCATTCGCAAGGTGTGTTAGATAGAGTTTCATGGGTCAAAAAGAACTATCCTGACTTAGAGGTTATTGGTGGCAATATCGCCACAGCCGATGCGGCGTTGGCGCTGGCCGATGCCGGCGCAGATGCCGTTAAAGTGGGTATTGGCCCCGGTTCAATTTGTACAACACGTATTGTTGCCGGTGTTGGTGTACCGCAAATTACAGCGGTTGATAATGCCGTACAAGCGTTGAAAGGAACAGGTGTTCCAGTGATTTCAGATGGTGGTGTTCGATACTCAGGCGATTTGGCGAAAATTATCGCTGCCGGGGCTAGCTCCGTGATGTTGGGTAGTTTGCTGGCAGGGACAGAAGAAGCGCCAGGTGAAGTAGAATTATTCCAAGGCCGCTCTTATAAAAGCTATCGCGGCATGGGTTCGTTAGGGGCCATGTCACAACAAGAAGGGTCTAGTGACCGCTATTTCCAGGAAAGCAGTGAAACTGAAAAACTAGTCCCCGAAGGCATTGAAGGCCGAGTTGCCTACAAAGGATCAATGGTGAACATCGTTCATCAATTGATTGGTGGTTTACGGTCGAGCATGGGGTATACCGGCTGCGAAAGCATTGAAGAGATGCGACATAAGGCAAAATTTGTTCGAGTAACAAGTGCTGGCATGCGTGAGAGTCATGTTCATGATGTTACCATTACTAAAGAAGCACCGAATTATCGTATTGAACGATAAATAAAGAGGATGAGTTTGAAGACACAGCAGCATGAGGATATTCATTCTCATAAAATTCTGATTTTAGATTTTGGTTCACAATACACCCAACTGATTGCTCGTCGTGTGCGAGAAATAGGCGTTTATTGTGAGATCTACCCCTATGACATTGAATCACAAGCCATCAGTGATTTTAAGGCGAGTGGTATTATTTTATCAGGCGGCCCCGAAACGGTCACAGAAGGTGACGCGCCTGCCGCGCCGCAAATTGTTTTCGAATTAGGTGTACCTGTATTGGGTATTTGTTATGGCATGCAAACCATGGCAGCTCAAATGGGGGGTCGAGTAGAGACATCCGAACATAAAGAGTTTGGTTATGCGAGTATTCGTGCGCGCAGTCATACCAAATTGCTAAAAGACATTGAAGACCATATGACGCCAGAAGGTTATGGCATGTTGGATGTTTGGATGAGTCACGGCGACAAGGTCGTTGAGTTGCCTGCTGGGTTTAAATTGATGGCCAGTACAGACAGTGCCCCCATTGCTGGTATGGCGAATGAAGAAAAGAATTTGTATGGCCTACAATTTCATCCAGAAGTGACACATACAAAGCAGGGCGGCCGTATTCTGAGTCGTTTTGTTTTGGAGATTTGTCAGTGTGAAGCGTTGTGGACATCACAAAATATTATCGAGACCAGTATTGAATCTGTTCGACAGCAAGTGGGTGAAGATGAAGTGATCTTAGGCTTGTCAGGCGGTGTGGATTCCTCGGTTGTAGCGGCTTTATTACATAAAGCCATCGGCGCTCAGCTCACCTGTGTTTTTGTCGATACGGGCTTGCTCCGCTTAAACGAAGGCGACCAGGTGATGGCGATGTTTGCTGAACATATGGGGGTCAATGTTATTCGTGTTGATGCCGAACAGCGTTATCTTGAGAAGTTGAAAAATGTGGCCGATCCTGAGGAAAAACGCATTATCATCGGCAATTTATTTGTTGAAATTTTTGATGAAGAATCAGCCAAATTGACCCGTGCAAAGTGGTTAGCTCAAGGGACAATTTACCCAGATGTTATTGAATCGGCAGGCGCAAAAACAGGCAAGGCACATTTAATTAAATCGCACCATAATGTGGGTGGTTTACCAAAAGATATGAAGCTCAAGCTTGTTGAGCCGCTGCGAGAGTTATTTAAAGACGAAGTGAGAACTATTGGTGTGGAACTGGGCCTGCCTTCAGATATGGTCTATCGACACCCATTTCCAGGCCCCGGCCTCGGTGTAAGGATATTGGGCGAAGTAAAAAAAGAATACGCAGATTTACTGCGCCTTGCAGACGATATCTTTATCAGTGAGTTGTATAAACACGACCTGTACCATAAAACAAGTCAGGCATTTGCAGTTTTTCTACCCATTAAATCAGTCGGTGTTACGGGCGATGGGCGCCGCTATGAATATGTTATTGCGCTTCGTGCTGTTGAAACAATCGATTTTATGACAGCCCGTTGGGCGCAACTTCCTTATGACTTTTTAGGACATGTGTCGAACCGTATTATTAATGAAATATCGGGTATTTCTCGCGTTACGTATGATATTTCTGGAAAGCCACCGGCCACTATTGAGTGGGAATAATCCGCTTTCATGGATGATGAAGCCTGGATGCGCCGAGCGATCAATTTAGCGCATAAAGCAGAGGCAGCCGGTGAAGTGCCTGTTGGTGCGCTCATTGTTAAAAACAATGAATGTATTGCCGAAGGTTATAATCTTCCTATAAAAAACAGTGACCCTACCGCGCACGCGGAAATAGTCGCTATTCGTGAAGCGAGTCAATTTGTTAATAATTACCGCTTAGTTGATACGGTGTTATATGTCACGCTAGAGCCGTGTGTTATGTGCTTGGGGGCTATCCAACACGCTAGAATAAAACGCGTTGTGTTTGGTGCTCTAGATGAAAAACGTGGTGCTGTCTGTAGTGCTTTATCTTTAACAAAGGCAGAGTATGCCAATCATCATATTGAATGGACGGGCGAAGTCTTGGCAGCGGAGTGCTCACAGTTACTAACAGCCTTTTTTAAAAAAAGGCGCTAGGTTGTCAATGACTCAGCCAGTGGTCTTTTATTGGACGCTATTATATTGGGTAGTAATCTGTTTAACGTGATGCGAGGCTGTTTTATGGGTTTAGCAGTGGCGAGAGAAAAAGCAGTATAGGGCTGATGATCAAGATTTTTTGGGAAGATGAAAAGCGTTGATATTGAATGGCTGGCTGACGATGGAACGCCTATGCATGCGGTCAGATGGCATGCTGATAGTCAATCGACAATGGTCATTTGCCTGATTCACGGGCTCGGTGAACACAGTGGTCGGTATCAAAAAATGGCGCAATACTATGTTGCTCACGGTGCTGAAGTGTTTGCCATTGATTTGCGTGGGCATGGTCGCTCTGCGGGTCGACGGGGGCATGGTGAAAATTTTCAACAACTTACAGGCGATATAGACGGCTTTCTCCGCAATGCATTGGCAAATGATGTTGACAAGCCACTTTTTATTTATGGCCACAGCATGGGTGGTGCGCTTGTTATTCAGTATGCGTTGTCTCGCCGTCGTGTATTTAATGGGGTTATCTTAAGTTCGCCCTTGTTTAAACCAGCTTTTGAGCCACCTAAATGGAAGGTAAGGTTGGGACGCTATCTTCAACTGATTTGGCCAACGTGGTCGTTGTCTAATGAAGTTGACATGACAGCTTTAACTCGAAATGTGGCCGAACTTGATCGTTTGCAGCAAGACCCTTTGAGTCACAATAGGCTTTCTGCCCAGTTCGGGATACAACTTCTAGAACAAAGTCGGCAATTATTGAGTGAAGCGTCACGGGTTGATTTTCCGGTGTTATTGATGCACGGCAATGCTGATGAGATAACATGTCACAAAGCAAGTACACAGTTCGCTGAGCATGCGGGCCAATCTTGTTGCTTGAAAATATGGGAGGGCTTTTATCATGAACTGCATCATGAGCCAGAGCAGGAAGAGGTGTTTGATTACTGCTTGAAGTGGATGAAACAAACTTATAGGGCGGGTAAATCTCTATCCAGTGCTGACTTTTTATGACCAGCATCTTGTTTTTTGCTTTGAGAGCTTGCTTCAAGTTGATTTAGCATTTTAATGTACTGTCGTACATTTTCAACATAGGTCACGGGTTCATTGCCTCGCGCGTAACCATGCTTTGTTTTTTCAAACCACTCTTTTTGTGTGAGTAAGGGGAGCCGTTTTTTTACATCAATCCACCTGTCTGGATTACCGCCTTGCTGTTGAGTAAGAATTCGTGCATCTTCCAGGTGCCCAAAGCCTATGTTATAAGAGGCCAAGGCCATCCAGGTTCGATCGGGTTCGGGAATACGCTCAGGAATTTTTTGTATACGAGTTCGTAAATAACGAGCACCGCCCTTAATGCTTTGTGCAGGGTCGAGCCGATTGGAGACCTTCATTTGCTTAGCGGTTGCTTTAGTTAACATCATAATACCGCGCACACCGGTTGGCGAAGTCGCCTTAGGGTCCCAGTGAGATTCTTGATAAGCCACAGCCGCTAGTAATGTCCAATCAAAGTTATATGTCTCAGCAGCCAGGTGAAAAAAAGGTTTGAGCTTACCTAATCTGTTTTGAGCATGCTGCCTAAAGGTGCAAATGCCAACATAATTTAATTGTTTCGAATAACCAAAGTGTTTATTTTGAAGTTGTTTAAGAACCCCCGTTTCTTTAAGGTTATTTAGGAATTTGACGGCTTCATTATATAAACTAAGATCTTCGCCTAAAGGAAAAGCCCAGGCGATTTTTTCGGGCTTGGCAATATCAAAAGCCACGTTAAGGTTGGGAAACTGGCCACGAATAAGTTGAAATTGGTTGGAATCAACAACCGTGTAATCTAGTAAATGATCATTCACCATTGAGATAAGCTCAAGGGCTTGGGTATTATGATTCTCAATCCATGATAGGTTGGGATGGTTTTTTTTAAGTTGCCTTAGGTTTTCGGCATGGCTGGTATTGGCAATCACCTCAAAAAAAGGACTGTTTAATTGGTTTACCGATTTGGGTCGACGCGTTCTATAGTGATAAACCAGTTGCTGAGAGACCTCGTGATAGGGTGGTGTAAAGTGCAATTTTTTTTCTCTTTCTGGTGTAATGCTCAAACCTGCTGCAACCAAGTCAGCTTCATCGTTAGGCGTGAGATGAACCAGCTCATGGAATTGTTCTGCAATGATGAAGCGGGTTTTAACACCAAGACTCTCAGCAAACAGAGTGCTTAATTCGTATTCAAAACCTTGCGGCGTTGAGTCGTTTAAATAATAGGTTGTTGGATCTAGGCGCGTCAGAACAATCAGCTCCCCACGATCAATAACAGCTTGTAAAGATGAGGGAGGGGGTGTGCAGCCTAGTAAGGTAAATGTATAGGCTAGTAAAAAACAGCAAGCGATTAAAGGTCTAGACATAAGCCTTAGGTTAATAGAGTTTTTTTAAAAAGTTAATAAAATAATAGAGCTTAACCAGAAAAAGTTGTTTTTTTGTTTGGAGTGATTTTTAGATGCGTTAACAGGTGCTTTTATGTAGCATTAAAGGGAATGAATCTATCAAGCTAATAGACGTTAAGTCAGCTTGTGAGGGTGCTGACGTTAAAAAGCGAAAGAGTATTCGTTTTTAACATATAATTATAACGTCAGAACAAGAAATATAACTGACAAAAAATAGAGGAGGATTAATGGTTAAAGGCATTTATGTTTTGAGTCTAATGTTGATGAGCACCTTGGCATGGGGTCACGGTGGAGTATCAAATGAGGGGAACGAGTGTAAGCTGACGGTGGGCCCGTACTTGATGAATTTTTCAGGCTACCAACCACTGGATGATGTGTCTGAACAATTTTGTGATGATATGCCAAGCATTGGTAAATCAATTATCGTTCTAGATTTCGTTGACAATAAATTACGTGATATGGACGTAAATTTTAGAGTGCTTAAATCTGATGTTGCAGCACTAGGCAATGAGAAGGATGGCATAGTGAACGAGGCAGAACTGGCGCAGACCCCGTTTTTTGAAATTCCTGCTAAGCATTACCCATCTGGAACAATGACAATAACACAGGATTTTAAGGAAAAAGGCCACTTTGTGGGTTATGTCATTGTAGAGGGGGAGAACGAAAAGTTTATATCCCGATTCCCTTTTTCAGTGGGTTACCCTACTGGAATCATGCCTTCAAGCTTGCAAATTCTTCTGATTTTATTTCTTCTTATTATTATGGCTGTCATTTGGTTTGTGCGTAATTCTTCGGTTGCTCATAATAAAAATACTGATTAATAATAAGAAAATAAATCAAGATGAAAAAAATCTCCGTTGTTGGCTTGCTTATAAGTGCGGTAACTCTCAGTGTGATTGCACTTTTTCTTTATGACCCTTACTTATTGTATTCGAGGTTTTTTGACTATACCGGTATGCCTGCTTATCAGGCACCGCCAAACGCTAAACCTAAACCAGATATGGGAGAGATTACGGTATGTGCTGAGCAGTATCCTGAGTGGCGCAAAGCATACACGATTGGCGGTATAGATATTCAAGCGTCAGATGCATGTAACCCTGATAATCCCTATGAGGTAGCGGCTTTTGTAAGAGGGACAAATAACGTCATTATGCCTGTACTCATGCGTACACAATTATCTGACGACGCAGTGATTAAAAAAGATGATTTGGATGGGGATGGTGATCCAGACAACATTACCATTAGAGTAGAAGTGGCTGAATTAAATGGTCGATCCCCTGATGAGGCAGAATTTGTACCGACTTATGAAATTGCACCGGGTATTAAACCGGGTGCTTGGGTATTTGCGCCAAAAAGTCGCGGCATGGCGACAGTGAATAGAGAAGACCTAACGGCCAATCGACTGCTTCGTTTGCCTTCAGCACCCATTCGGGTTGAACAGGGTGACAACATTACCCTTATTTTAGAGAACACACACTATTTCCCACATACCATCCATTTACATGGGGTTGATCACGCATTTTCAAATAACGACGGTGTTCCTCAGACCAGTGAAAAAATGACCATGCCGGGTGAGCAGCATGTGTATCAACTGAAACCCCGTCACGCGGGGACGATGATGTATCACTGTCATGTCCAAGTTCAGGCGCATATGATGATGGGGTTACAGGGACTGTTTATTGTCGAAGAAAATAAACCGAATAACTGGGTGCAAACCTTTAATGTTGGTGCGGGTAAAGTGCGTGTTCCATCAAAAGGTGTCCTTGAAGACTATGCTCAAGAATACGACATGCACTATCAAGGGATTGATACCTCGTTAAATAATCTGATTCAAACGTCGAACGATCCTCGGCAGCTGGCTAAAAAAATGCACCGCATCTACGATATAACAGATGGCTCGGATGATTATTTCATGTTAAATGGAAGGTCGTTTCCATACACCTTACGAGAATCATTAATCACAGTCGAACCCAACCAACATACTAAATTGCGTTTATTGAATGGGACGCCAGACGTAATCGCTTTTCATCCTCATGGTCATAAACCAACGATCACTGCCTACGATGGGGTAGAGGTGAACCCTGCGAATCGAATTCAACGAGATGTGTTCACCCTTTCATCTGCACAGCGAATTGATTTGGATTTATACACTAAAGATGACGGTTTAAATAGCTATGGCGAAGGGGTTTGGTTGGTTCATGATCATGCTGAACGCGCCATAACGACCAATGGGATAAACCCTGGTGGTAACGTGTCTCAAATCGTTTATCGGAAATATTTAAATAAGAATGCGATGGCCAAGGTGGAAGGGGTGAGCCTTATGCCGTATTTTACACCGGAATATTATCAAGGTGAGGTACCATCCTGGACCGAATCGGACCCCTACGGTTATTGGGCTGATGTGGCGGGTAGGGATGTCAGTACGCTTAAAGATGTATTGCTAATCATCGTATTGGGCATGTTATTTGGCGTTGTTTTATTATTACTTAAAACTTTATATGCCTGTTTGCAGGGCCTTATCAATAAAATGACAGGTGAGCCATCGTGAGTGCGGTTAGTCGAAAGATCATTCTTATAGGGCTGTTGCTTGGTTTTGTCATACCGTCGTCATATGCCATGCGCATGGGCGAGTGGGGCATGGTGATGAATGAGAACAAAGAAAAGCTTCCCCAAGGCTGTATAAACATAGCGGGTGAAGAAAGGATCATTATTAAAGCGGGTCGAGAATATGCTAAAAAATTTCCGGGCACTATTTTTGGCTATAGCCAACATGAATTTAGTTTTCCAAAATGTACGCGAGTTCACGTAACCTTTATCAATGAGGATGATATTCGTCATCAATTTATGATTCATGGTTTACCCGCGTATCTCCATTCGCAGAGTATGTTTCATATTGAACTGTATGGGAGAGGTGAAACGTCGGGTGTTTTTATTACCCCGAACACAGAAGAAACCTATTTAGCGCATTGTGATGTTGCACAACATATGGAAAAAGGAATGAAGGCGCAAATTTTAGTGGGTGGAGGCAATGGAAATTTGCCCTCTGTTCCAGGGATTTCAGGGCAGCTTATTAAAGATTATTATGCGCTTGATGCCAGTATACAAAACCTCGCACTCATTGCTATTTTGTTTTTAATTGGCTTTGCAGCAAGCATCTTCTTTTTTATTTGGAATAAGAAATAATGAATCGCAGCTGTCAATAATGGAAGAGCTCGTTATTGAATACGGTGCTTTGGGCCTTTTTATTAGTGCATTTATATCCTCTACACTAGCCCCAGGTGGTTCTGAGGCGGTACTCACCTATTTAATTATAGAGGGGGAAGACCCGACGATTTATTTGGTGATGTTGGCTACTCTGGGCAATACGTTGGGGGCAATAACCACTTTTTATATTGGTTATTTTGCATCTACAAAATACCCGCCACGGAACATAGACCCAACGCATTTTGATAAGGCCAATGGGTTGATTCAGCGCTACGGCAGTGTGGCACTTATTTTGAGTTGGTTGCCAGTTATTGGTGATGTGTTGTGCCTTGTTGCCGGCTGGCTGAGAATCAATTTTTTAACGTCCCTATGCTTTATTACACTCGGCAAATTTGCTCGTTATTTCATAATCTCGTTGTTATTGGACTAGTGCTATATGGCTAAAAAAACACGATATATCGAAAGAGATGTTGATCATCGAACAAATGTCCGTGAGGATTTAAATAGCGATATTGCGGATTACTATGATCAAAGTTATTGGGACTATCGAACCTCTTGGCTAAATAGCCATAACTTAGCAATTCATTATGGGTATTGGTCTCATAACACGCAATCCCATAGCGATTCTTTAATAGAAATGAATGAAAGGCTGGCAGATCGACTTGACTTGAAGGCAGGAGATCATGTTTTAGATGCGGGCTGTGGCATTGGGGGCAGTTCTATTTGGTTAGCTGAAAATTTTGGTGTCAGGGTCACGGGTATTACCATCTCGCCCACACAAATAGATCAAGCAAGAAAGAATGCAAAAAAACGCGGTGTGGAACACCTGGTGAATTTTAGTTTGCAAGATTACACACAAACACCCTTTGCAGATGAAACTTTCGATCATATTTGGGCCTTAGAGAGTATCTGTTACGCGCTTAAAAAAACTGATTTTATTAAGGAGGCCTACCGAATTTTAAAAAAAGGGGGTGGTTTTGCAATCGCCGACGGGTTTGCTTGTAAGCGAAATTTAACGGAAAAAGAGTGGCAACCTGTTTTACAGGTTTTAAATGGCTGGGCGATGCCAAACCTGTCTCTTCCATGCGAGTTTGAAAGTGACATGAAAGCAAGCGGGTTCAAGGAGGTCGCCTTTGACGATATAACAACAAATACGTTACCGTCTTCAAAAAGGCTTTATTACACTGCATTATTAACGTACCCCATGGAAAAAATAATGAGTACCTTGCGCATGAGATCAGTCGTACAAAGTGGAAATTTTAAGGCGTGTTTTGGGCAATATCGCGTTTTGCATGACGGTATTGGATGCTATGGGATGTTTTCTGCTAGAAAATAAAGCGAATAAAACACCGTTTGATTTGCTAAGTGGGTGAATGAGGAGAATGTTATTTTAGTAACGGTTGTTAAAGAAACGCAGTAGGGCCTGATTTTTATCAGGCCACTTTGCATGTGAGCCAGAGCTTTCACAATAATACGTTTTTGAAGATTCTGGACATTTTTTATAAAGCCGGCAACCATTTTCATCAGGCTGATCGAGTGTTTGTTCACATTGGTTGCACTTCGCCCACCAATCGGCAGCTTGTTTACCAAAGCTCTCAAAATGTTTGTCCTCTTTGTTGTGAAAAACCATCACCGGTAAAGGGGCAGGGCATGCATATTCTTTTAAGCTTTTTTCATCCATACCGGCGGCACTGGGCGCAATAGCGGTTGGTTTAAATTCGAATTCGGGTAGGAAAGTCAGCGCGTTTGAAATCGTTCCGCCATCAGAATGTCCGGTGTAAAAGATACGTGAGGGGTCGATACACCATTTTTCCTGAATATCTAGAGGAATGGATGATAATTGTTCAATGGCTTTCAATGAGAGGCGAATATTATGTGCGTAAGCAATGATGAAACCGGCTTCAGTTGCCTCCTTTGTCAGGTGGACAAGGCGCTCAGATCTGCTGGCATGGGCGCCAGCAGGAGCAAACACAATAATCAAAGGGTGGGCTATGGTGGGCCGATAATTTGAGGGTGTGCGTAAATTGTAACCAGCCCCCGAGACTGTTTTGTTATCATCAATGATGCCAGAAAAGGGGGCGGGTAATGTCTTGAAGCAACTTGCTTTTATTGACTCAGGATATGAGAAAGCAGCTGGTTTTAATAAAAGCGGATCAACAGCCGGTTTGGCGTTGAGAAAAAACACAGCAATGGCAACAAAAGCGAGAGCAAAGATCGTGATAAGAGCTAAACGCATCTAAAAAACCAACATCATGTTTCAAATCCGGCTATCAGGCATCTAACTTTAGCGTTAATTGATAATTTGGTTTAATTCTCCTGATTCATAACGAAGCACCATGTCTTCAAGGTTAATGGGTTTAATTCGATCAGCCTGACCGGATGTGCCAAAAGCGTTCATACGTGCTTCACATATGCTTTGCATCGCCTCAGTTGAAACGGCTAGAAATTTTCTAGGATCAAAGTTTTTAGGGCTTTCTGCTAAATGACGGCGGATAGAGCCGGTGCTCGCCAGTCGTAAATCTGTATCGATGTTCACTTTTCGTACGCCATATTTAATGCCTTGTTGAATTTCTTCAACAGGGACACCGTACGTTTGGCCAAGATCACCACCATACTCATTAACAATTTTTAACCAATCCTGGGGGACTGAGGACGAACCATGCATCACAAGATGCGTGTTTGGCAATCGGGCATGAATTTCTTTAATACGTTCTATGGCCAAGGTATCACCTGTAGGCGGCTTGGTAAACTTGTAGGCACCATGGCTGGTTCCAATGGCGATAGCCAGCGCATCAACGCCGGTTTTTTTAACAAAATCTGCTGCTTCTTCAGGGTCGGTTAGCATTTGCTCATGTGTCAATACGCCAGCCGCGCCGACACCATCTTCTTCACCAGCTTCCCCAGTTTCCAATGACCCCAGACAACCGAGTTCACCTTCCACTGAGACACCACAAGCATGTGACATTTCAACAGTTTTTTTCGTTACCTCGACATTGTATTCATAGCTGCTGGGTGTTTTTCCGTCCGCTTCTAATGAGCCATCCATCATCACGGAAGTAAAGCCTAATTGAATAGAGCGTTGGCAAATAGCAGGGGTTGTACCGTGATCTTGGTGAAAAACAACGGGAATATGGGGGTATTGCTCAACCGCCGCCAGAATTAAATGTTTTAAAAAAGAGGAGCCTGCGTATTTTCTCGCTCCGGCAGAGCCTTGAATAATAACCGGGCTATTCGTCACATCTGCCGCTTGCATGACAGCGTGAACCTGTTCCATATTGTTTGCATTAAAGGCGGGTACGCCGTAGTCATTTTCTGCTGCGTGGTCAAGCAATTGACGTAGAGAAATTAAAGCCATTTGAAATCCCCTTCAAAAATTAAATTATTTGATGGCGAATGAATATCACTCACCTTAATGAGTTAGTTTAACGATTAAAAATCTTAATGACTATTTTAAATAATATTTTAGACATAAAAAAACCACGACCAGGGATCGTGGTTAAAAATGATAAGAGAGGTTTTCTATTTGCTCGATAAGGCAGCAGTGCTTTCTTTCACAATGGTTAAAACTTGTTCGTTATAAGCTTTTGTATCCTCGAACAGGGCTTTGCTGTCGGCAACTATTTTTTCAAGGCCTGATTGTGCAAGTTCAATTTGTTCTTTGGCGAAAGCATTCAACTCGTTTGCGTCTTTGATGTTAGCGGCTGCTTTAAGGCGGGCTTCAGTGAGTTCAGTGTAGTTTTTGGCGGCTTCTTGTTGAGCCGCGGCCATTTTTTCAAATTGGGTTTTGTTTAACTCAATTAATTTCGTGATGGGTTCGGCAAATGCGTTAAAGTTGTTCATGTTATCTCCCGCAAGAAGTTTATTGGCGTGTTAGCAGTATAAAGCAAAAAATATTGCGGCGCAACATATGGCGTATGATGGAATCTTTTCAAAAGCAGTGAATAAGGTACCTGCTCAGCAGGAATACATCATTTTATTTTTTGAGTCTCTTTCTCTATTTCTTTTTTTAGTTGCGCCGTACTTTCTTGAAACAATTGGATGACTTCGGCGTTATAACCCGTCATGGCTTCAAACATTGAGCGACTATTACTGACCATTTTTTCGTAGTTGCTTTGAGCTAAAGCCATCTGGTCGGTGACAAAACTGGCTAAGGCGACGGGGTCTTTGATTTCAGAGGCTGTTTGCATACGTTGTTTAACGAGAGCTCTGTAATCTTCAGCTGCCTTTTTTTGAGCCTTCATCAGCGTGTCAAAATGTTGGGTGTTTAATTCAACCAGTTTTGAAATGGGCTGTGTAAACCCTTTGATGTCTTTAACCATGATTCTCTCCTATGAATTTTAAGAAGGGTTAAAAATATTATAAATGCTTTGCTGTATTGCTAAAGCGGCTTTTCTCGGGTCTTCGGCATCTCGAATAGGCCGCCCCACGACAATATGGTCAGCACCGTTATAAAAGGCTTGTTCCACACTAACGACGCGCTTTTGATCATCTTCAGGGCGATTGTCCACCGGGCGAATGCCGGGTGAGACGATTAAAAAGTTCGTGCCTAAGGCGTCTCGTAGTTCAGGCGCTTCTAATCCAGATGAGATAACGCCATCACACCCCAGTTCAATAGCTCGTTTAGCGCGTGAAGCGACGAGTTTTTCAACATCACAATCAAACCCTAAGTCGTCTAAATCACCTCGATCAAGGCTGGTCAATACAGTGACAGCAAGTACTTTGAGGGCGCCTTTTTGCTCTGCGGCAGCTTGCATAATGGCGTTATTTCCGTGGATGGTGACGAAATCAACTTTTTTATTATTTAACTGTTTAACAGCGCGCCCAACCGTGGCGGGCACATCAAAAAACTTTAAATCAACAAAAATTCGCTTGTTTTGCTCGTTAAGCCAGTCTATCAATTCAAAATAATCACCCGACATGAATAATTCGAGCCCTATTTTGTAAAAAGTAACGCTGTCACCCAGTAAGGAGACTAAGGCTTTGGCGCTTGGAATATCGGGAACATCCAAGGCGACAATGAGTCGTTCGTTTACTGGGATGGGTTTATTTGAAAGCCATGACATGACGCGTCACTCCATAATGTTGAATGAATGCCCATTATAGCGCTGTGTTAAGAGCTTGCCGATGGAAATTTAGGGCGAATGATATTAAGAAATTTTTAAATCTTCAGCTATGATATGAATTAGTGATGGAGTGAAGGTCGGTTGTACTGATCTTTTATATTGATCGTCCCTATAAATGAAACTAGTAAGGTAGCAGTTGATTAATGGATAAAAAAAAGCGCCCAACTAGGTTAGTTCGGCAATTTAATATTGCCTTGATGATAGGTTTTTCGTTCTTGTCGATTTTATCTTCAATAATACTGAGCTACGAGACATATACGCGTGAAAAAAAGACTTATATAGAACAAAGCCAGACTATTTCAGATGCTGTCATTGATCACCTATCTATTCCCTTCTCAGGGAGTCTTGAAGAGTTATTGAGTTTTTCTACCCGGTCTTATTTTGAATTTAAAGGGGCGCAAGACATAGTGGTCTTTGATGCTGATTTTAAAGAATTATTTGCCATTAAGAAAGATAAAGAATATGAACTCATTAACGGGTGGCAGGACATTGATTCTTCAACGGCCAAGCTAGAACGAGAAACCGAAGAGGCACTTTATTTTACGGCTCAATTTCGCAAAAGTGGTGCTGCTGATCCAGCATATTTAATGCTTATTTTTGATAAAGTCTGGTTGGTTGAATCGGCACAAAAAGCTTTTTTTATTAGCTTGGGCATCATTGCATTTATTTCATTATTGCTGTTATTAGTTTTTAGCTTGTTGATGAAATACCGTGCTAAATCCTTGGAAAATTTTTCATCGATTATGATCCAGGCGGCTTCTGGAGAAACAAGCCTTAGGGCAGGTAATGAGAGTGTTGCTGAATTAGCTGAAATGTCAGAAGCCTTTAATCAAATGATGGCCATGATCGAAGAGCGCAGTGGTGATTTGGAGCAATCGAGAGATCAAGCCGTGCAACTGGCAAAAGTGAAGTCGGATTTTGCGGCAAATGTCAGCCATGAAATTAGAACTCCACTCAACGGTATTTTGGGCATGGTGAATTTGCTCAAAGAAATGGGGCTTCCTCAGCATCAGCATGAATACCTTGAGGTGGCGAGCAAGTCGGGTGACTCGTTGTTGCAAATGATTAATGATGTATTGGATTACAGTAAAATTGAATCGGGGAAGTTTGAGCTGGAATTACAAGATATAGACCTGAGGCTCTTGTTAGAACAACTGGCTTTATTGTATGCAGAAAAAACTCAGGTGAAGGATTTAGAACTTTGCCTCGATCTGCCAACAGATGATGTGATGTTTGTTCGGGGAGATGCCACGAGAATTCGTCAGGTTATTAGTAATTTGTTAAATAATGCGATTAAGTTCACGACTCAGGGTCATATTACATTATCGGCAAGCGTTCTTTCCTCATCACGAGGCAGGTCGATGATTGAAATCGCAGTCAGTGACACCGGGGTCGGTATTCCTGAAGAAGCGCTAGAAAGAATTTTTACACCGTTTAGTCAAGTCAGTGCGGAAACCACGAATCAGCATGGTGGAACGGGACTTGGATTGACCATCGTTCGCCAGATGACAGAGTTAATGGAAGGGTCTGTGAAAGTACAAAGCACCTTGGGAGAAGGTTCTTGTTTTAAAGTACTCTTGCCGATGAAAATGCACCATATTGCTTTCAATGAACCGGCCGAAGAAGTGGCGTTATTAAAAGGCACAAGAGTCTTGCTGGTTGAGCCATTTGAAGAAGCGCAAAATTACCTCAGTGGGATGTTTAAAGCGTGGGGAATTGAATGCCAAACAGTGACGAGCTTAGATGAGGCTAACTACATACTTAATGATGAATTAGAGTCCAGTAATCAGCTGAATATGTGTTTGTTTAACGTGGATTATTGCTCAGGCGATATGAGCGCGTTTTTAGCAAATTTTAAACCGCACGAAATGTTTGCCGATGTTAAGTTGATTCCGATGATTCGATTTGGAAGCAAAATCAGTTCGGTGGATGATTCGCAATTTCTTTTTGCAGGTTCAGTTGATCGACCCGTTCGATATGGGAAACTAAGAGCGACATTGCTTGATGTAATTTCTGGGCATAAGGATTTTACCCAAAAAATCATTCAGCCAGTCATCAAAAATTCAGATCTTTTGCAAGGGTTAAATGTTCTTATTGTTGACGATAATGCAACAAATCAGTTAGTTGCAACAGAAATGTTAAAGGGTATCGGCGTTGTTTCTGACGTTGCTAATAATGGTCAAGAAGCTTTAAGTGCATGTAAAGGGGCAACGTATGACCTCGTATTGATGGATTGCAATATGCCTGTTATGGATGGGTATGAGGCCACGAAGGCAATTCGCTCATTAGGTAATGAAGTTAAACAGCCCATTATCATCGCTTTGACGGCAAAAGATCAACAAGGGGATTTTGATCGTTGTATCGACTGCGGTATGAATGATTATTTATTGAAGCCCTTTGATTTGTCAGCATTTTTGATGAAGCTTGAAAAACAACTGGGGTTCCCGTTAACAGACGCTAACTCTTCGGCTATAGAGTTGGAAGTATCGGCTAATCAAATTCTTGTAGACTCAGTTTTTCAGGAGTTAGTCGATAATACAGGCAGTGGTATTCAACAAATTGTTAAATCTTATTTATTAGATACCCCCGTGTATTTGATGACACTGATTGCAGCCATGGAAGCTGGCGATACGAAAAAATGTTTGGATGTGGCACATAAATTAAAAGGAAGTTCACGTAATTTAGGGGCTGAAAATTTTGTATCGCTTTGTATGGAAATTGAAGAAATCTGGTCTAAAAAAACGGTGGAGGATTTCTTAATTGCTCCGTTAGCGGAGCGATTGGAATCTGAATTTTCATTAGTTGAAGCAGCACTGAATAGCAAATTAGCGACTTTAAAATTAACATCCGACGGTCAAACAAAACGCACCAAAGAAGTTGTGTTAATTGTGGATGATGATCAAAGTACGCGAATGACCGTGGCAAATGTTCTTGAGCGGGAAGGTTACCAGGTTGAATTAGGTGCTAATGGTCGAGACGCGGTCAGGTTGTTTGAAGTATTAAGGCCAAACGTCATTATTATGGATGCGATGATGCCGATCAAGGACGGTTTCGAAGCCTGTAGAGAGATTAAAAAGCTTCCCGGTGGTGAGGAAGTACCTGTCCTGATTACAACTGCATTGGAAAGTGAAAAATCGGTGGACTTGGCGTTTGAGAGCGGCGCCGCTGATTTTGTTCCTAAACCAATCAATTTATCTGTGTTAAGGCAACGGGTAAAAAGATTGTTGGCTAAACAGTCAGCAGACCAGCACGTACACAGGTTGGCCTATAAAGATGCGGTAACCGGTTTGCCGAATAGAACAGCTTTCGTAGAGCAATTTCAACAAGAGCTGGATCATGCAAAAAGAAAAGATTCACGAGTGGCTCTCTTTTTTATTGATCTTGATCGATTTAAAGACATCAATGACAGTATGGGACACGAAGCGGGTGATATCCTGCTAAAGGCGTTGTCTGGGCGATTAAAGAACTGCATTCGATCGGGCGATATGTTGGCGCGCATAGGTGGGGATGAGTTCGTTGTCGTGTTAAGTGATATGAAAGACGACTCAACACCGGACCAAGTTGCAAAATCTATGTTGGGCGCATTAAAAGAGCCGTTTAGCTTAGCAGGAAATGAGGTCTTTGCTGGCGTGAGTATAGGTATTGCCCTGTACCCAGAGGATGGGTTGTCAAAAGAAACGTTGTTAAAAAATGCTGATACGGCCATGTATAGAGCCAAGGCAGCAGGAAGAAATACCTATCGTGCCTATACGCAAGAAATGAGCGAGATAGTTGAACAAAGAATGCGCGTAGAAAATGAGTTAAGAAAGGTATTGGAGGAGAATGAGTTATCGTTGTATTTCCAACCTAAGCAAGACACAGCCAGCGGTGAAATTATTGGTTCTGAAGCATTAGTGAGATGGGAGCATCGTTTGAGAGGTACAGTATCGCCAGCAGAGTTTATCCCCATCGCCGAAGAAATGGGGCTTATCAAAGAAATTGGTTTATGGGTGTTAGATACGGCCTGCGCAACGGCCAAAAAGTGGCAAGTAGAAGATAATTATTATGGAACAGTTGCGGTGAATGTGTCTGCCGTGCAAATGGCAGAAGAGAATTTTGTCACGTTAGTGGGTACTTGCTTAGATAAGTATGAATTGGCGCCGAAATACCTGGAGTTAGAAGTGACAGAGACGATGGTGTTGAACGATATTGATATTATGCTTGAAAAGCTTAATGAACTTGCGACAATGGGGATTAAGATTTCTATTGATGATTTTGGTACGGGGTATTCATCATTTAGTTATATCAAACAATTGCCGGCAAGCACTTTGAAACTGGACATGGAATTTATTAAAGATATCCCCGCGAAAAAAGAGGACATGGCGGTGGTTGATGGGATGATTGTGCTGGCTCATAACCTGGGCATGAAAGTTGTAGCAGAAGGTGTTGAAACAAAAGAACAATACGATTTTTTAACGGAGCGTCATTGTGATTTTGTTCAAGGGTATTTCATTAATAAGCCGTTGCCTGAACCGGTCTTTATTGCAGAATATGCGCCTTAGCAAAATAAGCTGATAATCTAAATAAATACGATTAACTGATCGTAAAGGATGGTAGCTCTCCAATGGGTCGGTTATCCTAACGGTTTATTTTCTATCGAGCGTCCCGTGCATATTATTTATCTCCATGGATTTTGCAGTTCAATGGCTTCATTTAAAGCGCAATTAGTCAAAAACTATATTGAGCAAACAGAAGGTTTCACGCTGTTTTTAAGCGATTTGCCGCCCTCCCCGGCCGAAGCAATGTCATTGATTGAGTCGCATATTAACTCTTTAGGTCATCAGCACTGGGCAGTTATCGGTAGTTCACTGGGCGGGTTTTATGCAACTTATTTAAGCGAAAAATATGGTAGAAAAGGGGTTCTTATTAATCCAGCAGTTAATGCTCCGCGGTTACTTGATAAGCTGTTGGGTAAAAACAAAAACTACCATACTGGGGAGGTTTTTGATTTTACCCAACAGCACTTAAAAGAATTGAAGGCTCTGTATGTGCCTGTTTTAAAACAACCGCAAAATCTTTTGTTATTGACTCAAACGGGCGATGAGGTATTAGATTTTCAACAGGGTGTGGATTATTATCAAGGGAGCGAGCAAGTTGTTATCGAGGGTGGCGATCATGGGTTTTCCGATTACGAGAATTACTTGGATACAACGTTCGATTTCTTATCTTAAGTAAAGAAACATTGATCAAATAACAGTCCCATTCTTGCATATGGGGCTCAGCGAATTTAATTAGGATATAAAAATGATTGAAGGCCATTTAAAAAAAATGCTCAGCAAATTGGCAGATCCCGTTGAATATGAACTGCCTGTTGGTGATCAGTGTGTGCCACTAAACCCGCTTTTGGGTAAAACGATAAAATTGAAATACGAAGGCGAAATAAACTGTTCCAGCTGCGGAAAACGCACGAAGAAAAGTTACAGTCAGGGTTTTTGCTACGTTTGTATGACCCAATTAGCTCAATGTGATTTATGTATCATGAAGCCCGAAACCTGCCATTATCACTTAGGTACCTGCAGGGAGCCGGAGTGGGGGGAGCGTTTTTGTTTTCAAGATCATATTGTGTATCTGGCTAATTCTTCCGGGTTAAAGGTAGGCATTACTCGCCATACACAAATTCCCACGCGCTGGATTGATCAAGGAGCAACACAAGCGCTGCCCATTTTTAAAGTTAAAACCCGCTTGCAATCGGGGCAAATTGAAATGGCACTCAAACAACATGTGTCGGATAAAACAGATTGGCGAAAAATGTTGAAAGGGCAAGCGGATATAAAAAATCTTCACGAGGAAAGAGAACGGTTAATGAAAGCGGCTGAGAGCGAAATTAATGCGGTAAAAGCGGCCCATAAAACAGGTGATATTGATATCATCAACGAGATGGATCAAATAGATATCAAATACCCCGTTCTTGAGTACCCAAAGAAAGTCACGTCGTTTAATTTTGATAAAACCCCGGAAGTTGAAGGTCGGTTAATGGGGATAAAAGGGCAATACCTTATTCTAGATAGCGGCGTACTGAATATACGGAAGTTTACCAGCTATCAGGTTCAATTCGATGCCTGACATAATGAACAAACCACGTGTTGTTATTTTCTCGCAGGGTGATGAGGTGATAACAGGCGCGTTGGTTGATACTAACGCGGCTTACTTAGCTGAACAATGCCGTCTGCTAGGGTTTGATATTGTACGCCATGTAACCGTAGCGGATGACATGGCCGAATTAATTCAGGTATTGAAAGAGGTTGATGCCATGGCTGATATCTGCCTGTGTACGGGGGGGCTGGGGCCAACACAAGATGATTTAACCACAGAAGCTTTTGCGGAAGCCTTCCAAAAAACACTTGAAATGGACCTTGAAGCGCTCGAGATGATGCGTGAATTTTTTGCCAAATTAAAAGCGCCCATGGCTGATGTGAATAAGAAACAAGCCTTATTGCCAACGGGATCGGTACGTATAGATAATCGCTGGGGAACAGCGCCCGGGTTTACAGCAGTCGGTCAACAGTGTCGCTTTTATTTTATGCCCGGTGTGCCGTTCGAGATGCAACAGATGATGGAGACTTTTGTAATAGCTGATTTACAACGCCAATTTAATGTCGACCAGCCCCAATTAATTACCTTTCGTAGCATGGGGATGGGGGAATCAAGCATACAACAAGCCGTGGATGAATTAGATATCGCGAGTGATATACGGATCAGCTTTCGAGCCGGCATGCCTGAAAATGAACTGAAGCTGCTTTTTCCCAAGCACTACAGCCATCAACACATTCAAGCCTATATTGATGACATTAAGGGTGCCTTGCTCGGCAGTGTTTTTGCGGTAGATGGCTTTGGCCAATCGGTGAAAAGTTTACCTGATTGTGTCGATCAATTAATGGCCAAAAATAACCTGACACTGGCCCTTATCGAAAGTTTGTCGCAGGGCGATATTGCTCGGCAATGTCACCCTGCATGGTTGCGACAAGCGGAAGTTTATCCAAAAGTCGACGATCTGATGGTGAAATTTGGTGCAGAAGATAAAGAGGTGGGAGAAGGTTTAGCCGTGGATCTGGTAAAAGCGCATCAAGCCCAGCACGCTACAAATTGCAGCCTGATACAATTGTATGAAAGAAAAGCAGACAGTACCGTTGCAGTCTATACAGCCGTTGCAAATCATCAAAGCGAGTTATCTAGTACCAAAGAAGTATGGGGAAGGCCGTTACGACAGCAAACAGTCGCTTCTGCGCTGGCGTTTAATTTACTTAGACAATTGATACAAGATTTATAACAATGCCCTTACTTAAGTTTGATGATGTTAGCGTAGCGTTTGGTCTAAACCCTGTGCTGGATAAAGCCAATTTGCAAATTGATGAACAAGAGAGAGTGGGTTTAATTGGCCGTAATGGAGAAGGAAAATCAACCCTGCTAAAGGTATTATCTGGCGATGTTTTGCCGGATGCTGGTCAAGTGTGGCGTCAGGCAGGCGTAGTGATCGCAACACTTGAACAATCACCTTTATTACCCGAAGCGTCTAACGTTTATGAGGCTGTCGCCGATAGTTTAGGAGAGGTCGGGCATTTAATTGCGCGTTATCACGACATGCTGAATGATCCAGACGTGGATTTAGATGCCTTGGGGGCCTTGCAACATCAATTAGAAAGTCTGGATGGCTGGACGATACAGCAACGTGTTGACGCAGTGCTCAGTCGTTTAAACCTGCCCGCAGATAAAAAAATAAATGACTTGTCAGGGGGCTGGAAACGACGAGTAGGGCTAGCGCGCGCGTTAGTGGTTAATCCGGATGTATTGCTGCTGGATGAGCCAACAAATCATTTGGATATGGAAACAATAGTTTGGCTGGAAAAACAATTAGCCAGCTACCGCGGAGCAGTCGTTTGTATTACGCATGATCGTGTTTTTTTGCAAAATATAGCCAAGCGAATTATAGAAATAGATAGAGGACAGCTAAGCAGTTGGTCATGTAGCTATGCGCAATATCTCGAACGAAAAGCGGCCGCGTTGGAAGCTGAGGCAAAAACTAACGCGGAATTTGATAAAAAATTAGCCCGAGAAGAAGTGTGGATTCGGCAAGGCATTAAGGCGAGACGCACGCGAAATGAAGGCCGCGTTAGGGCCTTACAACAATTAAGGCGGGAAAGAGCAGCGCGCAGAAATTTAGCTGGGCCCGCCAAGCTTGAAGTCGAAACTGGCGAGAAATCGGGTAAATTGGTGATTGAAGCTGAAAATATTTGCATTGCCTACGATGGACGTAAAATGGTTCATGATTTTTCTTGCCGGTTAATGCGTGGTGATCGTATCGGGTTAGTGGGTCCCAACGGAATTGGAAAAAGCACCTTGATTAAAGCGTTGTTAAAAGAAGTGGCTTTAGATTCAGGTACGGTCAAACATGGCACTAAATTAAAAGTGGCCTATTTTGATCAGCATCGAGACGTATTGGATTTAGAAAAAACAGTTATAGACCTGGTGTCTGATGGCCGAGACACCATCACCATCAATGGACGTGATCGACATATTATCAGCTACCTTGGGGATTTCTTGTTTGCACCGGAAAGGGCGCGTTCGCCCGCGAAGGTTTTATCCGGTGGTGAGCGAAACCGAATCTTACTGGCTAAGTTATTCAGTCAGCCCGCCAATTTTATTGTGATGGATGAGCCAACGAATGATTTGGATGTTGAAACATTAGAGTTGCTCGAAGAATTATTGGTCGAGTATAAGGGAACATTGATTCTGGTGAGTCATGATCGCAAGTTTCTAGAAAATGTCGTCACTAACTTTTGGTGTTTTGAAGGAAAGGGCGTCATCACCGATTATGTGGGTGATCTACCGGATTGGACAAAAATTATTAAGGAGAATAGTCCAGCCGATGACCCCATAAAAAAGAATAAAGAAAATAAATTACCGCAAAAAAAACAGAAAAAGCCTCAGTTAAGCTTTAAATTAAAAAAAGAGCTGGAAGAGTTGCCACAAGAGATAGAAGCGCTTGAGGCGACATTAACAGATCTGCAACACTTAACCAGTACTGCAGACTTCCATACAGGTGACCGAGAACAGATAAAAAGAAAGCTTGATGAACTTGCTGTAATAGATCAGCAGTTACAAGAAAAATATAACCGTTGGGATGAGTTGGAATCGCAATTGTAATAAATGCATAAAACAGATGCATTTACTGATATAATTCAGCGCCTTAAAAGTAGGCTCATTACTTTTTGGATATGTCTTGGAGAGATGTCAGAGTGGCCGAATGAGCACGCTTGGAAAGCGTGTGTACCGAAAGGTACCGAGGGTTCGAATCCCTCTCTCTCCGCCAATTTGCGAAAAAACCGGTTCTCTGAAACCGTTTTTTTTGTGCCTGAACCCCGCTACTCTGGGGCCTTCCGGCCGGTTCAAGCGTACCGAGCCAATTCCACGCCATCCCGACATTCACCCTCACTGGCTCTCTCTATGACCGATATTCTCTGTGACTGTCCTTCGGAAGCATACCCATCAAGTGCCGTCGTTACGCTTGTGTAATCCAGCAAAAACAACAGGTTATATGATTTTGTCTTGGTTGGTTCGGTTGCCAATTTCGCTACCACAAAATGTATCTGGAAAACTGTCGCGCTTACTGATGGGTAGTCCTGTCGGCCATCAGAAACCGAATTCTTTCCGTTGTAGCTCCCATAACTGGGGAAACGGGGACATAAAGTCAGCCAGAGTCAGGGTTGCCGGATGCGTGCTGTTGAGAATTCTTTCCTGTATGTCAGGGGCCAGTAGTATAAGGCGCAGAACGCGAGAGGCGTAACTGGGACTTCTGATCCCTTCCTCAGCTGCAATTTGATTGACGTTGCTGTATTTGCCTTTGTTTAACCAGCGGTTCCATCGGTGGGCTCTGATCAGGGCATTGAGCAAGGTGACGTCAGCCTCCTCATTGCGGTCAGAATTCACAGGTTGCCCCGTTGGTGAAAGGATGGTTCTTTTGCCAGAGTGCCGCCCAAGATGAGCGGGAATAAAAATCTGGATCAGATCGCCTTCTCGGTTGAGGTTAATGGTAGGTTTCATGCGCTCATCTCCTTTGTTTGTTGTGCTGCCGCCTTCAGGTCCAGTACCAGGCTGTTGATGCCATTGGTTCGGATGTCGATATGGATGCCTCCCGGTTCCACCCTTATCTTCTCGATGAAAAGTTGTAACAGCCGAGCCTGCTCTTTGTGGTAGAGGTGGTCCCAGACGGCTTCGATATTTTGCAGGCCGTCCCGGACATCATTCTCGGTGATGCCATCATCCATGTTGTTGGCGACGGACCAGGTGCTGACGACCATTGCCGGATTCTTGAAGATGGTCTTGATCTGATCGAAGACGATACCTTCAATGTCACCGGCTCGTACCATCCGTACTGGGCATTCCTCATGCCCACGTTTATTGGCGGTATGAGTGATGTAATAGCGGTACTTTTTATTGCGGCGTGTGGTGTGAGTTGGCGTCATTGCCTTGCCATCCGGTCCGAACAATAGTCCTTTGAGAGGCGCTGGTGTCTGGCGTCTGACATTACCAGCACGCTCCCTTCGGTTTGTGGACATGATGCTGTGTGCTTTCTCCCACATATCGAGATCGACAATGGCCTGGTGCTCACCCGGATACCATTTGTCCCCATGGCGTATTTCCCCGAGATAGATCCTGTTATGTAGAATCTTGTAGAGGGTCGTTTTGTTGAATGGGAAACCATTGTTCATTTTGCCGTTACGACTGCGTCTAGGCTTGGTGCGAAATCCCTGCTCGTTGAGTTCCTTGCATAGTAGCGTTGTCGATCCCAGCCGTATGAAACGATTGAAGATGCGGCGCACCAGATCGGTTTCCTGTTCGTTAGGGATCAGCTTGCGGCTGGCCACGTCGTAGCCCAGCGGCACATGGCCTCCCATCCACATACCTTTCTTTTTCGATAACGCAATCTTGTCGCGTATCCGCTCACCAGTAACTTCGCGCTCAAACTGGGCAAAGGAAAGCAGGATGTTCAGTGTTAGCCTGCCCATGGAACTGGTGGTGTTGAATTGCTGGGTAACCGATACAAAAGAGACGCCATGCTTGTCGAACAGGTCGATGATCTGTGCAAAGTCACCCAGTGACCGGCTGGGGCGATCCACTTTATAGACCACTACAACATCGACCTTGTTGTCTTGCACATCTGCCATTAGTTGTTGCAGTCCGGGGCGCTCCATGGTGCCGCCATCAAATTGAAACTGTTCCGAGGACAATAACATGCTCACATTGTTAGGTAGCCTACTTGGCTTTATTTCAAGCGCTTTTCCAGACTTGCTGAAAATCTGGCAGGACAAACAAGACAGAAAACACGAGCTACAGATTCTCGATCGACAAATGGAACAAATGCGCCTTGGCCATAATCAGAGGCTTGAAGAAATTACTGTCAATGCGGATATCAACGAAAGTGTCGCTTTGCTCAAACACGACAGTCAGCCTTCTGGAGTAAAGTGGGTGGATGGGCTTCGAGCTTCTGTGCGCCCGGTAATCACTTACGCTTTCTTCCTGCTGTTTACCACTGTAAAAGTCAGTGCGCTTTATGTGCTGGTGGTTGATCAGGGTATGGAGTTTGTAGTGGCTTTGCCGCAAATCTGGGACCCAGAAACACAAGCTCTATTTGCCGCTGTAATGAGCTTTTGGTTTGGTCAGCGAGCTTTAGCAAAAGCCAGGGGGCAGTAGTATGCGCCATATTACCCAAGATGGCATCGACTTAATCAAGCGTTTCGAAGGCTTTAGCTCGACGGTTTATATCTGCCCAGCCGGATACCCAACCATCGGCTATGGGCATTTGGTCCGTTCGGGCGAATCTTTTAATGAGATCAGTGAGACTGAAGCCGAAGATCTGTTGCGTAAAGACGTTGAATCAGCAAAGCGAGCGGTCCTGCGCTTGGCGAACGTCCCACTCACTGATGGCCAGTTTGATGCATTGGTTTCATTTACCTTCAACCTGGGGTCAGGGGCCTTCCAGCGATCGACGCTGCGCCGAAAGCTTAACTGTCACAGCTATTTACTGGCTGCAGAGGAGTTTGGTCGTTGAGTTTGGTCGTGCGGTCATAGGCTTAATGGATTGATTCGATGTAGGGGTGTGGAAAGGGCAGTATTTTTAGTTGTAACGTAGTACCAAATCCCGTATCAAAAAATTTCCTGTTGTTCATGGTGAAGCGGTGTTTACGCTTTGTGTAAGGCTTATTGTTCTGTCTTGTCTTGGCGGTTTAAAAGTAATATATTACGCTGCTTTCAGGCAGACTCGTATTTTGTATTTCTAGATTGATGCTAATATTTGCCTGCCAAACGTGGTTCTCCAGTCTGGTGGGCTTGAGTTGGTTTGTTTTTGTTGTAGAGGACGATTATGGATAAGTTAGACAAACACAGGATGAGTGAAAGGGTCTTAGTCCCCACTATTCTTTGCGGTGGCTCAGGTTCACGACTGTGGCCAGTATCTCGAGAGCAGCATCCCAAGCCTCTTATTCGTATTAATGGCGGCAGCAGCTTGTTGCAGAAAGCCTTTCTTCGCGGCGCTACCTTGCCTAATGTCAATGATGTTTTGACGGTTGCGAATCGCGAGCAGTTCTTCAAGATTGAAGATGAGTATCGAGAAGTTGCTCATGAGCCTGAAAAGTCAGTTGGCAACAGCTTTATTCTTGAGCCATTTGGCCGTAATACGGCTCCAGCCATCGCCGCAACCTGTCTTCAGGTTGCCGAGCAGCATGGAGAGGATGCAATTTTACTTATTTTGGCTGCAGACCATCTAATAGCCCATCAAGAAGCCTTTGCTGATGCCGTTGCTAAAGCTTGCGAGCTAGCTCAATGTGGCAAGCTAGTCACTTTTGGGATTCAGCCCGCCGCGCCAGAGACTGGTTACGGTTATATAGAATCAAATGGTCACGAAGTCATTCGTTTTGTCGAAAAACCTTCGTTAGACAAGGCTCAGGAGTATCTCGCCTCTGGAAACTTTTATTGGAACTCAGGCATGTTCTGCTTTACTGCTGGCAGCATGCTGCGTGAGATGAGTGAGCACTGCCCAGAGATCCTAGCCGCGACACGGAACTGCTTGGAATATTCCAGAACAGCCTTGGGTGAAGGTTTTAGTCAGCTGGAGCTTAACCCAGAGCACTTTGAATCAGTGCCTGATGATTCCATCGATTATGCTGTTATGGAAAAGACCCGTAACGGTGCTGTAGTGGCATGCGATATTGGTTGGAGTGATATTGGCTGCTGGCGAGCGTTGGGTGACTTGAAGGAATCAGACAGTAATAATAATCGTATCCATGGTGATGCGGTGGTGATTGATAGTCGAGGTTGCACCATCAATAGCGAGGATCGCTTGGTTGGTGTTGTTGGTGTGAATGATTTGGTGGTGATAGACACCCCTGATGCGTTGTTGGTTGCCGACAAAAAGCGTACCCAGGATGTAAAACAGATTGTTGCTCAGCTTAAAGCTCAGGGACATGAGGCGCACAAGTTACATAATACCGTTCATCGCCCCTGGGGTACTTACACGGTTTTGGAAGAGGGGCCTCATTTCAAAATTAAGCGTATCGAGGTTAAGCCTGGCGCGAGTCTCAGCTTGCAGATGCACCACCACCGCAGCGAACATTGGGTAGTCGTTAGTGGGACCGCCAAGGTGGTTAACGGTGAGCAAGACATCGTGCTGAATACCAATGAGTCCACTTTTATCCCGGCTGAGCACAAGCACCGATTGGAGAATATTGGCACTGAGGTACTTGTGATCATTGAGGTGCAAGCCGGCAGCTACCTTGGTGAGGATGACATAGTACGTTTTGATGACGTCTATGGTCGCGTAAAAAGCATTGTCACAGATGTACATATGGAACTTTGTGACGAACAATAGCTTACAATTTATTTGGTTACGCAGCGTTGCAAACTTAAAGGCAGATGCTCAAAACTCCTATTTGGGGATCGTTTGGTGGTTGCTGGAGCCGCTGTTGCTAACTGGTTTAATTTACTTGGCCTTTACCTCTGGTTTGAGAGGAGGGGGCGGCAAGGAGTTTGTTCTGTTCCTACTGTGCGGTATGTTGCCGATTAAGTGGACTATCGCATCTATTTCATCCGGTGGTAATGCGTTGAATATCAATAAGGGGATTATTGGGCAAAGCTACTACCCGAAGTGGATTTTTCCGACAATTTTCGTTATTACCATGTCCATGCGTTTTATGTTTGCCCTGGTGCTATTGCTTTTGACGGTATGGCAGCTTGGTTACCCGGTTAGTGAGTTGTGGTTGACACTGTTTTATGTGCTGGTCTGCCAGTTATTACTTAACCTCGGGGTTAGTTACCTGTTTTCTTCTGTGACACCAATCATTCCGGATATAAGCTACCTGCTACCGACCATTTCTATGGGGCTAATGTTTACCTCCGGTATCTTTTTTGACATCAATGAACGACCGGAAGACATACAAGCTATTCTTCGGTTAAACCCCTATGTGGAGGTGGTTGAAGGTTACCGTCGGGTGTTGTTGTACGGCGAAGCGGCACACCCAATCCAGTTTATGTATGCTTGGGGTTTCGGTATTGCTTGCTTGGTCGCTGGTGCGGTCGTTCTAAAAAAACTGGATCGTTATTACCCTCGGTGGCTGACATGAATCAGGAGGTGTTGCTGCAATTTGATCATGTCGGACTGGCCTATAAGCGCTTATTGAAACCCTTCGCGCCCAAAAGTTGGGTATTGAAAGACATCAGCTTTGAGCTTTACAGAGGCGAAGTTTTGGGTGTGATCGGAAAAAACGGCGCGGGTAAAAGCACCTTGCTGAAGCTGCTTGCTGATATTATTGCTCCTGATAAGGGCGAGGTAATCCGGCCAAAATCACTTAATGCTCAGATGCTATCACTTAATCTTGGCTTTAATCCCAACCTAAGTGGTTATGATAATGCCACCATGTCTTTGGTGGGGTTGGGTAAAAGCATTCGTGAAGCTAGAGAATGTATGCCAGCCATTATTGAATTCTCCGGTATTGATGAACTGATGGAGTATCCAGTGAAAACCCTCTCTGCTGGCGAAAAAGCCCGGCTAGGTTTTTCTATTGCCATGCAGGCTACCCCGGATATTTTGTTGCTGGATGAGATTCTCGGTGTAGGAGATAAAGATTTTCGTAAAAAATCATCCGACGCATTGAAAGAACGGGTTCAGTCCAACCAGACCGCCGTTTTGGTTTCCCATCAGCCATCTGTTTTGCAACAATTCTGTAACAGGGTTTTATGGATTGAAAATGGCCAGGTTAAGATGCTTAGTGAGGCCGAAAAGGTGTTGTGTGCATACGAAAAATATCAAGCCAATAAAACCCAAAACGGCGGAATCCAGCAAAAATCTGTAGCAGTATAAACAAAGTGACGAAATTAAAATGACCACGAAAACCCATGACCTCGAAGCTGAATTGGAACTTTCCCTTTTGCAAATAAGCCAGCTTCAGGAAGAGCTTGAGTACTATTATACCAAATATACAGAAGCTACTAATCATCCAGCTTCAGAGGCAGGGTTTAATGATGATTTTTTGATGCCGTTAAAGCTGCTTAGAAATGCCAGATTAGCCGACGAGGGTTACCAAAATAGTAGCGATGCAACTGTAAATGCCTCCCTTATTCGAAAGCTTGAGAGCGTCGAGGCTGAAAACCAATCTTTAAAAGAGGATTGTGCTCAAATAGAAACCCTAAAAACCGACAAGAAAAACTTGCAAGACCAACTGCAGCAGGCTCATGCTCTGTCGACCGAGCTTGAAGGTAAGAATACAGCGCTTGAAGAGAAGACGGCCGAGCTTGAAGGTAAGAATACAGCGCTTGAAGAGAAGACGGTCGAGCTTAAAGGTAAGAACACAGCGCTTGAAGAGAAGACGGCCGAGCTTAAAGGTAAGAACACAGCGCTTGAAGAGAAGACGGCCGAGCTTGAAGGTAAGAACACAGCGCTTGAAGAGAAGACGGCCGAGCTTGAAGGTAAGAACACAGCGCTTGAAGAGAAGAC